>ERZ888423.973-NODE-973-length-27236-cov-12.333395_pt1 | contig 27236 bp, 25 predicted proteins | sample MGYA00520523_ERZ888423 | MGnify/ENA primary metagenome ERZ888423 (study PRJEB32303, sample SAMEA104408611) | aquatic metagenome | biome: Brackish water; feature: Pelagic; material: water | place: Baltic Sea | collected 2014-06-08T10:24:00 | depth 30,27 m ...
TTTTAAAGGCAATGTTATATTCTTCTAAATTTAAAGAAGGCACCAATCTGAAAGGGTGGTTATTTACCATCATGCGTAATACCTTCATCAATAACTATAGACGAATTACCAAAAGGAGTACGTTTATGGATACGCAGGACGATCAGTACATCATTGATAGCGCCAAAAATTTCAACGCCTACAATGACGGAGAGGCTAAGTTTATTCGCAAGGACTTGGATACTGCCATTGATATGCTAGCGGATGATTTGAGAATAACATTTGAAATGAATACATTGGGCTATAAGTATCATGAAATTGCAGAAAAAATAGGAATCCCTATTGGTACGGTAAAAACAAGAATATTTGTTGCTAGACGTAAACTGAGAACTTATTTAGCCGAATATGAAGACTTATTTAATTTGACGGCCAGCTAATACTTACTGGTTTTTAAAGTACTTTAGGGCGAGTATTGGGTTATCTACTTGTACTGCCGTTATGTAATTGTACTTATATCTGGCGTAATCGGAAGGAAATTTGGCGCCGTATAGGAATATTACTTTTCCACTGTCCGTTAGGGTTTTTTCAAGTTGATCATCTCTGTTTTTAAAAAAACTCACAATTCCATCTAACTTAAACCGAAACACTTCATTAGCTGAATTAGAATCTATATTAGCCACCAGATAGCTTTTATACTCCTTGTTTTCTCGCTCTAGAAAATAGAGAAAATTGGCGTCATTGCATTCAATAGTAACTTTTTCAAGACTCTTAAATGCAGTCATTTTTTTATGAAAATAATGCGCTAACGAATCTTTTTTATACGGCACCTCAAAATTACTTTGTAGGTTGATAGATAAATATTTATCTAGCCATACCGTATTCATAAGGATGACCAAACTGTCAAATGTTATAACTTGGGCGGTATAGGTGTTATGGTACTGATCACGGAAATTACAACCCGCGGCTTCTGCGAGGTGAATTGCGTTAATTTTTCCTTTGCATTGAGTTGCATTTTCAAGATATCCGTCATGGAAGACAATTAAGCCTGTATCTTGTGTGAACTGCACGTCTACCTCTATGCCATCTAACCGATATTTTTCAAGGGATTCTTTCATTGCTGGCACACTATTAGGAGGAAATAGAGCAGAATTATCAAATCCACCTCCTCCATGACCATAAAGTAGTACCTTGTTAGGAAGCGGATTATTAGTGGTACAACCACCAACTAATATAAATACCGAAACTATAAAAAGAATACGCATCCTAGAGTAAAACTACCTGTTATATTGTTATTTTGGGAAAAATTACCTGCACTTGCAGCTCTTTCAACCGCCACTCCGTAACCCAATCTTGAAGTTATAGCAAGTTTGGGGTTAAGCTTGTAAGCTAATCCTTGAGTATAAGTAAGGATCTGGATATTGACGATAGCTAATGGTTTCTGTCTACGATAGTTTATACCTGATGTGATACTCCATTTATCATTTGTTAAGATTTCAAAGCCGTAAGCCAAGCCAATTCCTATGACCGGATTATTGCTAAATCCATCGGAAAAATTATAGTTTAAACCAGCTTCTAACTGATGATGGTTCTTGATATATAGCCCATGAATAATAGCATTAGTTCCTGTATAATTTGCCTCATAAGATGTTAAAATAGCCCATTGTTGGGGTATATCTTGTGCACAGGAACTCCAGCGTAAACCTAGAATAAAGATTGATAGTATTAAAAAATTACACCCCATAATCGTTCTTTAAACGTTTATACAGTTCGGAGCAGGGCAATCCCACAACGTTAAAATAGCAGCCATTTATGTGTTTAACCTTGGTCAGACCAAACCATTCTTGAATACCGTAAGCCCCAGCCTTATCGTACGGTTGGTAGTTATCTAAGTAAAAATTTATTTCTTCTGGGCTCAACACATCCACAGTTACCTCGGTGCTGCATGTGCTCGAAATAGTTTTATCCAATGTACGTAAACAAAATCCAGTTTGAACAAGATGTGTAGTATTGTTCAATTGACTCAGCATGTAAAATGCTTCATCCCTATCTTGTGGCTTATTCATAATAGTCTCGTTATATATAACCACCGTGTCTGCTGTTATAAGCAACTCGTTTTTGTGCAAGGACGTGTATGAGTTCGACTTTTTATTGGCCAAATATTCAGCAACCTCTGTCGCTGGCATTTCTATATCAAATGCTTCATCACAGTATATAGCTATTTTGTCAAAGGTATATCCCATGTGCCCAAGTAACTCATTTCTTCGAGGTGAATTTGATCCGAGTAATAATCTCATTGATGTAACAAATTAAAAAAATAATAAAGACAATATACCCGTAGCTATAACATATTTAAGCCTTAAACTGAGCTTAGCATATTCTTGTTTGTGTTGCGCATATCTTACATCTACTGCAATGGTATATAAAGGGGTAAGTACAAATAGCAAATAATATAAATAATATACATACCGCAAAGCAGCAGGAAAATATACACTTTGATGATAAAGTGAAATAACCGAGAATGAAATAATGAATATGAGCAGCACGTACACGGAAATATTGAGTGTATTCGTTCCAAAAACCACAGGGACCGTTTTTGCACCTGTTATCTTATCCCCTTCTACATCTTCACCATCCTTTACAAGTTCACGACAAAGAGTTAGTACACCCGCTAGCGTCGCAAAATAGAATAACAAAGCAAAATCTATATCAGGGAATAAAAATATCAGCATAAAAATGCTTACGAAACTTAAAAAAGCAATGAGTACGTTACCTAAAAATGCTATGTTTTTTAAAATAATACTATAAAGACTAAGTGAAAATAGGGTTAGGAGATTGATGTATAAAAAAACAGAACTTAGCATTAATCCTGAAAACGCCGCAAGGATTGCCAACACAAACAAATGTATATAAATGACGTAAGTTGGTACGTTTGATATGTCAAAAGTCTTAACTTTATTTATCGAATCTCTTTCTTTATCCAAAAAATCATTTAGCCAATACCCAAAGGATGAACATGCTAAAGTGCCTAGTATGATCCATAGTACTCCGTTTGCTACGAGTTGATTAATAGATGCGTAAGGGTCTAAATAATAGGCGCATAGCAATTGAGCTAATGCGATAAAAAATATATTTAAGGGTCTGTATAACGCAAAGTATTTGAGCATTATTTACCTTTATGAAACTTCATACGGTATTTGACATTCACTTTTCCTTTGCTAATATTGGTCAGTTTGCTTTTAATTAATTGCCGTTTGAACGCAGAAATATGATCAATAAAAAGTATTCCTTCAATATGGTCGTATTCGTGCTGTATAACACGAGCACTCATACCCTCAAATGTTTCTTGGAAATATTCTCCTGTTTCATCTTGGTACTTTAAGACGAGTATTGGTTTGCGTAACACATCTTCTCTCACATCAGGGATACTTAGACAACCTTCTTCAAAGGGCCACTCCTCTCCTGTTTCTTCCACGATCTGTGCGTTTATAAAGGCTTTACGTATTCCATTATTTTCTTTTTCGGAATCAAATACCGTAGAATCAATTAAAAACAGCCGAACATTTTTTCCGATTTGCGGAGCTGCTAAACCCACACCATCACTGGCATCCATCGTTTCGTACATGTCAGCCACTATTTTTTTAAAATCGTCATCAAATGCCGTTATTTCTTGGCATTTTGAGCGCAATATAGGATCTCCGAAGGCTCGTATTGGATATATCATTATTCGTATAAAAACTCTTGCAAAAGTAAGGTAGCTGCTGTGCTATCCAACAATTTCTTATCTCGGCGGTCTTTCTTTTTAACACCACTTTGAATTAGTGCCTGCATTGCATCTTGAGAACTGTACATTTCGTTTATTCGATGCACTTTAATGGACGGATGTGTTGTTTTGAATTTTTCGATAAATACCAAGATATATTTCTCTATACCCGAGAAACTTCCATCGTGTCGAGTAGGCTGTCCTACTACCATGTCGCTAACCTCTTCTTTCTGAAAATAAGTGGTTAGAAACTCCATCAAATCTTTAGTAGCTACTGTTATAAGTGGAGTAGCTATTATTTGAAGAGGATCTGTGGTGGCTATTCCGGTTCTCCTACTACCGTAATCAAGTGCTATTATTCTGGGCAAAGGTTATAATTTGTAATGTTTGTATTGACCTAATTTATAAGTTGTCATAATAGGCTACTAATATATCAGCCGCTTTATAATTGGTGGCCAGTGGAACATTGTGTACGTCGCATAAGCGCATAAGCATACTGATATCTACATCGTGCGGATGTTTGTCTAGAGGATCTCTAAAAAAAATAATAGCTTCAATTTCTCCACGGGTAACCATAGCTCCAATTTCTGCATCGCCACCCATAGGACCACTTGCAACGCGTTGTACTTTCTCTACTCCTGCATTTACTATCATGCTACCTGTAGTGCCAGTTGCAACGATGTTTACACCGTGTTGGTTAAAAAAATCAAGACGCTTTAACACAAAGTCTACCATTGAGGCCTTTTTGCCATCGTGAGCAATGAGGGCTATTTTTATCATACGGCAAAGATAGTACTCATTTTAAAGCAGGAATACCCTTTATTAAAAATTAGCTAACTACTTTTCCGGCACAGTAGGTGCTTGCAAAAGCATCTGGCTTAGCCTTAAAGGTATAACCCATGCCCAAGATATACCCCATTGCTTCTTTAAATGCGACATTTGATTTGAAATTAGGATCTGTATTTATATCTGCATGAACTTCCAATTGCGTATTATATTTATCCAATAACGGGCATATTTCATAGGCAGACTGAACACTGTCACTTACTTCCTGTATCATTCGTTCTTTGATACTGAATTTGTGCTCGGAGACATATTTCTTTACAAAGACAAAGCCTCCACGGCCTTCTCTTAAAAATACAATGGCTGTTGCAAATTCTGTAATTTCTGCCTTGACTTGCGAATCAGATCCAATACATACTTTTACGTTGTTTCCTTTTTCAGCTTTTAAGGCTTCTTCTACTTCAACCAGTATATCACGCTTTAGTGGTTCGCCTTCTAATTTTCTCCAGATCATAATCGTCAAATTTCGTATAAAGTATGGATAACAATATCAAGTAATGGTTAACATTTTATTAAGAAAAGAGACATTTGCATTTAATTTATGATTTCAAAATCAGAGATACTATCGAGCTTAGTACAGTTAGGAGATTCATTTAACGAGGCTAACGAGGCTCTAAATGTTGCAATAGATAAAACCTACTATGAGAATAATTGGTTAACTGCTGAAAGTTATTGGCAAGCAATAAACCACTGGAAATCTATACTTAACATAGAAAATTTAGAAGTATTTAGTGCAGCATATGCGTTTCCGTCCGCTCCTAAAAAAATAGGTTTAATCATGGCTGGGAACATTCCCATGGTTGGTTTTCATGATTTGCTTTGTACCTTATTAAGCGGGCACATTGCTATGGTAAAACCGAGTAGTAATGACAAGTATGTTATGCTTTTTATTGTCGATTTTTTGATAAATAATGGATTAGTAGACCGAATACACATCGTTGAACGTCTTGATTCTATTGATGCGGTTATTGCCACAGGAAGCAATAATTCGTTTCGATACTTTCAGTATTATTTTAAGCATATTCCTAATTTGCTTAGAAAGAATAGAAAATCCATTGCCGTACTGGATGGCAGCGAAAGCGATGAGGATCTCGAAAATTTGGCACACGATGTATTTAAACATTATGGTCTAGGATGCCGTAATGTTAGTTTTATTTATCTGCCTAAAACTATGGATATTACCAGAATTTTAGATCATTTTATGAGCTACAAAGAATTGGCTAATCACAATAAATATGCTAACAATTACACCTATCACAGAGCTCTTTTGCTCATGAACGGAGAGCAGCACTTGGATACAGGTTTTGTTTTACCTAAGGAACGACTGGATATACATGCACCATTGGCTTGTATTAACTATTCGTTTTATAATTCATTGGAAGAAGTTGATGATTTTGTAGAAAAAAACACAGATAAAATACAATGTATTGTGGGTAACTATTCTCATCCGGGTATAGTTCCATTTGGGAAGTCACAAAACCCTGACATTCAAGATTTTGCAGATAATATGGACACGTTAACATTTTTGGAATCTGTACGGTAGTAAATCGTAGCAATAGACAAAACAGAGTTATTTATATTTTTGAATCGAATTTCTTAATTAAAGATGAGCGCAATGGGACAAGAAACAGCATTAGTGTCAACCAATTTTTTCTTTAAAGATCAGGTTGATTTTAGACGAGGAAAGGTTAGAGATGTTTATAGCATTGGACATGATAGAATAGTATTAGTGGCCAGTGATAGAATCTCTGCCTTTGATCACGTATTGCCAAGCGCAATACCGTACAAAGGTCAAGTATTAAATCAAATAGCCTCTAAGTTTTTGAACGACACGAAAGATATAGTTCCTAATTGGAAGCTTGCAGCGCCTGATCCACACGTAACCGTGGGCATTAATTGCACGCCTTATGCTGTGGAGTTTGTGGTGAGAGGCTACTTAGCAGGTCATGCCTGGAGAGAATACGCTTCTGGTAAGAGAGAAGTTTGTGGTGAAAGCTTACCTGAGGGTTTACGTGAAAACGATAAATTGCCTACTCCTATTCTAACCCCAACGACTAAAGCAGAAAGTGGACACGACCTAGATATTAGCTATGAAGAAATTCTGGAGCAAAAAATAATAAACAAAACGGAATTGGCTCAGTTGAAAGAATATGCACTAGCGCTCTATGAATATGGTAATAATTTTGCAAAAACCAGAGGTCTTATTTTGGTAGATACAAAATACGAGTTTGGTAAGTTAGACAATAAAATTTACCTGATAGATGAAATTCATACACCAGACTCTTCTCGTTATTTCTATGCAGACACCTACGAAGAGATACAGGCTAAAGGAGAAACTCAAAAACAACTATCCAAAGAATTTGTGAGACAATGGTTGATTTCTGAAGGTTTTCAAGGTAAAGAAGGACAAGTAATACCTGTTATGTCTCCAGAGTTTGTTAAATCCATATCTGAACGATACATTGAACTTTTTGAAAAGATAACTGGCGAAAAATTTGTGCCTAGAACGTATGATAATATTCAAAATACGATAGAACAAAATGTTAATCAGTATATTGCCACAATCTAGTACAGAAAATCAATGAAAAAAATTAGTACAACGTTATTTACTCTTCTGTTAACTGCAGCCACTGTCTATTCGCAAAGCGTCGTAACTTTTGCTGGAAAGGCAAATGACGATATTTACACCAAGTACGAGTCTACTTCTGGAGCAGCATTAACAAACACTTATTTTGCTTCACCGGCAGGCATATGTTTTGACAACAACGGCAAAATGTATATTTCGGAGCAGAATAAGGTAAGAGTCATTGCTAACAACCTACTTTATATAAGAGCAGGTAGTTTACAAAGTACTGCCTTATCTGAGGGTTACAAAAATGGAACAGGTACACAGTCTACTTTCCGAAATCCCAAAGGATTAGAAAGTGATGCGAGCGGCAATATTTATGTGGCTGATGCTGACAATCATTGTATTCGGAAAATAGCTGCTTTTGGTAGTTTAGGAAGCGGACAAATAGTTACCACATTTGCTGGAGCATCCAGTACAACGGGTCTTCCAGGTTATGGTACATCAGGATCAAGTGATGGAACTGGAACCTCGGCGAAATTTGATAATCCTACAGATATCACTATAGATAGTGATGGAGATTTTTATGTAACAGATCAAAATAACTCAACGATTCGAAAAATATCAGCATCTGGAGAAGTGACTACGTTGGCAGGCGCTGTTATGACAAAAGGTACTACCGACGGATCAGGAAGTACAGCACGTTTTGGACTTCCCTGGGGAGTAGCGATGTATAGCAGTAACCAAATCGTAGTAACTGATCGTTGGAACGGTAATATTAGATTGATCAATATTTATAGTGGTGAGACTACCACGCTTACAGGATCTACATCAGGGCCTAATCCACAGCACGTGGATGGAACCTTGAGTGAAGCCCGATTTAGAGCACCTACTGGAGTGGCCGTAGTAAACGGAATTATCTATGTAAATGATTACAATGTTATTAGAGCTATTAACGTGGCAAACAACTCTGTTAGCACTTTTGCGGGTGATATAAGTGTTGCAGGGATTGCTGATGGAACTGGAACTAATGCCAATTTCACCGAACTCGCAGGTATGGAATCTGATGGACAGGGTAACTTGTATGTAACCGAAAATAGTCTTTTTACAGCAAGTCATTTGATTCGCAAGGTTACTATCAACTCCTTAGCTCCTGGCGCTGATTTTACAGCTTCCAAAAACAATATCCTAACCAATCAAACGGTTACCCTAAGAGATATCAGTACGGGTCAAGCAGCTACTAGCCGCGCTTGGGTGATATCGCCAAGTACATATAAGATTAGTGCAGGAAGTCTTACCAGTGACACCTTAGATTTAAGCTTTTCTGTGGCTGGATTTTATAATGTAAAATTGACTATAACCAATAGCTTTGGAACGGATGTAAAAAATGCAGAAAACTACTTCATTGTTTCTACAACAGGATCAGTTAATCAATACCAGGATGCTGATTTCGTCACACTTTATCCAAATCCTGCAACGTCAACCGTAACGTTAGCTTCCAATGGATTTTTTAATCTAAATAGAAATACGTTAATTCAATTGTACTCCATAGAAGGTAAGCAAATAGCCATTCTAGAACCAGGGGAACCATTTAGCGTAACCGAGTTACCTAACGGAACGTACTTTATTACCGTAACAGGAGATGATATACACGTAGCCAAAAAGCTAATCGTGAATCACGAATAGTGATTAAAAATAGTTTCAGCTAATTTAAAAGCTCCTTCAAAAGGGGCTTTTTTTAGGCCTAGTTTTTCGTAGCCAAAATATTCAATAAGGCGCTCCGTAGGCATATTACCTACTAAGTCATCTTTTGCCATAGGACATCCTCCGTAGCCTTTTATAGCACCGTCAAAACGCCTACAGCCGTTTTGGTATGCAGCATCTACTTTTTCTTGCCACTCCCAAGGAGTAGTATGAAAATGACCGCCAAATTCTAACTCAGGAAATGCTTGTAATGCCTTAGAAAAAACACCCGCGATGGTTTCTGGAGTAGAAACTCCTACGGTGTCAGACAATGAAAATTCCTTAACTCCTAGCACTGCTAGTTTTCCTATCCAATCATTTACAATGGCGACATTCCATTCGTCATTATACGGATTACCAAATCCCATAGAGATATAGATAGTTAAATTTTTATGATGAGAATCACATAGGTCTAAAATATATTTTACCGTCTCCAATGAATCGGTAATTGAAGTATTAGTGTTTCTACGTTGAAACGTTTCTGAAATGCTGAAGGGAAAACCTAAATAGCTTATTTTTTCATGAAGAACGGCATCTGCAGCTCCACGCTCATTGGCCACAATAACAGAGAGTTTTGTGCCGTTTTTTGTTAAATCTAATTTATCTAAAACCTCAGAAGTATCTCTCATTTGCGGAATAGCCTTAGGTGAGACAAAACTTCCACAGTCTAAAGAGTCAAAACCAACTTTAATTAACTCATTGATATACTGAATTTTATCTCGTGTTGGGATAAAATCCAGTATGCCCTGCATCGCATCTCTTGGGCACTCTATGATTTTAATTTTTCCTTCTTGAGGTTGTGTTGGCATTATGGTTCAAAAATACCATTTTTGCAGTCTTTTAAAATATCCAATGATTAAAGAATCAAACATAGATAATACCGAGACTAGTCAGGTAGAAACTATTGCCGTTGAAACAGAGAATATAGACTTAAGCATCGAAAAAATGCACAAGTCTGTAATGCGTGAAATAGATGAAGAGCAAGTGTTTGATGCTAGCCAACTTGATGGAAAATCATTAGAAGAAATAATGGAGGTGGCAAGCACGATCTTAGTGCTTACTCCTACTGCTGCTTTTAAAAAGTTAAAAGTAATCAAAACCCACTTTTACGAAAAGCTAAACCTGAATAAAGAAGAAGAACGTTCGGCCTTTAACCTAGAAAATACCGATAGTGAGATTCCATTTAGCTATAGTAAAGAGAACTTAGTTCAAAATATGGTTTCATTAGACGAACAGGTAAAACTAGCTAGAGCTGAGGAAAAAAAGAGAGTACAAGAAGAGCGTCAAAAAAATCTGAAAATTAAAGAAGATTTACTCGTGCGCTTGGAGCAATTAGTAAATCAAGACGAAACGCTGGAGAGTATCAATGAAGTAAAAGATATTCAGCGAGAATGGAAAACCATTCGTGTGTTACCTAAAGAGCTAATTAATGAATTATGGGATTCGTATAATGTCCTTCTTAATAGGTTTTATGATAATCATGGAATTAACATTGAATTAAAAGAACTCGATCGTCAGAAAAATCTAAGTGCCAAAATAGAGCTTACCAAAAAAGTAGAAGAAGTATTAAACGAGGCTTCTTTGAAAAGAAGTTTTATTTTACTCAATAAATACCACGAAGAGTTTAAAAATATAGGTCCTGTGCCTACCGAAAGTAGAGAACCTATCTGGCAAGCCTTTAAAACGGCTAGCGATTTGGTGTATGAGGCAAAACGACAGGTGTTTACCGATATGGAAACCGTAAAGGAAGCTAACCTTGCCAAAAAACAAATTTTAGCAGAGAAAGCTAATTTATTAAACGCTGTAGATCCACATTCTCCACAAGATTGGTCAGAAAAAACAAAGTCGTTTGAAAAACTTTTTGAAGAGTGGAAAAAAATAGGCCCTGTTCCTAAATCCAATAATGATGAGGTATGGATTCAATTTAATGGCGTAAGAAATGATTTTTATACCAATCGTAAATTGCATTTTAAAACGCAAAATGATGCCAAGGGAGATAATCTAAAACTAAAGCACGCACTTTGCGAAAAAGCAGAGTCGCTTAAAGATAGCACCGACTGGGCTAACACAACGAAACAAATTCTAGCGTTGCAAGACGATTGGAAAAAAATAGGCCCGGTTCCTGAAAAAGTAAACCAAGCCATTTGGCAACGATTCAGAGCGGCGTGTGATGTTTATTTCAATGCTAAAAATCAAGCCTTCGCAGGTAGAAAAGACGAAGAAAATGCTAATTTACTTCAAAAACAAGCCTTGTTGACTTCCTTAGAAGCGCTGGCTACCAAAGATATTACACACAAAGAAGCCTTTGCTCAACTGAAAGAAATAAACGCAGCATGGAAAGCAATCGGTTTTGTACCGCACAAATCTATCAAAGTAATAAGTAATGCCTATGAAGCAGCTAATAATGCAGTATATACCAAGTTTAGCTCTCAAATAGAAGCAGCCAAATCTGCCAATCTATCAGAGCATTTTAAACAATTGGGTAGCGGGCACCAAGGCACCAAAGGGCTGGATACCGAAGAACAAAACATTAAGCGTAAAATATCTTTACTCAATGAAGAAATTACGGGTATCGAAAACAACATGTCTTTCTTTGCCAAGTCAAAAACAGCAGAAAAAATGCTGAAAGAATTTGATCTAAAAATAAGCAAAGCACGCAAGCAAATAGATGGTCTTAAGTTAGAACTAAGCGCCTTAAGAATTACCAAAAAAGAAATGACCAATGCACAGGCTGCTTCTAACGAAGATACGCTAGCACCAGCCGAATCATAATAGTGGATTGATGGATGTAAGTTCCAAACCTTATTCCGTAATTCGCATAGCGATAAACTATATACGCTACTACCTTACCTCGGATACGCGCCACGATGTGCATAGTCCGCTGGTGTATGATTTTATAGATCACGTACTAAAACCTGCTTACCCAATTCACCTGCCGCTGGTAGAAGCACAGCGACAAGCACTGCGGGCATCCACACAACACATTTCGTTTATAGACTACGGCAAGCAAGGTGTCGTTAGCCAAAAAAAAATATCTACCATGGCTAAAAACGCGCTAAAGCCCAAGAAATACGCCCGTGTTTTGGCGAGTGCGGTGCGGTACTACCAAGCCAAGCAAACCTTAGAATTAGGAACTTCATTGGGCATAACCTCCGCTTACCTCGCTTCTGCTTCACCCACCAGCCTCGTAACCATGGAAGGCGATCCGCAAGTGGCTGCTATCGCAAAGCAGGTATGGGAGCAACTGGGCCTGCACAACATATCAAGCATTATAGGCAATTTTGACAACACTTTATCGGAGTTGGGCAATACACAGTTTGATATAATCTACATAGACGGAAATCATCACTATGAACCTACCACCCGCTACTTTGAGCATTTGCAACAAAATGCCACGGCCAATACCCTTTTTATTTTTGATGACATTCATTACTCGCCTGCAATGGAGCAAGCCTGGCAACACATTAAAGCATCTGATACATGTGGGGTAAGCATAGACTTATTTTTTTTAGGTTTTGTGTTTTTCAAACCTGTGTTGCAAAAACAACACTTTGTACTTCGGTATTAGACCAAATGACGGCTTGACCTAAAAAGTCGAAATAAAAAAAGCAATAACATATACTTTACACCTAATGCGCTGCGTTAACCATAGAAATATCTCAAAATCTATGATAAGACACCTTACTCAAAACAACTTACTCCTTTTAGCCTATAACGAATTGCCTCCTGAAGAGCACGTTCGGATGCTAGGTGAGGTTAGCGCTAATGAAGAATTATTGGAGGAGTACAACCAACTTTTAGAGGATATAGCAATTTTAAGCCCTATCTCCTATTCTCCCCAGGCTACTTCGGTACAAATTATTTTAGAAGAATCGTGTTCTTCATCTTCACTGGAAATGATTTAGGCTGCGCTGCATTTAGGCGCTGTTTTATTTAATTAGGGGTGGTCATTAATTGTCGTCCTGATCTAACGAAACAATAATTATTGTGGGATTTTATTTCTTATTTTAGTTGTTTCAAAGTATAGATATTTATTATCAATACTTGATTTGATATACTGGTAAAGCAGCAAACGAGCTTAAAAACTAAAACTAAACGATAAACTAGGAAGTATAGGTAGCTGATTCTCTCTTTTGTACGTCACCCGATTAAAGTAGAAGATATTGGCTCTATCGTAAACATTGGTTACAGAAAATATAGCCGTTGCCTGATTAAAAACATTTTCCTTTTTCGTTTTAATCTTAAAGGTGCGTTTTACAGAAGCATCTAAACGATGGTAATATGGAAGTCTTCCTTTGTTTAAATCACCGTAGTATATACCTAAACTACCATTGGCGGTAGTGTAATCTACAGTAGCTCCATCGCTAAAATTTTGCAATTCGTAAAATCCTTGTGTTAGCGTAAACGGGAAGCCTGAACCAAAATTCCATCTCAAATTGGCGTTCCAATGCAAGTCTTTACCAAAGTCATACGAGTTTACGATATTGATGTTATGTCGTCTGTCAAAGTGCGGTTGGTACTTTATTAACTCTTCATGTTCGTAATATCTATTTACGATGTTGTACGAGTATACCGTCCATACATACCATTGTTTGTTTTCTAACTTATAGGTTATGTCAAATCCGTAGGCCTCCCCTTTTTCAACAATGTAGTCTTCACGCAAGTACGAAGGTCTAATTTGGTTCTCTGGCGTATTATCAAAAATCTTATCTCGATTGATATTAGTTAATTGATTAAACTGTTTTATGTAGCCTTCAATGTTTATTTCTGAAATAGCATTCACGTCATATTCAAACCCTGCTACGGCATGTCGTGCTTTTTGTAAGCTCGATTCCACAGGCTTACCCAGAAAGGTTTTAGGCAAGTCTTCGGGGCCGCTTAAAAATCCGTAAAATAGATTTACCACATCTCTATCACTTACGGCACTCATCAAATTTTGAGAGTATAGACCTGTGGATGCCTTAAAACGCCAACGGGTATTGAAATTGTATTTCATGCGAATTCTAGGCTCAAAACGTGTTTCGGCTAAGGTAGAGTAACGTTGAATTCTGATACCACTTTCGAGTAATAATTTCTTATTGAAATTTTTAAGGTAATTGGCAAATGCACTTATTTCGCTGGTGTTTTGCAGTTGGCTAATGCGTCTTCCTAAGGTATTGTATATTTCAAAATTGGTTTGAAACCCGTTCATTTCTACACCATATTTCAAATGATCATACTCAGATAAAAATCGAGAGAAGGTCAGATTTACATTAAACCCATTTATACCTGATTTACGTGGCTTATTGTCTTGTTCTTCTTGTTGTATAAGATAATTACTATAGGTTACTCCACCGTCTATAAGTGTTTTGCTGTTATTTGGTACGAGTAAAAACTTTGTCCCTAATCCTCTTGATTTCCAATTATAGGATGAGCTGTTTTCAAAATCTACTTTGTCCGAAAAATCAAAACCAAATACGTGAAAATTACTCCCTGTAGACGCATTAAACGAAAGTTTACCATAGAAATCACTAAACGAGTAAGGTAATTTTCCATCGTTTATGTAGGGGTAGATTACTGGAGCAGATTGATCAAGATATGAGTTTTTGTAAGATAGAATAAAGCTGGTACTGTTTTTACCTACTTCATATTTTTTGAGCGGACCTTCAAGCATTATTTTAGAATTAAACGGGCTGCTATTTACCTTACCATGCAGACCTGTTTTGCTTCCATCTTTGGTTTTAACATCTACTATGGCCGATACTCTTCCGCCATATTCAGCACTAAATCCTGCAGAATAAACATCCACTGACTTTAAAATATCACTATCAAAAACCGAAAATAGACCGATACTATGAAACGGGTTATACACGGTTAATCCATCCAATAATACTTTATTCATTACCGGTGAACCACCTCTAATATAGAGCTGTCCGCCTTGATCGCCGGAAAAAACAACTCCTGGTAATACTTGTAAATATTGCACCAGATCGGGCTCACCTCCTACGGATGGGATACGCGTTAGTTGTATTGGCTTAATCGTGGTTTTTGAAATATTAATCTCTTTACTTTTTCTTAATTTTTCGGCAGAAACGCTTACAGAACCTAGTTCTTGGCCACCGCTTAAGATGATGTAAAAATTTTGTGTGGTAATTTGACCGTTTTTAAAGCTTACCTCTAGTTCGCTAGGATCAGCGCCTATGTAAGTTGCCACCACAGTAAAGCTACCTTCATTTAAATTAGGGATGTTGTAAAATCCTCGCTCGTCTGAATAGGCACCTTGATTATTTCCCTTGAGTTTTACAATAGCACCACTTAGAGGATTTCCTGATTGTGCGTCTAATACGAATCCCCTCAAAACTCCAGATTGTGCTTGAGCAAGGCTAAAAAAAGCCAATAGCAATCCAAGTAAAATTCCCTTTTTTCTCATTAATAAAATGTGCTTAATCTGGATAATAAAATTATGTTGAACAGTCTTCGTTTTCAAAAGTACGTGGTTTTATTTTAAAATTACGTCTTCCTTTGATTGTGTCCCTATAATTCCTAACCCTCCGTCTATGTTGCTATGTATAACAACCGCATTATTGTATCCTCCTTGAAAATTAATTTCTTTAGCGTCTTGAGCTCGCTGGAGCGATTTGTAGTAGAGAAACAAGTCTTCTGATATACTGGATAGGGTTATTTTGTATTTATCTCCCAAATTATTAATTACATAGCCAAGAGGTACATTCATAGTAATTTTTTTTGATTTACCATTAAATAAGTCGTCTGAAAACAGTATTCCACCGTCATTTTGAACAATGGAGTTATACCCAGCTAAGGATGGATCTGTTCGAGGAACGGTTAGAGGTACCCAATTAGAAATGGAGTTATTGAAATAATACAGATTGATTTTATAGTAATTGTTTACACCACTTACGTCTTTAAAACTTACGGCTAATTTATCGGCGGGATTACCCGATGTATCTAATCCACCTGCAATGCTGAGCGTGCCCGTAGGATCTATAGTCTCAGGAAAACGAATCAGTGATCCTACTGAGGGATAAGAAGGATGCTTGATGTTTAATTGAACCGCAGTGCCTGGTATAAATGATTTGGATGTAACGTAATGCTCCGAAGCAGCATTGTAAAGCAAGCTTCCTTTAGATCCGTCGTTTGCTACGTATTCTACTGTGGCATCCTTTAACAATTTGGGGAGTTCGCTATCTATTGAGCCTTCGCTAGTAGTGATTTCTAGCGATACAGGCATACCTGCTACCCAAATATTATCAAAGTCGGTGTTTACCGTGATTTTAGGGGTATAGTTTAGTAGTATATCTGGTTTTACGGTATCAGACAAGCAACTCGTTAGGAGGGTAATCGTTAGTAAGATAATCGTGTTGATTTGTTTTACATTCATACGTTTCATGTTCTTTTAAAATTTAATGATATACGATACGCCTGGAACAAAAGCGAGGTAATTTCTATTGATAACCAACTCGGTGTAACTGGCGTTGGCAAAATCAGCATTCACATAAAGCGGATTTCTATTGGATAAGACATTGTAGACAAAGAATCGCCATTCTGAGCTTAACGACGAGTTGATGTTTTTGCGTCCTGCACTAATATCTAATCGCTGATAAAGAGGACTTCTATAATTATTTAAGCTATTATATTCTAACTGCAATTGTCCATTGATATCTCTAAATTTACCAATGGGCAGGGTAAACAACTGACCGCTTCCTACAAGGTAATTAAAGCTGAAATTCCAGATGGAGTATTCGTTAGTGTAGTTGCCGTATACTTTCAACATGTGTGGTCTGTCAAACGTAAATAAGAATTCGTTGGCGTATAAATCAGGAAATGTTCTTACGGATTTACTGTAAGCATAACTTACCCATCCCGTAAAATCACCTTTGCTTTTTTGAAACATACATTCAAGACCGTAAGATTTACCGCTGCCTTGCACTACGCTACTTCTCCAATCTTTTTCGGGATTTGAAGCGTCGTTTAAATTAGAAACTGCAGATAGATTTTGCATGTTTTTGTAATAGGCATTCAAAGTTCCGCTGAATTGTCTGCCTAATTTTCGCTCGTATCCTATTTCTACAATATCGGAATTTTGTGGCAGAATTTCGCCAGTGGCGGGTACCCATATATTATCAGGACTTCCAGACCTTCCAAGATTTAGCTGATTTACAAATTGATTATGTCGGTTATATGCCGCTTTGAATACGTCATTATTCTGTAGAAAATAGGTTAAATGGAATCTGGGCTCTGCAACCAATTGTGTGTATCCACCGTATGAATAAATAGTTGCCCTTAATCCACCATCTAGTGTGGTATTTTTACTAAAAACCAATTTGTCTTCTGCATAAAAACTACTCTCTATGCTGGTTTCATAATTGGGATTACCGACGATAGTATCAATATCAATTTGATTGGGATAATTTTTAGAGATCAAGTTATTAGCCCCTAGCAGGAATTGTCTGAAGGTGTTTTGCCATCCAAAACTTAAGTGATGCTCATTAGAATAGGCATATTCCCAATCTGTTTTTAACCCAATGTCTCTGATACCTCGTTGTAATTTTTCTTCAACTAAGGGATTCTCCAAAAGGTTAAAATCATATGTTTCTTGACTGTAGTCGTTCTTGTTTTTATAACTGGAGTAATGAATAGAATGTACTCTTTTAAGCTGACTGGTAACTTGTTCTGTATAATTAACTGACGCAAGTACATTATACCATTTTTGTGTAATACCATAAGTTATGGGGATGTTACCATTCGCTGTGTCGGTCGTTTGTAAAGAAACAAAATACAAATCCCTTGTATTCATAAAACTAAAATCTAGTTTGTCACCATTTTTTAAATATTTACCATAACCTATTTGATAATCGTAAATATTAGCATTTACACTTTGTTGTCTGGATTCAGCGGGAATAAGCAAATCTATCCACGAACGGCGGGCGGACAATGTAAAATAGCTCAAATCTTTTTTAATGCTTTCGATATAAATACCGGCGTTGATTGGGGTTATTTCAAGTTCACCTTTTACACCACTATAATTACCTGTTTTGCTACTTTCTAATGAAATAGTGGAAGAAAGTCTTCCGCCATATTTAGCTGAAGAGATACCACGTGATATACCCGTATTTGCAATACTACGTTGATGAAAAACCGATGAAAGCCCAAAAATATGATTCGAATTATAAATGGGTGTTCCATTGTAGAGCATTAAATTTTGATCTACCTCACCACCACGCACAAACAGATTACTGTATCCCTCTGAGCCTTGTTCTATACCGGGAAGCATTTGCAGCTGCCTATTGATATCTGATTCTCCTAGAAAATAAGTCATATTTTCTAGGTTCTTATTCTTGTTTTTGTTCTTAAAGTCTAAAAAACCTACCATAAATCCCATATGATAGGGATTGGTGTTTTCTTTTGCAGACATAAAAACCGTAGTATATTTATCGTAAGGAAGTGCTAAGCGCAAGGTATCGTAACCGGAAGTTGTAAAAGTCAACTTGCTATCACTTTCAAAATAGTTTAGCACAAACTCACCTTGATCGTTCGTATAACATACGTTTCCGGTTTCGGGTTCTTGTACTTTAACAAAGGGTATGGGATTTTCATCCTGATCCACCACCTTACCTCGCGTATTTTTTTGAGCTAAGGCACTAAAAACTAAGGTGTTTAGGAATATTAAAAGATAAAAAAAACGCATTCGCAAATATGCTCTGTATTATCAGTTTTTACAAGGTGCATTTTATAAACGTTTATTTTTATATAGAATTTACATTAAAGTGAGATTTGCATGCTTAATTCGCATCGTGAAAAAAATAATTTTCCTACTGTTTATATCGGTAATGACAGCTTGTTCACTTTCCAAAACAAAAGTTAAACCCAAGCTAATTGTTCTTATTAGTGTAGATCAAATGCGTGCAGACTACATCGAACGTTTTAAAGATCAAATGCCGTTTGTCTATAAAGAGCTTTATGATGGAGGTTTAAATTATGTGAATACCCATCATTTTCATGCAAAAACTACTACGGCAGCGGGGCACGCAACATTGGCTACGGGATGTTTGCCGAGTACGCATGGTATTGTAGATAACAATGTATACGTGAGGGCTACACGAAAAACCGAATACTCTATTTTGGATACTACCATCTCCTTTGTAGGCATAGATAGCTGTTCATTACAAAAAGTTTCAGCGGCTAAACTAAAGAAACCCACTTTAGGAGATTATATAAAAATGAATGATTCTTTAAGCAAAAGTTATAGTGTAGCCTTAAAAGATAGATCTGCTATACTCATGGGAGGGTATTCTACCAATAGAGCATATTGGTTTGATGGGCAGAGTACCCAAATGGTAAGCACTAATTACTATGCAGAACCCTTTCCTGAATGGGTAACAGCTTTTAGAGCAGATCAAATTTATAAATCGGAAATAGAAAATGGTTGGTTATTGAATACATCTATGCAACCATTGCACAACCATTTACTAGACCAAGACAGTGCAGTGTATGAATGTGGCACTTTTCAACCGTGGTTTCCGCATACATTGAGCAGTATCGATAACACAAAAGAAAGTGAAAATAAGATAGGGACCTTTATGTGGAATACACCTTATGGCGATGAATTTGTGTTGAAGTTTGCAGAGCAACTTATTGTAAAAAATCAGTTAGGGGAAGATGAGCATACCGATGTACTTACCGTTGGTCTTTCCGCTGCAGATGTTATCGGACATCAATTTGGGCCAAACAGTGTAGAGGTTGCGGACTATTATGCTAGATTAGATCATTATTTGGAAGTATTTGTAACTATGCTTAACAAAAAGATAGGAAAGGATAATTATATACTTGCCTTAACAGCAGATCATGGCGTAGTGCCTATGCCAGAATTTACTAATCTTTCTGAAAAGGCGGTACGCGTCGAGTCTCAACAATTTGATGAAGATATGCTGACTATAGATAAAGAGTTGATGCAAGAGTTTAATTTAACGGAGAGCACTTTTTTAGAAACATCCTACGAAGGTGTAGAGCCTAATTTTAATATATTAAAATCTCATCATATTGACTCGCTTCATTACTTAGAAGCATTAAAGTCAAAACTCAAGAAGTTACGTTATGTCGAACAAGCATATACTCCCAGTGATTTCGTAAATGCCAAAGACAATGAAGGATACAAAATGCAGTTTAGCAACAGCTATGACCCACGATTTGGGTATTATGTTCAAATACTCTGTTCTGAGTTAAGCCTGGTAGATATGCGGAGCTGTGGTACCACACATGGAACACCCTATAGTTATGATACGCATGTACCCTTTATCATATTTAGTACAAGTGTTAAGAGCGAAAAAGTAATGAAGGCAGCAAAAACTATTGACATAGCTCCTACTCTATTGGGATTGGTAGATATAGATATTACGCAAAAAGTAGACGGACAGAATCTTCTGACCCAATAGGAAAGTCTTTATCTTAACAGATCGTATAATGCGATTTGAGATCGAAGGGGCGCTTTACCGTTGGTGTACATGGTATTAGAAAGTGTACTATCTATCACTCTTGCTCTTTGGTTGTCAGACCATTGCAAGTGTAAATATGCGATAAGCTCTTTTCTAATCTTATCATCATATATAGGAGTAAGCGCTTCTATTCTAATATCTAAATTTCTAGTCATTAAATCGGCTGAACCTAAATACAGTTTACCACTAGCCTCATTACCAAACCAAAATACGCGAGAATGCTCTAAAAATCGACCTACAATACTTCTAATGGTAATATTTTCAATAGAAACCATACTGCACACGCCTCTTACCAGTAATTTAACTTCCACGCCTTGTTGGGCAGCGTTCAGAATGGCATTGATAATTCCTTCATCTACCAGATTATTTATTTTAATAAAAATATGACCTTCCCCTCCATCCTTTACCACTTTAATTTCATTGTCAATTAAATTGATTAGCCCTTTTCGAAGATTAATTGGAGCTACAAGTAAGTGTTCAAAAGAGTAACTTAGGTATGGTTTTTCAAAGATTTGGAATACACGTTCCACTTCATTGGCGATTCTTTCATCTGCGGTTATTAAAGCAGTGTCACCATAAATCTTGGCGGTTTTTTCATGAAAATTGCCTGTGCTTATTAGTGAATAATTTTTCAAGACGCCTTTTGAGTATCGCTGTATAAGCAGCAGTTTACTGTGTACTTTAAGACCTTTAAGCCCAAATTCGATTTGTATATTTTCGTCTTGAAGTTGTTTTGACCATTCTAGGTTGGCTTCTTCATCAAATCGAGCTCTAAGCTCGATAACCACATAAACTTGCTTCCCATTTCGAGCAGCATTTTTAAGCGCTTTGATTATTTTTGACTTAGGAGCAACCCTATACAGGCTCATTTTAATGCTCTCTACCTTAGGATCAATAGATGCCTCTCGAATAATATCAATGATAATATCAAAAGAGTGATACGGCATCTGCAGTAAAATATCACTTTCACTTATCTGCTTCAGAAGAGGTCTTTTTTTATTTAGTCTATTATGCTCAATAGAGGGTAATTCCGCATAACACAAGTCTTCTCGACCTAAATTAGGGAATCCCATAAAATCTCTAAAATTATGGTACCTGCCTCCTGGTATAAGATTAGTACTAGACGATAGTTTTATATTGGCTATAATATAATTTAGTTGGGTTTCTGGCATTTCACGGTCATATACGAATCGTACTACCTTCCCCTTCTTTCTGTTAGAAACACTTTTGGTAACCTTTTCATAATAACTAGCGCTAAAATCATCGTCAAGGTCGAGCTCTGCATCTCTGGTTAGTTTAATAATGTATGAGGTGATATCTAAAGGCTCGAATATAGACAGTATATACGGCATGTTATAGCGTATTACATCATCCAAATAAATGATATTTTTCTGCTCATTTTCACTCGGTAACTCTATAAAACGAGAGATGTAATCCGTAGGAAGTTCGATAAGCGCATGATGTTGCTTATCTGATTTTTTGGTAAACGAAATGAAAAGGTAAACAGATTGATCTCTGAGGTATGGAAATTTTTTAACATTGCTAATTATCAGAGGCGTAATTAAAGATTCAACTTCCTTTAAAAAGTATTTCCTAACAAAGTCTGCTTGTTTTTGATCTAGGTTATTTTCGTTTTTTATGAAGATATTTTCTTGTGTTAGCTGAATTAATATCTGCTCATAGGTTTCATAAAAAGATGCATGCAGTTGTATAACGCGACTCTGTATCTTTTCTAGAATAGAACTCGCTTGTTCTGCTAGTTCTGCATTACTTGTTTCTAGCGCATTTTGAAATCGAATTAATGTTGCTACTCGAACCCTAAAAAACTCATCCAAGTTATTACTATAGATACCTAAAAATCGCATACGTTGAATCAAGGGGACGTCCTGATTTTGGGCTTCTTGCAATACGCGTTCGTTAAAAGAAAGCCAGCTAATATCTCTATTTATCATACGAATATTGAACTATATTTTATACTAATTGAGGGGGTATACCAAACTCAGTTTTAATGAGGTAGCTCTAGTTGTTCTTTTACTGGTAAGTCTATTGCCCTCACCATCTATATCTTGGGGTTGAATAGGTCCGAAACCGTATTTTAAATTTACTTCTACAGGTGATATACCTCTTACAAAGCTTACACCTCCCGTAATGGCGGGCATCAGCCAGGCTTTATTAATTCCTTTGGATTGGGGTTCATTGCTAAAATTAAAAACTCCCAATTTATTGAATTCATAACCTGCTCCAATGTTAATTCCGAAATCGTCTGTTGCAAAAAATGTAGAACCAGCTCCGAAATAAACCCGTGCTAAAACCGGTATTTGTAGTGTTCCGAAACCACTCCCCCCGCGAACTTCAGGAGCAGACGCAAATACGGTACTGAATCCAAATGCAACCGGTGCCGAAAGCGCAAAGGCTAGATTTTCTTGAATATCGAGTATGTTGTATCTAGCCTCAAATCCCAACGAATACAGAGATGTGGTAGAACTTTGTGTCGCAGCTCGGCTATACTTAAAGCTAGGTTGCGTTTCCCGAGGATTATAGTATGCTAATGGAGAGGTAATGTAATCGATGAGAAACGAACTTGAAATACTTAAATAAGTTCTACTCTTCCAATCCGTAAATTCCGTTTGTATAAAGTCACTACTTTGGTCTTCGTCATTCTCCACTGCGTTAACTTGCGCAAAAGAAACGTTACTCAGCATAAGAAATAAAATAATGATACTATTTTTCGTCATATTGTTCAACATTTCAAAATTAACAAGTTTTAAAAAGGTTCACGTCACTTTAGTACCATTTATTTCTTCTTTGATGAAAAGATAATACGAAAGTGGCAGTAAAAGAGAAATGAAAAATAAACTAGCTTGACGCTCCAGTAAAGACTCAAACTGAAGTGATACAAAAAAAATAGTCATTATGCCCCAAAAAGGAAATGTGGTAGATGGTAAAATTTTGAATAAGGCACTAAAATAGAATAGTAATGAGAGTATACCAACCCAACCAAACTTTACCCCATATTCTAAAAATTGATTATGTGAGCCTACTCTATTTACTTTAAAAAGAACTGAGTTTCGCAACGTATATGCTTCTTGCATTTTGGCTTCTTGTGCCTCTGCTCCCACTCCTAATGGATTATTACGGAGCATAAATATGGATGTTTTATAACCTTCAAAGCGCATTGCCATCGACTTATAATTAATCTCCTTACCGTTTCCCCAACTACTAAAGTCTTCTAAGCTATTCGCTGTTTTACTTCTAAAGGATGTGCTCGAAACATAAGCGACGCTCACAAAAATAACAATGCTTAAAATCCCTAAAAATAAAGGCTTTACGGATTTTTGTTGATATACCAGTACAAGCAATGAGACTATAAACCCACTGTACAGCGCCATCAAACCAGTACGAGAACTTAATATGTGGCAACAGATAGCAATCACAACAAGCATCCCTACACCTACATAATGTTTATTCCCGTGTAATTTCTTAAAATATAGCAAACCCGCTAAACCAAGAATCACCCATGCGTTCAAAATACCAAAATGAATATGATGCATATTGGGGATAGGTATATGCTTGCTCTGTAATAGTAAAGCGTTGTAATACTCTTTATGCATGAGGTAATTGGTAACTGCGACTATGTCCACGACCAAAATCATGGAAGATAATATCAAAAACAGTAAAATTAGATGTGCTTTCAACTTACCAAATGCGGCAAAACAAGCGAGTTGAAGGCCCACAAAAACAAGCAGAAGCAGTATTTTATTTAGCGAAACCGAGGCATCCGCACTTCTAAAAACATCGAGTATATACAGAAGGAAAATAAAAATCAAACTGAATGCTATGCCGTTCAACTTTTTTGAAAATGATGCTTTGTACGATAAGATGGCTATCACAATAAGTAAGAATGATGAGACACTTAAGATAGCAGGCGAATACCATAAGCTGCTAAAACCGACAGCACTTATGATGATAAAAACGAAAGCAGGAAAACGGTAAGTAGTTAACTTATCGAGCATAGCTTAATGCTACTTTATCTTTCGATCGGATGGATATTTTTTGAGAAGACAAGGCACTAATTCTGAGTATTTCGGAACTATTTTCTGGCTTAGTAAAGTTTCCTATCACCTTAACAAACACGGTACTCTTATTCGCTGGATTGGTAACCATAAGAACGGTTCCAATAGGAGCATTAAAATGTAATGCGAAGTTTTTGTCACTAGGCAAATCGTCACTTCCAATGCTAACAATGCCTGTTTCTTCTACTTTTTCGATATCGTACTCGATTAGTTTTTCAACTTTGATAGTATATCCTGAAGAACTCTCTACTGTTTTTGTGGTAACTTCCGTATTAAACCCAACATCCTCATACTTGTTTTCACTTAATTCCGACTTCATTTTGTCATAGTCCTTTGCTACTTTATCCTTTTTATCATTTACCAAATGATCATCTTTACTTGCACCTACAAGCAGAATCTGACCTACAGATAGCTCGTCTGAGGTTAGTTTATTTAGCTGTTTAATACTTTCAACAGATACTTCATACTTTTTAGAAATGGTATACAGTGTTTGGCCAGCTTCTATCTTATGATTTATTATCGCCACAAAGCTTGGTGATTCTGTTTTTGCGCCAACTTCGGAGTATGTTGTATTGCTTTTACCTATCTCTTTTGATTTTAATTCGGCATACGCTGGAATCAATAGCACTTGATCTATTTTAATAGCTGAATCAGCACCAGGATTTTGATCCACTATGCTTTTTAATGCAACATTGTATCTTTTGCTTAGGCCATACAATCCATCTCCTTTTTCTACTTTATGAAGAATATATGTTTTGCCATTTTTAACTTTACTTCCTATAGAATCACACTTGTGGGCTAAAGCATTAAATGAACTTAGAAATACGATGACTGATAATAATTTTTTCATTACTAATGCAAATTTATCAACGATAATTCTGGATTAAACAATTAGTTATTCACTTTGTTGGAAGGATTAGTAGTATTGTGGTCAAAATGAAACACATTTTAAGTATCGCACTATTCGTGTTTAGTTCGTTGATAAACTTCGGTCAGCAGCATAAGCCTAAGGTTATTGTTTTTGAGCTAAAGAGTGAAATAAACAGAACATCAACACGTATTACAAGCCAAGCGGTTGCCAAAGCCGAAAAGTTGAATGCCGATTTAATAATCGTTCATATGAACACCTATGGGGGGTATGTGACGGACGCAGACTCCGTAAGATCTCGTTTACTGAACACGTCCATACCTACGTGTGTGTTTATAGATAATAATGCTGCAAGTGCTGGGGCGCTTATTTCCATCGCTTGTGATGCCATTTATATGCGAAAAGGAGCTAGTATTGGAGCATCTACCGTGGTTATAGCAACAGGTGAAAAGGCGCCAGATAAATACCAAAGTTATATGCGCAAGCAGATACGTAGCACGGCAGAAAGCAAGGGTAAAATACTCAACGTAAGTGACGGAGACTCTTTCTATAGCTTCAAACGAAATCCGGATATTGCAGAAGGAATGGTGGATGAGCGCATGATTGTGCCAGGGTTAGTAGATTCCACCAAAGTAATTACGCTCTCTACAGAAGAAGCGTTAAAATGGGGTTATTGTGAAGGAATTGTATCTTCTATTTCAGAAATACTAAGCTTAAAAGGACTAGAGAATGCCGAAGTAATAACGGTACAGCCTACTGCGCTGGACAATGGATTGGAGATCCTCTCTTTCCCTTGGCTTAGAATGATTTTAATACTGCTTATTATTGGTGGCATTGTGTTGGAATTGCAAGCACCTGGATTAGGTATTCCTATTGTGGTATCAATAGCAGCCGCCATAGCTTTTTTCGCTCCGTTATATTTCGATGGATTTGCCGAAAACTGGGAAATTATGGTTTTTATTTCTGGGTTAGTCTTATTGGGCTTAGAAATCTTAGTCATACCTGGTTTTGGAGTTGCGGGCATAAGTGGCATTATCTTTTTAGTATCAGGACTTACGTTAAGTATGATTCGCAACGTAAACTTAGATTTCGGTGATGTATCACCCACTGAAATAAATAATGCGATAGCAACGGTATTATTTTCATTGGTTGGTTTTGGAGTACTGCTCTACTTTTTTAGTTCACGATTTATAAAATTAAGTTTATTTCAAAAAATTGTACTTCACAACACCATAGCTAAGGCACCTGGAATTCAACGTAGTAACGTTGAATTAAGCACACTTATAGGCCAGCAAGGTATTGCACACACTGCGCTCAGGCCTATGGGAAGAGTACAACTAAATGGTGTTACTTTTGAAGCCAAGACGGATGGTGAGTTTGTAGATAGCGGTAGAAGCATTCTAGTTAAAAGCATCGAAAATCAATACCTAGTGGTCAAAATACTTTAACATCATGAGAAAGACACTATTTTTATTATTTATACTCGCTTGCATTTCACAAGGATTTGCCCAAGAAGAAGTCCAAGTGCAACTAGACGACACCTTATACTTTGCGCCTATCGAAGCAGATAATTATGTTTATATCGATTATTATAAAAAGACACGTTTTGAAAAAGAAAGGATAGATATGGACACGTGCTACAATCTAAATTTTTATAACCGATTTTTTGGAGATGGTGATTTTGATGTAAGTAGGATGCCCAAACGGCTAGCCAATTCATATGGAATAATCAAATATATCATGGCGGGTCAAGATGCTGAAGGAAACAATGTCAATATCATTATTGCCATGATAGAAAATGGAGTTTCTGCTGCTTATATAATGGAAGATGCTTTTATACATGAAGAGGTGTGGTACGCCCCAAAACAATGAAGGTACTTATTATAAGATTAAGTTCTATTGGTGATATTGTATT
>ERZ888423.974-NODE-974-length-27233-cov-8.183972_pt1 | contig 27233 bp, 21 predicted proteins | sample MGYA00520523_ERZ888423 | MGnify/ENA primary metagenome ERZ888423 (study PRJEB32303, sample SAMEA104408611) | aquatic metagenome | biome: Brackish water; feature: Pelagic; material: water | place: Baltic Sea | collected 2014-06-08T10:24:00 | depth 30,27 m ...
GATGTATCCGCCTGAAGTCGGTCTGCACGCTGAGGATTCGATCTTCGTTGCGCGGGAGGATCGCGCCCGGGAACTGTTGGCGCAGTTGCGCGTTGACGGTGTTGTGGGTCAAGACGTAGTATTGCAAGTGGTTGGCGGTAACAGCTGGGAGCAGGCCCTGAATGCGGCCGACTGGCAGCAGGGCGAGATGCTGGCTCTCGGGACGTCGCCGCGCGGCGAAATCAAGCGGGTGTTTCTCGGCTCGCGGGCCACCAAGATCATGCGGCACAGCCCGGTCCCGGTGTTGCTGCTGCCCGGCTGACTCTTAAGCAGATTCGCGTGACGGATCAGCGCGGTAACCCGAGTTGCTCAGTGCCGTTCGCGGGTCCGCGTGTCCTGCGTCGGGAAGTGCGCGGCCAGCGCAGCGCAGATCTCGAGGAGTCGCCGGCGTGCCGATGGTGACATTTCACCGGACCCGTCGATGACGCCGCCGGGGCGCAGGTGCCCGTCGAAGGGAATCTCGATGACCAACTGGCCTTGACTGGAGAACTGTTGCACGAGAACCGTTCTGGTGCGCTTGTCGGCGTGACCGTCGGAGTCGTTGAGGACTACGATCGTGCGGTGCAGCAGACTGCTCAGGCCCCGATTGGCCAGCCAATCCAACGTCTGTCCGGCCGCGGCCGCGCCGTCCACCCATGGCGTGGACACCACGACCAGCGCGTCCAGGTCGCGCAGAACCTCCTGTGTGACAGGGGTGTCCATCGTCGAGCTGCAGTCGATCACGGCGATCGTGAAGTGGCGATCCAGGCGGGCCGTGGCCTCCCGGTAGATCGCCGGGTCCAGCACTCGGCGACGCGCCGGTGTCGCTTCACCGGCCAGCACGAACAACCCGGCGGCGTTGCTGCCGACCCGGTTGCGGATGTCGGCGAACGTCTCCAGGTGCTGATCGGCGGCCAGCTCCCAGAACGAGCCCTGTGCTTTCGGGTCGACCCGGCTGCCGAGCTTGCCGAAGGCGGTGTCGGCGTCGACGGCGACGACCCGGTCGTCCTGGCGAAGTTCGGCGAACACTGATCCGATGCACGCCGACACCGTCGTCTTACCCGCGCCGCCCTTGCCCATCACGCCGATCTTGAAGTGCCCGCGCAGTGGGCCGCGAATCGTGGCCTCCAACTCGGCGAGGCGACGTTCCTCGGGTGACGGCCCGAGGTTGACGGTTCCGAAGCTGGCCTTGTAGACGGCCAGGCGCCACCCGCCTGCCGGCAGGGGCTTGCGGACGGGCACGAGTTCGTCGGCGCGGATGCGGTCGGCGTATGACATCGGCTGCGGGGACATCGGCTGTTGGGGTGCCGGGTGGCTGTGGGATGGCTGGGCGGGCCAGGGCGCGCCGTCGTGATGTTGGGTCGGGCCAGGGTAGGCCGGAGGCGCGGCGGGCCGTGCGGTCTGCTGCTGCACCGCCGGGCGGGGCGGTCCAGGACGCGATCGCACCGCCGGCTGGTCCTGCTGGGACACGGAGTCGAAACCGGAATCCGCGGGGCCGGTCCACCCCGGTTCTCTGCGCAACGCGTCATCGCGGTCGGTCACAAATCGCCTCCTCTGGATAGAACGTCGGGCGCCTGCTGCCACTCAGCATCCGCCAGGCTAGCTGGCCAATACGACGAGCAAACTATCTGGGGCGTTACCGCAGCGCCCCGGGTAGCGGCACCAGGGGTCATCCCGAGGCCAGGTCGATGGACCTGGTGAGCCTCATTCGGGCCTACGCAGGGACAGCAACGAGCGGTTTCGCCCTGTGGGGTGAGGATGCGTGTGATTAATATACCTACAGTTCAGAAGGCGAATTGAGAGAGCTCGAGGGCAGCTGAGGTCGCTCGACCGCGCCAGCCGGGGCTTGCGGAATTCGTGCAAAGGTGGGGGATTTCCCGCTGGTACGCTTCCACTTGAAAGGAGGTGGGTGCATGGGCATATTCGACGGAGTTGAGCATCTCGGCAAATTCTCCAACGATCTCATCTTCTCCAACGATCTCATCAACGGTCGCATCGAGCCCAAGACCGCACTCCCGCGACCTACCGCGCAGACTCCGGCGCCGCCTGCAACGTTGGGGAGGTTGGGAAATGCCATCAAGGGTGCGTTCGGTTCCCCGATCCTGGATGCGGGGCAGGTGCTGATCGCCGGGATGCGCCTGACGACAGGGTGGGATGAACCCGAACGGGGCGATTCGTTCGGACGCGGCGCGGAACGCTTCACCCGTGCCGGAGAGACCGTCGGCTCGGCGTACCCCGGGGAGGACTGGCAGGGCGCCGGGGCTCAGGCTTACGCGGCGGCCAACCGGCGTCAGGCCGGCCGCACCGAATCGCTGGCGACGCTGGACCGCAGCGTTCAGACCGTGATCGCGCGGGAGGCCTACCAAGTCACCTACCACCGGAACGAGCTGGACGAGCAGTCGAACTACCTGGGTGACCTGAGCTACCTGACCTGGCCGATCGCCCTCGCCCCCGGCGCCGGGAAGGCGATGAAAGCCGTTATCGAGCTGGGTGCGGTGAGCGCCGCCATGACTATTTGCAGCGCACAGCTTTATCAGCTTTCCCAGGAGACCGGGGAGAACGCCGCACAACTGCGGGAGCTTGCCGGCGAGTACTCGGCATTGATCCAGACGGGGACTCCGCCCGACCTCGGTGACGTGCCGCCACCGCCATCCGACGATCCGCTCGGGACTGTCCCCACTGATGAACCCGGAACCGGTCCGACCGATGAGCCCGGAACCGGACAAGCCACGCCGCCGGCGGATCCGGGCTCGGCGCCGACGCCGCAACCTGGCGCGTTCGGTTCGGCCCCTGCCGGTACACCGGTGCCGGTCCCGCGTGCCGATCCCGTTATCGCGGCAGCGGCCGGGGAAACCCCCGGGCCCGCGGAAACGGCCACTCCGCCGGCACTACCAACCGAGATGATGTCCGGAATGGCCTCGGCGTTCGGAGCCGTGGGCGGCATGATCGGGTCGGTGGTCGCCCCGCTGGCGGCTGTGCTGACCGGGGCCGTCGGAGCGGCAGGCCAGTCGCTGTCGACGCTGACGTCGGCAGATGTCGCCACTGCGGCAGACGGTACTGAGGCAGCCGAGACGGGCGGGCCGGCGATCGACGACGGTTCGCCGGATGTCGAGTCCACCGATGATCCGGACTTACCCGGCTCCGCGGCAGGTGCCAATGAAGGCAGCGGCCAGGCCCCGGCCGAGGCCGTTACGGAATCCGAAGAATTGCAGACTCAGCCGACGGATATCTTGGAGCCGCCGCGGCCGCCCGTGCCGCCCGCTGCGATAAGACCACCGCAATAATCACCGCAATAACTGAGCAGGAGAACACGCTTTATGTCCCGGCAAGCACTACGGGTGACCGCCGCTCACTTGCGCGAGCTGGCCGCCCAGCATGGCCGCGCGGCCGCTGAGAGCACCTCGGCCACTGAAGCGGTAGCCGGGGTGGACAGTGCCATCCGCACATCCCACGGCGTGATTGCTGGGTCCACCGCGGCCGCCGTCGAGGCGGTCCAGCAGGCACGACGTGACGCCGGAGAGAGCGTGGCCGGCGAATCGGGCGTATTGAGCGAGCATCTGATTCTCGCCGCCGGTCGCTATGAGGCAACCGATGGTGCAGCGGGTGACAGCCTCGATCAGCAGATCCGGCCAGGCCCGACAACGTCGCCTCCGCGGCTGCCGCGATGATGGCCAGACCGTTCTCCGGAGATGGCCAGCCCACCCACTACGACGACGTGGTCGGTGTCGAAGTGACCATCGATGGCATGTTGGTTGTCGCTGACCGACTTCACCTTATGGACTTCCCGCTGTCCCTGGGGATCCGGCCGAACATCCCCTACGAAGGTCAGCGTAAACAGGTGTGGGAGGAGGTCACCCGCGACCTGACGGCGCAGGGAATTCTCACTGCGTTCGGCGACCCGCATCCTGAAGTCGCGGCAATGGTCGACGCGCTGAGCCGGCCGGATCGCACCCTCGATTGCCGCTGGTGGCGGCGCGATATGGGTGGAAAAATGGTGCGTTTCGTGGTGTGCCGCAAGGGTGACCGGCATGTCGTCGCGGTGCGCGATGAAGACATGCTGGTGCTGCAGCGGGTCGCTCCGCAGATCGGCCTGGCGGGCATGGTGAACGCGGTCATCGGCAACGCAACTCCAGCGGATGTCGAGCCGCTGACGGGACTCGCGACGAAATTAGCCGAGGCCACCTCCGCTGAACAACTCGGCGAGTACGGCCTGCCCCCATCGTCGGCCCGGATCTATGCAGAGGTGACGGGCAAGCCCGAGAGCTGGGTAGAGATCACGGCCAACGAGCGGCACCCCGGGGGCACGTACTCCCAGGCGGGGGTGGGCGCTGGCGTCCTCGATTCGGTACACGGCAGAATCGTGTCGATTCCGCGACGGGTCAGCGGGGAGCTGTACGGCAGCTTCCTGCCGGGCACTCAGGAGAATCTTCAGCGGGCACTCAACGGCTTGGTGGAGTTCCTGCCGTCCGGCGCGTGGTTTGATCACCCGGCCGTATTCAACGATGACGACGTATTCAACGATGATGACGTGATCGAGCCTGTCGAGCCGGACGCTTTGGACTTGGAACGGGAAAGGCGATAGACGGTGGCCCACAATCTGCCCGGTGCCTCTGACGACGGGGACCACGACGACCTGGCGGCGCTGGACTTCAGCGCCGCCAGCGAAGGCGCGGGTGAGACGGACCTTCCGGAGATCCCGGGCGCGATGCACATGTTCACCGTCACCAACCCGCCCGGAACGGTGACCGTGACGACCTGGATGGACGGCCGCGTGCATCAGATCGAACTGGAGCCCAAAGTCACCACCCTGGGTGAGAGAGCCCTGGCCGAGGAGATCGTGGCCATTGCCGATCTGGCCACCCAGGATGCCAGGGCGGCCCAATACACGCTCATGTTGGACGGTATGCGCGAACAAGGTCACGACAACGTGGCCACCCGCGACTTTCTGAACCGCGATCTGGCCCTGCCCACGCCGGAACAGGCTCAGGCTGCGCGCGCCAAGCTGTTCACCGAACGCTACGCAGGTGAGGAATGACCGAACATCTGGCAAATATCTTCGGCACCGCGGTCGGCATGCTGCCAACTTCGCCGGTGCGGTCGCTGGAGATGTTCACCGAAATTACCGACCTCGATGAAACCGCTTGCGACGCTTGGGTGGGACGGATCCGCTGCGGTGACACCGAAAGGGTGACGATGTTCCGGGCGTGGTACTCGCGGACAAACTTTGGCCAACTTGCCGGGGCTGCCGAGATATCGATGAACAGCCTGGCCGCCCGAGTGCCGATCGGTGGCCAGTACGGCGATCTCACCTATCCTGTGCACTCCCCGCTAGCTATCACTATGGGGTTCGCCGTCAGCGAGGCTGCCCAGGGTAACTACGCCGACGCCATGGAGGCGCTCGACGCGGCGCCTGCCGCTGGCGCTGAGCACTTGGTGGCCTGGGCCAAAGCCGTGGTCTACGGTTCGGCGCAACGGTGGACCGACGTGATCGATGAGGTCCGGGGCGCCGGTGCGTGGCCCGACAAGTTCCTGGCGGCCGTGGCCGGAGTGGCCCACGGTGTCGCCGCAGCCAATCTCGGGTTGTTCACCGAGGCCGAACGCCGCCTCATGAAGTCGAATTCGTCGCCCGCCGGCGAAGCGTGCGCCCCGGTCATTGCCTGGCACCTGGCAATGACCCGTCGCAGCCAGGGCAATGAGGAAGCCGCCGTCGCATTGCTCGAATGGCTGCAGGCCACCCACTCGTCTCCGACAGTGGCTGCGGCGCTGAAAGACCCGGCGTATCGACTGGTGACCACGACGGCGGAGATGATCGCCACCCGGCGTGACCCGTGGGACCCGTCCAGCGTTGAGGCGGATAACTCCGGTAGGGAAAGGCTGCTGGCCGACGCGCAGTCAGTACTGGACCGTCAGATCGGCCTGAGTCGGGTTAAGGAACAGGTTGAGCGCTATCGGGCGGCCACCCAGATGGCGAAGGTTCGCGCGGCACGGGGGATGAAGGTTGCCCAAGCGTCCAAGCACATGATCTTCACCGGACCGCCGGGGACGGGTAAGACGACCATCGCGCGTGTCGTCGCCAACATCCTCGCCGGCCTGGGTGTTACCAGCGAGCCGAAACTCGTTGAGGCGTCGCGAAAGGACTTCGTCGCGGAGTATGAAGGGCAGTCAGCGGTCAAGACGATGCGAACCATCGACCGGGCGATGGGCGGTGTGCTGTTCATCGACGAGGCCTACACGCTGGTGCAGGAGCGCGATGGCCGCGCCGACCCGTTCGGCACCGAGGCCCTGGACACGCTGTTGGCCCGGATGGAAAATGACCGCGACCGACTGGTGGTGATCATTGCGGGTTACAGCAACGATATCGACCGACTGCTGGAAACCAACGATGGCCTGCGGTCGCGTTTCGCGACCCGGATCGAATTCGATTCGTACTCCTGCGATGAAATCGTGGATATCGCCAAAGAAATTGCTGCAGCCAGCGATTCGTCTCTTACTGACGAGGCCGCCAAGCAAGTGTTCGATGCGGCGACGCTGCTGATCCAGAGCACCGCGAACGGTAAGCCCGCACTCGATATCGCCGGCAACGGCCGCTACGCCCGCCAGCTTGTCGAAGCCGGCGAGCAGATGCGCGACATGCGCCTGGCCCGGCTCCCGGACATCGATTCCCTTGCCACCCAACTTCTCAGTGAGATCCGGGGCGAGGACATGGCGGCGGCGATCATTTCGGTTCACAATCGACTGAATCTCAGCGAGTAGACGGTGGCGGGATTTCGACTCACCACGAAGGTGCAGGTCAGCGGCTGGCGCTTTCTGCTGCGCCGCGTCGAGCATGCCATTGTGCGCCGCGACACCCGCATGTTCGACGATCCAATCCAGTTCTACAGCCGGGCGGTGACCGCTGGAATCGTGATCGCCGTGCTGATCTGTCTCGGCGCCGGACTGCTCGCCTACTTCAAGCCCCTCGGAAAGCGCGGCGGCGACAGCCTGCTGGTCGACCGCACCACCAACCAGTTGTATGTGGTTCTGCCGGACAGTAGCCAGCTGCGGCCCGTGTACAACCTGACGTCGGCGCGGCTGATCCTCGGCAGCAGCGGCAATCCTGTTGCAGTCAAGTCTGAGGAGCTCGACACGATGACCAGGGGGCAGCCGCTCGGCATACCTGGCGCGCCGTACGCGACCCCGGTGTCTACGTCGGTCGACTTGCAGTGGACCCTATGTGACACCGTCATCAAGCCGGCAAGCGTTGCGCCAACGGTCGACACAGCCGTGCTTGTCAGACCACTGGCGCTGGACCCCTCCGTTCAGGCGATGGGCCCCGAGCAAGGCATGCTCATCTCTTACAAGAACCAGGACTGGCTCATCACCGGCGCCGGGCGCCATGCCATCGACCTGTCCGACCGGGCAGTAACGTCGGCAGTGGGAATCCCGGTTACCGCGAGGTCCACTCCGATGTCGGAGGGGTTATTCAACGCGTTGCCCAACGCAGGGCCATGGCGGTTGCCCGATATTCCCGGCGGCGGTGCGCCGAACTCGGTGGGCTTGCCACCGGAACTGGTGATCGGCTCAGTGTTCAAGACCGTCACCGACTCCAGTGGGCAGTCCGGCGAACAGCATTTCGTAGTGTTGGCCAACGGCGTCGCGAGAGTCAATGACACCACTGCAGCGGCGCTACGAGCCACAAACTCCTACGGCTTGATCTCGCCGCCATCAATTGAACCGAGCGCGGTCGCGCGGGTCGCTGAGCAGGTGTATGGCTCGCCGCTGCCAAAAAAGCCGATGGATGTTCTTTTGCGCCAGGACATTCCGACACTATGCTGGGCGTGGCAGCGCGAACCTGGGGACCAGGGTTCGAAAACGACGGTGATTGCGGGCCGCCACCTCCCGTTGCCTGCTTCGGCGCTCACCACCGGTATCAGACAGATCGGCGGTGACGTCACGGTGCACATCAACGGCGGACAGTTCATCAGCCTGCAGGCCCCGGACCCCCGCTACGGCGAGAGCCTGTACTACGTTGACCCGCAGGGCGTTCGCTATGGGATACCCAACGCCGAGACCGCAGCGAAACTGGGGCTGAGGTCGCCGCGGACCGCACCCTGGCAGGTGGTCAGCTTGCTCATAGACGGCCCGGTGTTGTCGCGGGAAGCGGCGCTGGTCGAACATGACACGCTGCCTGCGGATCCGAGTCCGCGAAGAGTCAGTTCCGGCGGCCGATGACGACCCGCAAGTTCACCCCGATTCTCAAACGCGGGCCACGCCTGAGCCCCGGCGAGATCAACGTGACCCCACCCGAGGACCTCGGGATCGACATCCCACCCTCGGGCATGCAGAAGGCGCTGCCGTGGGTACTGGGCGGTTGCATGCTCGGCATGATTGCGATCATGATCTTCAGCGGCGTGCGCCAACTCTCGCCGTACATGCTGATGATGCCGCTGATGATGGTGATGGCCGCCGTGGGCTTGGTGGCCAGCGGCGGCAGTGGGGGCAAGAAGGTCCCCGAGATCAACTCCGACCGCAAGGAGTACCTGCGCTATCTGGCGGGTTTGCGCACGCGGGTGACCTCCTCGGCGGCGGCTCAGGTGACGTTCTTCAACTACCACGCACCGCATCCGGACGATCTGTTGTCGATCATCGGCACCCACCGTCAGTGGTCGCGTTCGGCCAACGCCGACTTCTACGCGGCGACCAGGATCGGCGTCGGTGCCGAGCCCGCCGTCGATCGCCTGTTGAAGCCCGCGGTGGGCGGTGAGCTCGCCGGCCCATCGGGCGCCCCTGGACCGCACCTCGAACCCGTCAGTCATATGTGGGTCACGAAGTTCCTGCGCACCCACGGTCTGATCCACGATTGCCCGAAGCTGGTGCAGCTGAGGACATTTCCGACGATCGCGGTGGGCGGTGACGTGGATGGTGCAGCGGGGCTCCTACGGGCGCTGATCTGCCACCTGGCGGTATTCCACCCGCCGGACCTGCTTCAGATCCGTGTGCTCACCGACAACCCCGAGGAGCCGGACTGGGCCTGGCTGAAGTGGTTGCCGCACGTCCAGCACCAGTCTGACACCGACGCGGCCGGTCCTACCCGCATGTTGTTCACCCGGCCCGACGGACTCAGCGACCTGACTGCGCGTGGGCCGCACACCGCTGATGCAATCCCGAGCGGGCCCTACGTGGTGGTCGTCGACTTGACTGGCGGCAGAGCAGGATTCCCGGTCGACGGCCGATCCGGGGTCACCGTCATCACGTGGGGTAACCACCGCGGCTCGGCCTACCGGATTAGGGTCGACGCGAACGGCATGGCTGACGACCGGCTGCCGAATCAGACCTTCCGGCAGTTGGCTAGCCGGGTGGACACAATGACGCCTGGGCAGGCCGACCGGGTGGCGCGCAAGCTGGCGGGGTGGTCGATCACCGGGACGATCATTGACAAGGCCACCCGGACGCAGAAGAAGATCGCCACCGAGTGGCACGGGATCGTCGGCGCACAAAGCGTCGAGGAGGTGACACCCGCGCGCTGGAGGATGTTCACCGACACCGACCGAGACCGGCTGCGGATTCCGTTCGGTCACGAGCTGAAGACCGGTGAGGTGATGCACCTCGACATCAAAGAGGGTGCTGAGTTCGGCGCCGGCCCGCACGGCATGCTCATCGGCACAACCGGTTCGGGAAAGTCGGAATTCCTCCGAACGTTGATCCTCTCGCTGGCGGCCACGCACCATCCAGACCAAGTGAATCTCTTGCTGACAGATTTCAAAGGTGGTTCGACGTTTCTCGGCATGGAGAAGCTGCCGCACACCGCAGCGGTCGTCACCAACATGGAGGAAGAGGCCGAACTCGTCAGTCGTATGGGTGAGGTGCTGACCGGTGAACTTGATCGCCGGCAGTCCATCCTGCGGCGGGCAGGCATCCAGGTCGGCGCGGCCGGTGCGCTATCTGGGGTCGCCGAATACGAGAAACACCGCGAGCGTGGAGCTGAACTACCGCCGCTGCCAACACTATTTGTCGTCGTCGACGAGTTCGCCGAGCTGCTGCAGAATCATCCCGACTTCATCGGACTGTTCGACCGGATCTGTCGAGTGGGCCGGTCCCTGCGCGTGCACCTATTGCTCGCCACCCAGTCGCTGAACACCGGCGGAACCCGTATTGACAAGCTGGAACCCAATCTGACCTATCGGATCGCGTTGCGTACCACCAGCTCCGCGGAGTCAAAGGCGGTCATCGGGACGCCAGAGGCCCAGTACATCTCCAACAAGGAGAGCGGGGTTGGCTTCGTGCGGGTGGGGATGGAGGACCCGGTGAAGTTCCAGAGCGTCTACACCGGCAACTCGTATGTGGCCACGGTGGCGAAGGCCGTCGGCGGTGACGTCGCGTCGCGCGCAACGCACAGCAGTATTCGCGTCCAGCGCTTCACGGCCGCGCCGATCCTCGACGCGACGGAGACACCATGACGTCAAGCGAGCCGGATCAGAGGGTGCTGCGCGAGGTCGTTCTCAATCAACTCTCCACCGGCGATAACCATGCCTATCGGATGTGGTTGCCGCCGTTGGCCAATCCCACACCTGTCAACGAGCTGATCTCCCGGGATTACGACCGTCGCCCGCTTCGGATTGGGCTCGGCGTCATGGATGAGCCGCGCAGGCACCGCCAGGAAGTGTGGGGAGTCGACTTCTCGACTGCGGCGGGCAACATTGCCGTCGGTGGTGCCCCGCAGACGGGCAAGTCGACATTTCTGCAGACGCTCATCCTGTCGGGATCTGGGTCGCACACGCCCCGCCAGCTGCAGTTCTATTGCGTTGACATGGGCGGTGGCGGCCTGATGTACATCGAGGACCTGCCACATGTCGGTGGGGTCGCCACCCGGGCTGAGCCAGACCGTGTCAACAGGGTGGTTGCTGAGGTGAAAGCGGTGCTGCGGCAACGTGAACAGACGTTCAAGCAGCATCGGGTCGGCTCGATGGTCGACTACCGGAAGATGCGTGAAGATCCCGAGCATCCGGCCTCGGCGGACCCTTTCGGCGACATTTTCCTTGTCATCGACGGTTGGCCGGCATTCGCTGCGGAGTTCACCGATCTTGAAGCCGTAGTGCAGGACATCGCAGGGCAGGGGCTGGCGTACGGCGTGCACACCGTGATCTCGACGCCCCGCTGGACGGAACTCAAGGCCCGGGTGCGTGACTATCTCGGCACCAAAGTGGAGTTTCGACTCGGTGACGTCAACGAGACCCAGGTGGACCGCATCACGCGCGAGATTCCGCTGAACCGTCCCGGGCGCGCTGTGTCGAACGAGAAGCACCATCTGATGATCGGGGTGCCGCGACTGGACGGGATGCACAGCGCCGAGGCTCTGGTGCCCGCGATCTCGGCCGCGGTTTTGGAGATCTCTGCCCGTCATACCGACGAGGCCCCGCCGGTGCGCGTGTTGCCCGACCGGATCTATCTGCACCAGCTGGCGCCCAACTCGCCAGGCCCGGAATCGGATTACCGCACCCGTTGGACCGTCCCCGTCGGCATACGGGAGTCGGATCTGGCCGTTGCGTACAACCACATGCACACCAGTGGACACCAGCTGATCTTCGGTGCATCCAAGTCCGGCAAGACCACGATCGCGCATGCGATAGCCCGGGCGATCTGTGCGCGCAACAGCCCCGAACAGGTGCGCTTCATGGTTGCCGATTACCGGTCGGGCCTTTTGGAGGCAGTCCCAGAGACGCATCTGCTGGCGGCAGGGGCGATCAACCGCAACCACACGACGTTGGAAGCGTCGGTCAAGGCGCTGGCGATCAACCTGACCAGGCGCTTGCCCCCGACCGAGTTGACGCCGTCGCAGCTGCGGGCGCGTTCGTGGTGGACAGGCCCCGATATTGTGCTGCTGGTCGATGACTGGCACATGATTGTTGCGGCTGGCGGGATGGTGTCGCCGATGGCCCCGCTCGCGGCGTTGATTCCCGCTTCCGCAGACATCGGATTGCACCTCATCGTGACGTGTCAGATGAGCCAGGCGCTCCGGTCCACGATGGACAAGTTCGTCGGGGCTGCCCACGGTGCGGGTTCGCCGACGATGTTCCTGTCCGGGGAGAAGCAGGATTTTCCCTCCCGCGAGATCCTGGTCCGGAAAAGGCCGCCTGGGCAGGCATTTTACGTTACGCCGGATGGTAAAGAAGTGATCCAAGCGGCGTATGTGGATCCACCGGCCGAAGATGTGTGCGGAGCACTCTCCGACGGCCGTTAGTATTGATCTATCGCTCGACCAGCAAATGTTGGACGGCCGGTGAGCGGGATCAAACGGAGGCGTTCCCAGGTCTCTCACAGGGACATCACAGCTGGTGAGATGTCGACTAAAACATGAATGAATTGCGTATCAGTGAGGAGTGCAGCAAATGCAACCACTAAGCCACAGTGCGGGCGCTATAGGTGTCGGCGGTCAGGTCACCGCGAATGGCACCCGCGGTTTGTCCACCGGTACCGCTGCAATCGCTGAAGCCAGCGCGCTGGCTCCGGCTGGCGCCGATGAGGTGTCGATAATGGCGTCGGCGGCCTTCATGGCCGAAGGTGTGCAGACACTGGGAATCAACGCACTTGCGCAGGAAGAAATCACCCGCGCCGGCGCCGCTGTCATCGAGATCGCCGGCGTTTATCAGGCTGTCGACGGCGAGAACGGCGTGACGCTGATCTGAGCCGGACACCCCGATACGAGTCGAGTGCGCCATGGCTGTGCCGACGTTACCCATTCCACCCATCTGGGGGGCATTCCCTCCCGAGGTGAACACTTCGCGCTTGATGGCCGGAGCTGGCCCTGCGCCGATGATGCAGGCCGCCGCAGGATGGGAAGCGCTTGCGATCTCGCTGGAGACGCAGGCTGACGAGTTGGCCGCCAGCTTGGCGTCGCTGGCTCAGATGTGGCAGGGCATGGGCAGCGAGCGGGCGATCCAAGCATCGACGCCGATGGTCGGCTGGCTGAGGATGGTGTCGATGCAGGCCCAGAAGCGGGCCCTGCAGGCGGCGGCCCAGGCTGGTGCGTACTCGAGCGCGCTGGCGACAACTCCGCAGCTGCCGGAGATCGAGCTGAACCACATCACTAACGCCGTGCTCAACGCCACCAACTTCCTCGGTGTGAACACCGCGCCGATCGGACTCAACGAAGCCGAGTACGTGCGGATGTGGGAGCAGGCGGCAATTGTGATGAGTGGATACGAAGCCGAGACAATGTTTAACGCGACGTTTGAGCCGATTGTTTTGCCGACGCCCATCGTGTTGCCCGGAGCGGCGGAAACGGCCATGGCCTTGGGCATGGCCGGCGCGGCCCCGCTGACGGGTAGCGCTGTGGTTCGCGACGCGGTGTTCACCCACGTCAGCGGCCAGGGTAAGGCCGACGAGGCCGCGCTTAAGGGTGGCCGGGCCAACCAACTCGCCACCGAGGCGGCCAACCAAGGCCGCTCGCCAGGCAACAAGACGCACGGACTGCAGCAGAATCCGTCCCAGAGTATGCAGGTCGCTTCCCAGCTGGGGTCCACGCTGGCCCAGCTGCCCCAGCAGATGATGCAGGGCGTGACCCAGCCGTTCCAGCAGCTCACCCAGCCGCTGCAGCAGGTGTCATCGATGTTCGGCCAGATGGGCGGCCTCGGTGGTGCCGACAAGGGCGCGCAAGTCGGGATGCTCGGCGCTTCCCCGTTCTCCAATCACCCGGCGCTCGGAGGGACCGGTGCCGCAGCCGGATCGGGCATGGTCCGCGCCGCGTCGCTGCCGGGAGCTGGTGGCACTGCCGCGCGTACACCGCTGATGTCGAATCTGGTCGGGAAAGACCTGCAGCCCACGCTTTCCCCGGTGGCCGTCGGTGCCGGTGCTGCCGCGCGTGCTGCGGCGGCCGGACTGGCCCCCGTCGGAGGTGGTGGCATGGGCGGCGGCGCTCCGATGGGAATGCTGGGCCAGCGCGGGAAGAGTGGCGGCAACAAGGGCGGACTGAACGCACCGGCGCCGTTGGAACACGACCTCAATGAGGACGAACAGGACGACTGGTGACTGTCCCCCACAACTTGCCGACCGCCTGGGTCGGGAGGGCTCGCCACGCCGGCGGGACCAAAGGTAGAAAGAGAGAAGGTCAGCAATGGCATTGGTGAATGCGGATACACCGCAGCTCATGGCGGAGGCGGCGAACTTCGACCGGATCTCCGGCGAACTTCAGTCCGTCCTCGGCCAAGTCGAGTCGACGGCCGCGAGTCTTCAAGCAAGCCTGAACAGCGAGGGTGCCGGCGTCGCCGCGCAGTCAGCGCTGCTTCGCTTCAACGAGGCGTCGAGCCAGCAGGTCCGCCTCCTCAACGACATCTCGCAGAACATCCACACCAGTGGTACCTCGTACCTCAACACCGACGCGAACAACGCAGACGGCCTCGCGTCACAGATGCAGATCAACTAACAGATGCACATCAACTAACAGACTGCCGGGACAAGGAGAAAAGACGTGGGACAGATCGAATACAACTTCGCAGGTATCGAAAGTGGAGCAGGCGAGCTCCAGTCCGCGGTTGCGCGCACGCTGGGGCTGCTCGAAGATGGCCAGGGTTCACTTGCGCGACTGCAGGGCGCATGGATCGGCGACGGCTCGATGTCATACCAAGCCGTTCAGCAGCGCTGGGACAGTAACTCCGCGGAGCTCAACCAGGCTCTGCAGAGCCTCGGGCACGCGGTCAGTAACTCTGGTTCCACTATGGGCACCACCGAGAACGGTGTGATCGGAACCTTCACGTAGCTGCGCTGGCGCACGCTGGTGGGCGAGCAGCTTCATCCAGGGTTCGTCCACCGCGTGCGCTCGGTGCCACAACAGCTGCTTCCCACAACATTGAGAGGTACACATGTCGGCCGACTATGACCGGCTCTTCCACTCCCCGGATTCCGTGCGAACGGTCGACGAGGACCCCGAGCGTGACACCCAGCCAACCGGCCGGGATGGCGCGGCGCCACCGCCAATACCCGTCGTGCCGCCACGGACTCAGGCGACGACGGCGACTCCGCCACGGCTGACCGAGGTCACCAGCCGGATCCCACCGATCCAGGCGACGGCGCCCCAACGCGTTCCTGATAACGGGATGATGCGGATCCCGCAGAATTCACTACCCTCGGGTGCTCGCTATGAGCAGCAGCATCCGGCGCCCGCCGCGGCGCCGTGTCCGGCACCCACCTCGGCACCCACCTCGGCGCCCTCCCAGCGCTTCAACGACGGCGAGGATCCTGGTCGGCCCGTTGCTCCGTCCGCACCGACGTTGGCCGCGACCATGGGTAATCACCGCGCGATCGACGCTTTGTCGCATGTCGGCGTCCGCAGCGCAGTGAAGATGCCGCCGCAGCGCGGCTGGCGGCATTGGGTTTACCTATTGACCCGCATCAACCTCGGGCTCTCGCCGGACGAACTACACGAGATGGACCTGCACGCCCGCATTCGTCGCAACGCCCGCGACTCCTACCAGATCGGCGTGTTCGGCCTGAAGGGCGGAGTGGGGAAGACGGCCGTGACGGTGGCGCTCGGTTCGGCGCTGAGCAGGATCCGCGGGGATCGGATACTCGCGATCGATGCGGATCCCGGCGGCGGCAACCTAGCCGACCGTACCGGCCGACAGTCAGCAGCAACCATCGCGGATCTGTTGACCGATAAGGAACTGCACCGTTACAACGACATTCGTGCATACACGAGCATGAACAGCTCCAACCTCGAAGTGCTGTCCTCCGAGGAGTACAGCGCCGCGCCGCGCGAATTTAACGACGAGGATTGGCAGGATGCGACCGAAATCGTATCGCGCTATTACAACCTGGTTCTCGCCGACAGCGGTGCCGGCCTCTTCCAACCGGCCGCGCGCGGTGTGCTGTCGACGGTCTCCGGCCTGGTGATCGTGGCGAGCGCCTCGATCGACGGTGCCCGGCAGGCGGCCGTGACGGTGGACTGGTTGCGGCAGAACGGCTATCAGGATCTTCTCGGTCGCTCCTGCGTTGTGATCAACCACGTTGTTCCGGGCAAACCCAATGTCGACGTCGAGGACCTGGTGCTGCAGTTCGAACGGCATGTACCGCCGGGTCGCGTGATCGTGCTCCCGTGGGACAGGCACATCGCCGCGGGCACCGAGATCCGATTAGAGTTGTTGAGCAAGGAATTCGAACGCAAGGTCGTCGAGTTGGCGGCGGCGCTGTCCGACGACTTCGACAGGCTCGAACGGCGTTGACCGCGACGGCCGTACCTCCGTCATCGCCGAGCGCCACGGCCGGTAAGCCATCGACCACGCGCGTCACGATCTTGACGGGTCGACGCATGACCGATTTGGTGCTGCCATCGGCGGCGCCGATCGAGACCTATGTCGACGAGACGGTGGTGGTATTGGCCGGCATCCTCGCCGACGCTCCGGCAGATGTGTTGGCGGGCTTTGACTTCAACACCCAGGGGGTCTGGTCCTTTGCGCGTCCGGGTGCGCCGCCGATCAGGCTCACCGAATCGCTGACCGATGCAGGTGTGGTCGACGGCTCACTACTGACCGTGGTGCCGGTCAGCCGCACAGAACGCTACCGGCCATTGGTCGAGGACGTGATCGACGCGATCGCGGTGCTAGACGAGACGCCGGAGTTCGATCGCCATGCCCTGTACCGCTTTGTCGGGTTGGGTCTGCCGGTGGCAGCATCGATCGTCACCACAGTCGCGATTCTGTCGTGGGCTGCGACGGGCCGCGACTGGTGGTGGGCCGTCGCGCTGGGTGTGCTGGGCCTGGTTCTGTTGGGCGGCAGCATGTTGGCGCACAACCGCTACCACAACCTCGATATGTCCGAGAGCCTCTGGGCCTCGTCGTTGCTGACGCTGGGGGCCGGGGTGGCCCTGGCTGTGCCGCTGCCGCGCGGAGTGGAAACACTTGGCGCGCCGCAGATCGCGGGGGCGAGCTCACTGGTATTGCTGTTCGTACTTGCGACGCGGGGCGGTCCTGGGCGGCGAGCCCAGGTCGCAGCGTTCCTTGCCGTGGTCGCGACCGCGGTGACCATCGCCGCGGTCGCTGTCGGGTACGGATGGGACAGTTGGGTTCCGGCGGGAGCGATCGCCTTTGGTTTGATCATCGTGACAAACGCGGCGAAACTCACCGTTGCAGTGGCCCGTATCGCGCTACCGCCCATCCCAGTGCCTGGCGAGATCGTCGCCAATGACGATCTTTTGGAGCCTGTTTCGACGCCGGATACCTCGGAGGAGTCCGAGACCTGGCAGGCAATCATCGCGTCTGTGCCGCACTCGGCGGCGCGTTTGACCGAGCGAAGCCGACTGGCCAAACAGCTCCTGATCGGATTCCTCACCGCTGGTGCGCTGATCCTGTCGGCCGCGTCGATCGCGATCCTGGTCCAGGGGCACTTTTTCATACAGAGCCTGATCGTCGCCGGACTGGTGACGGTCGTGTGCGGATTTCGCTCGCGGCTCTACGCCGAGCGCTGGTGTGCCTGGGCATTGATAGCTGCGGCAGTGGCGATTCCGACGGGTGTGGCGGTGCGGCTCTGCCTGTGGCACCCGGAGTGGGCATGGCTCGTGCTGGGGTTGTACACCACCCTGGTGCTGGTCGCGGTGATCTTGATAGGTGCGACCGACGGTGTGCGGCGGGTATCGCCGGTCGCCAAGCGGATTCTCGAGTTGGTCGACGGCGCCGCTATCGCGGCGGTGATCCCCATGCTGCTATGGATTGCCGGCGTGTATGACCTGCTGCGAAACCTCAGATTCTAGCGGCGCGAGCCGGGAAGAAAAGGCTTGAGTGACAACAGGTATCCGGCCAACAGGACCAGCGGAGCGGCCAGTGGTAACCACGGCACCTGCACCGGTATCACCACGGCTATCGTCAGGACCGCGGTGAAGCCGACAGCGGCGAACATGGTCGGCACGGTGGCCAGGTCTGTACCGTGCCGCAGCACCAGATACGCGGTGGCGGCAAGCCCCGCGAGTGCGGTGTACATCGGCGCGGGATCAGCGAGCACGACGGTGATCACCGACAGGAGCACTGCGACAGTGGCCGCCGGCCGCCACCACCCGGCGACCAGCACGGCGACCAAAGCAGTCGCGGCCACGATGAGCGCTGACGGGCTGGCACCCTGCGCCGCTGCCCCGACCATCAGCACTCCGAAAGCACTGGGCAGCAACAGCTGTGCCAACATCGGCTGCGCTGGACCCAGCTTGCTTGACCCGGTCTTGTCCGACACCTGCTTGTCCGACGCCCGCGTCTCCGGCACCGGGGTCACCGTCGTGCTCCCGTCCGCTGATCAGGTAGGAGTGCCATCACCTGATCGAGCGTGGCAACACCTGGCCAGCCGACGATGTCAACGCCGACGGTGGCCATGTCGCGGTACATGAACGAGCGCTGCAGCGCCCACATGCGGTTGACCAGCGGATCGTGCTCACCTTCCAGCGGGCTGCCTTCCAGGACGTCCACGGCCACCACGGCGTGGCCTCGCTGGCGCAGATCGATCAGGGCCAAGGCGAATTCGGTCTCGAGCAGGGTGGAGAACGCCACGACGATGGCACCCGGGGGCACGGCGAGCCGGGGCGCCAGGGTTCCTGTCGATGTCTCAAAGGTTTCGGCTGCGCCGAGCATCGTGTCCAGAATCCGGTAGAACTGCCGCTGCCCGATGTCAGGGCTCAGCCAGCGGGTGCTGCGGCTGCCGAGCGCCACCAGACCGGCGCGGTCGCCGTAGCGCAGCGCGCTCTGCACCACCTGCGCCGCGCCACGCGCCATCCGCTCGCTCGCTGCGGTAGCCGGACCGGGCGGTTGCGCATAGGCGTCGATCAGGACGACCACCTCCGCGGCCCGGTCGGTCACCCGTTCGGTGACGTGTAAAGCATTGCGGCGCGCGCTGACCGGCCAGTTGACGGTTCGAAGTTGGTCACCGGGGACGTAGGGCCGGATGCTGGCGTATTCGACGCCGGGACCCACGTGGCGGGTGAGGTGGGTCCCCAAGCGGTCGAGCAACTCGGTGCGGGGGATCGCAGTGGACTGCGGCGCAGCTACCGGGAATACAGATATCTCGGCGATGTCAGCGACGCCGGTGCCCTGGAGCAGTCCGCCGCGACCGAGCACCCGCACCGCGGCCCGGACCGGGTAGCGGCCCCATCGTGCCGCCTGGACGGCGACAGTCCGCTGGGATGCGGCTGCCGAGCCTCTCCCCGCCGCTACTCTTCCTGGCTCGCCTTTCTCGGTTTCGACTTTCTCTGCGTCACAATCCAGTTCCATCCCAGGCAGCACCGAGAAGTCCAATTCGACCGCACCACCGTCATCGGCGTCCGCCCGCACGCCGATCTGCACCTGCTCGGATTCGAAGCACCGCTGCAATTCCGGCTGACCTTGCACCTGGACGGTCGGTACTGGCCGCTGCCAGCCGACGGAACACAGCACACCCAGCAGCGGTGCGGCGAAGGCGATGAGCTCCCACCTGGCGGTGAGCAGGGCGCAGGCTATCGCTACGCCCGTGCAGGTGGCGATCGAGCGGGTCAGCGGTGATGCGCCCCAGCGCAACTCGGTGATCGCACCGGGGGACCAGCCAACGGGGTCGCCGGGAGAAGTCTCGCCGGGAGAAGTCTCGCCGGGAGAAGTCACTGCGCTCCCCGCGCCCGGGGCACGGGCAGGCGCTTGAGCAGCTCGTTGACGACATCAGATCCCTGCACCCGGCGGACCCACATCTCGGGTCGCAGGCTGATCCGGTGCGCCATCGTCGGCGCGGCAAGCGCTTTCACATCCTCGGGGATGACGTAGTCGCGGCCGAGCAGCAACGCGCGGGCTCGGGCCAGTTGGACCAGATCGAGTTCGGCGCGCGGGCTGGCGCCGACGGCGACCTGCGGATGCTGCCTGCTCGCGGTGGCGAGCGAAATCACGTAGTGCAGAACGTCGTCGTGGACGGTCACCTGCTCGACCGATTCCTGCATGGCGAGCAGATCGCTGGCGTCGACGACCTGTTGCACGCTCGGGCGCACCGATCCGCGGTCCAGACGGCGACGCAGCATCGTGGCCTCCTCCTGTTCGGACAGGTACTTCAGTTCCAGCCTGGTCGCGAACCGGTCGAGTTGAGCTTCGGGCAGCGGGTAGGTGCCTTCGTACTCGATCGGGTTGTCGGTCGCCAACACCAGGAACGGCTCCGGTAGCGGGTGGGTCACCCCATCGATGCTGACCTGCTGCTCGGCCATCGCCTCCAGCAGCGCGGCCTGCGTCTTGGGCGGCGTCCGGTTGATCTCGTCGCCGAGCAGCAGGTTGGTGAATACGGGGCCGCGGCGGAACTCGAACCGGCCGGTCTGCATGTCATAGATCGTCGAACCGAGCAGGTCGGCCGGCAGCAGGTCGGGCGTGAACTGCACCCGGGTGAACTCCAGCCCGAGCGCGGCTGCGAAAGACTTTGCAATGAGCGTCTTTCCGAGCCCGGGAAGGTCTTCGATGAGTACGTGTCCACGGGCGAGTACCGTGATCAGGATCAGGTTGAGCGCCGCACGTTTGCCGACCACCACCCGTCCAATCTCGTCGAGCACCGATCCGCATAGTGCGGTGGTCGTCGGCGGCTGAAGATCGTGCGTCATAGTCGCTCCAGACGTTGCAGGATGTCGTTGAGCGTGTCGCGGCCGGGTCCGCGTTCCTGGCCCCCGGTTCGGGAGATGTTCTCCGGATCCACCCACTGCCACAGCTGCTCGCCGAACAACATGCGGCCCGTGGCGTTAAACGCTTTGGGGTCCTTGGCTTTCCGCTGACCTGCGGCGAGCTCGAACTGTCGCGCCAGCAGCGGGCGCAGGCGACGGTCCCAGTCCGAGCGCGACGCCCCCGACCAGGCGATCAGCGTCTCGGTCCGGGTCAGCCAGCGACCCAGTGCCGCGCCGGCATCGTCGGCCGGGGTGGCATCGTCGGTATCGGCTGGGCGATGGGTGAGGTGCAGCCGCGCGGCGAGCAGTACACCCGCTACCGCGGCGCCCGTCACCCCCACCACCAGATGCCTGTCGAGCTGGGTGATGGCGACCAGCTGTACCGCCGCCACCAGGCAGACCCCGGCGATAATCAGATTCCTCATGTGGCGCCCTGCAATTCGCGCTGCACTGTTCGCAGCGCCGCCACCGCGTCGGCGCGGTGGCCTTCATTCATCACGTGCGGGCTGAACCGCGCCTCCTGGAAAAGGTCGACCAGTTCGGTCGCGCTGGCGGCGTGCAGGACGTGGCGTTCGACGGCCCGAGCCAGTACCTCCGAGGGCGTGTCCGAATCCTGCGGCGTGGTTCCCGGCGACTTCTCCAACTCCCGTTCCATCGCCGCATAGCAGGCGATGATCGCTTCGCGAGGGTCGCGTCGGAGGTCGCCGATCTCGGCCAGCCCGAGTTCTGCCGCCCTTGCGAGATCCGGTCCGGCGGACTTATTTGAAGCCGAATCCGCAGCCGCTCCGCCCGCCCAGTCGGGCAGCGGTGCCGCGGTGCCGCCGCGCCTGCGGCCGATCCACGTCGCGGCGATCGCCAGTACGAACAGCGCGACAGTGGCTGCCATGAGGAGGCCGAACACATCGCCGTCGTCGGCAGGCGCATCTGGCTGCGCAGTTTCGGCGGGGCCGCCCTCCGGCAGTGCTGTGGGTTCGGGGTCGGTCATCGGCACCGGGTCGATCATGAATCCCGATCTCCACCGCATCAGCAGCAGAACCAGCAACAGCCAGGCGAGTAGAACAGCCGCCAGAATCAGGAGCAGCCGCCAGGGCACTTTGATGGCCCCGCCGCGACGGCCGCGCGGTAGCTCGCCAGGGCTCGGGGCGGTCGTCCGGCGGCGCTCCTGCGCAAGCATCGAAACCACGATGATGAAGATCGATACTGCGAGCAAGGCGATGATGGCGTAGACACTGCTGGGACCGCTGGGCTCCGGTTCGGGAGAATCGGGAGCGGGTTCCGCCCCGGGCAGGTAGCCCCGCAGCGCGACAGCAGCCAGCACTAGCAACACGATCACGGCGACCGTGCGTGTCACCGACTTTTCGTCACCGAGCATCGGCCGCCCATCTTGAACACTGGGCCGACGGCAGGGACAGCCGTCGGCCCGCGCTCATCGCGGCACGCTGGGCGCGCCACCCGCCGGGAAAGCGAGAGTGCTACCCGGTCAGAACATCTGCCAGTCCGACGCACCGTCGGGTTGGTCGTACCAGCCGCCGGTCGAGTTCTTGATGACCACCGCATCGCCACTGCCGAAGTTGTCGAAGAACCACTGCGCGTTGGCCGGACTGAGGTTGATGCACCCGTGGCTGACGTTGCTGTTTCCCTGGGCGCCCACCGACCACGGCGCGCTGTGCACGAAGACGCCGCCGTTGTCGATGCGGACGGCATCTTGGACCTTGAGCTTGTAGCCCTCGTCGGCGGTGATCGGCACGCCGTAGGTCGACGAATCCATCACGATGTCGGCGAACTTCTCCAGCACGTAGTACGTGCCGTTCTTCGTCTCGTAGCCCCTCTTGCCCAGCGAGACCGGGAAGGTCTCCTCCAGCACTCCGTTGCGCATGATCTCCATCTCAAGGCTTGAGTTGTCGATCGTCGCGACCAGCTGTTCGGGAACAGTGAAACTCGACTTGGTGCCGGCGGCATCAATGCTGACGACGGTGCCGGTTGGCCAGAAGTCCTGGGGCCGCCAGCGCAGCTGGGTGTCGGTGACCCAGTAGAACCTGCCGGGTACCGGCGGATTCGACGTGATGTGAACCGCGTCCTGGGCCATCTGGCGGTTGGCGATCGGCCGCTGGAAGTTGATGTAGATCGGCTTGGCGGCACCTGCGATCGACCCGTTGGTCGGGTTGAACGACGGCGGCACGAACGGCGGCTTCCCCATGAACGGGTTCGGGTTCTGCCCGGCCGGTGTGCCCGCGGGAATGGGCAGCGGCTGCCCGGGAATCACGGCTAGGGGATCGACCGGCTGTGCAAGAGGCTCAGCGGGCGTTGGCGGTGGCGGAAAGCCAGGTTGTGCCAGCGCCGACGGCGCGCTCATGGTCATTCCTGCGACGACGGTGGCCGCCAGGAAAGAGGCGATCAGCCGACGTGTGTTTCGCTGCAGCATGCTTAATACCTCCAGTTCAGCGATTTAACCCAGTGTGGCACAGCGCGAGAGTCAGCCGCGCTGCGCAGCGCTTCCGCCCTGCGCCGGTAAAGGCACTGAGCTGCACTGATATCGGTTTTCCGCGCCCAGACGTTACTTCATCAACAGTTGGGCCGGAATGAGATGAATCGCACGTTCACGAAAAGGTCAGGAACCAAGACCGGGGATCACGAGCGCTCAGCGGGAACCGCGTCATCGCTCAGCGGGAACCGCCGCATAGCGACCGGCGTTGCGGTGCTCGCCCCACCGATCCTTACGGGACGCCCGCGCTCACTCCGCCGCGGCAGCAGCCTCGGGGTTGATCAATACGGCCAATGAGCTCTTGGTTCCCTGGTTGCTGGTCAGCAAGACGCTGCCGGGCTGGTAGCCAACGAGGGCGGAGATATCGAGGACCCCTGAGGTTTCGCTCGCGGTACTGATCCCAATGGTGTCGGCAATCTTGATCAAGCCGCTACCGTCGGGCTTCATCATCCAGGTCTCGCCGTTTCTTGTTCCTGAATCCTCGTTGACAAAAATCAGTCCGTCGGGAAACGATTCGCCTCCCAACGCGGTGGGAGCTGTCCAGTCCACGTTGTCGGCATCACCGAATAAGCCATCTGTGTCGTTGTTGTGGCTCTGGATCTTGGTGATCGCAAAGCTCGATCCCGCAGCATCGAAGCTGCCGCTGCTGAAGTCTGGCTGGAAGCGCAACGTGAACAGGCCGGTTTCCTGCACGCCGAGAACCACCCGGGTCGGGTCACTAGGACTGGTATCGACATCTTCGAGTTTCGCCGAGTTGAATCCGCCGGCGGCCGTGGTGTCGAAAGTGCCTTCAGTGAACGTGCCGCTGTCGGGCAACGAGCCTTTGAGGTAGTAGTAGCTGCCGTAGGTCAAGCCGTTCCGCGACAGAAAATCCGTGGCCGCGGCGCCGCTGGAGTCCGTCCCCTTCTCGCCGACATACAGTGTCATGTTCCTTGTCCCGCCATCGGGCGAGAGCAAAATGGCCACATGCCCCGTTTCCCCGGTGTCCACTAGCGCCGCGTTTTCCCATGGGCCGAAGGGCATCCCGCCGATGCCGTCGCCGGCGGTTCCCGCAACGCCGCTGATCTGATACAGATCGCGGTTGGCCAAGTCGATCGCAAAGAGGCGCCCACCACCGACCTCCTCCCCTGTCAGGTAGATGCTGTCCACGAACCCGCGGTCGTCGCCAAATGTGTTGGGCAGATACGACTGCCCGGAACAGAAACGGCTGAAGTCGGTGTTCGACACGTCCGAAGTGGCGCTCCAGCTCGACCCGCCGTCGCTGGTCCAGCGTTGGTAGGCCTGCTGCGCCGAGGCCACGAAGGAGACCGCCCCGGTGTTTCCTCGGCTGATCGTATTGCCGATCGCGGTCTTGAGGTTGGCCAGGTTGAGATCGACCTCACTAATCGTGGCGTCGGAAACCTCATGGTTCACTTGCAGACGCAGCGTCGCACTGTCCAACAGCTGGGCTCCTACGCCGTCGAACGTTTGGGGCATGGTCCAGTCGAACCCGTCTCCGCCGGGATTGTCGCCTGCGGAGATGACTTCAAAAGCCTTCCAGCCATTGCGCGGAACCACTTGCCGTATTCCGATCTGCGATGGATCTCCGAAGTTGAAACGGTTAACGGGTTGGTTCAAGCCCTCGCTGATGGTGAGATAACCCGAGCCGTCAGCAAGGAAACCGATCGCCTCGCCCTGGGGCTCGCCTACGCTGGTCAAGCTGCAGGGTGAACTCGCGAGGGCCGACCACAGTGGCTGACTGTCTTCGAGGGTCCAACCATGTACGCCGCCGTAGCCGCGGATCACGATAGCGGTGCCATCGCGCGATACGTCGCCACCGGTAGCTGTCTCGGTCACCACTGCCTGCCCCCGGTAGACCAGTTCGCGGGCCTGGCTCCCCGGACCGAAGTAGTCGGTGGAATAGAGTTCGGCCGTCCCGCCGGCCTCCTTGGTGACGATGAGCAGGGAACCGTCTCGGGGATCGACTAGCAGGGTTTCGGCATTGTGGGCGCCGTCTGGGTAAGTCAGGACCAGAGAATCGAAGCTGCTCGAGGCGACGTAGCCCATGCCAACCGCCGGCTCCTCTATCCGATGGACGGTGATGCTGGCGCGAGCGCTTTGGTTATCTCCGATGTCGGCGGCATAGAGGTACGGCTGACCTTCTTCTGGGCCAGGTCCCAGCGCGAGATCCTCCCAGTCGCGGGCAGTGATGCCGGTGAGCTCGACAGTCTGTGTCAATGCGCCTTGATCGTCGATGGCGTACAGCCTGGGCGCGTCTCCGCTGTCGTTGTGTACCCAGAACCTGTCCGCTGACAGCCCACTGGCAACCACACCGGAAACTTCATGCAATTGGGCTGAACCGATTGCCCCGGATACCCAGGGTTCGGCCGGAGCGCCACAAAGGTCGATGGGGGCCACGTTGACCGCCGTGACGGTGAGCGCGACGGTGGCGGCGTTACTGGTGGCCACCCCGTCGGAGGCGCTGTAGGTGAACGCATCAGCGCCATTGAACCCGGCATTCGGGGTGTAGGTGAACGAGCCGTCGGAACTGAGGTCCACACTGCCGTGGCCCGCGCCGGCGCCCAGCGTGGCGGTGAGCGAATCGCGGTCGGAGTCAGTGTCGTTGGTCAGCACATTGCCGGCCACGGAGGTGCCCTCGGCAAGGCTGAACGCGTCGCCGATGGCCACCGGGACGTTGTTGACCGCCGTGACGGTGAGCGCGACGGTGGCGGCGTTACTGGTGGCCACCCCGTCGGAGGCGCTGTAGGTGAACGCATCAGCGCCATTGAACCCGGCATTCGGGGTGTAGGTGAACGAGCCGTCGGAACTGAGGTCCACACTGCCGTGGCCCGCGCCGGCGCCCAGCGTGGCGGTGAGCGAATCGCGGTCGGAGTCAGTGTCGTTGGTCAGCACATTGCCGGCCACGGAGGTGCCCTCGGCAAGGCTGAACGCGTCGCCGATGGCCACCGGGACGTTGTTGACCGGCTCGTTCGGAAAGGTCGCGCCGTCGTTACCGGTCTGACCGTCGGTTCCGAACAATCCGCCCCTACCGCCGTCACCACCTGCACCAGGAGCGCCGCCGGGGACGAGCGCCGCCCCACCAGCGCCACCGTTGCCGCCGCTGCCGAGGATCAGCCCGCCTCGGCCGCCCTTGCCGCCGTTGCCGCCGGGTACACCCAACCCGCCTTTGCCACCGTTACCGAACCAGCCCGCCGACCCGCCGCTACCGCCATTGAAGCCATTGCCGCCATCGCCCCCCAATAATCCGGCATTTCCACCGTTACAGGCCCCACCACCGGTGCACGAGGAGGCATCCCAACTGAACCCGTCCCCGAACAACATTCCAGCGTTGGGATGCTCTGCGGTGCCATTGCCGAACAGCCAAAACTCATCAGCGGTAGCGCTGGCAGCCGAACCACCGACGCTGGTTTCATCCGAGGTCGCTGCACGAGCGACAAACGGCTCACCGCTGGGCATCACACCCGTCCTACCGGCCGTCTCGGATGCGCCGTCCTCATCGCCGGCTTCACGACGCGCATAAGCAGCCGCCGCCCAAACACCCGGGTCCGCCACCGGAGCCCGAGGACCATCCCCCGAAGTCGGCCCGCCCAACCCGCTGGCCGCGCTCACGGCCACCCCAACCCGGGCTGCGGTCATCACTGGCGTCGCTTCAGCCACCGCCGGCGCCGGCTCCATCAAGCCCAAAGCTAAACCCGCATCCGAAGGTGCCCCCGCACCCCCAGAAGGGCCATCCTCAACCGCCTGTGCCTCGAGCGACAGAGACACCTCAAACGGCGACAGAGACACCTCAAACGGCGGCAGAGACACCTCGGCCGCGTCGACTGTATCCACATCTGGCACCGAGCCGCCTGTCGGCGAACTACCACTAGGCACGCTGCTCGCCTGCGACGTTCTCGCCGATGACGAAGAGTCCGAACCGGCCAGAAAAGCGCCGCCACCCGAACCAGCACCATCCGAACCTGAGATATTCGGGGTGGCCAAATCCAAATCCGAACCGCTCGAACCTGAGAGGTCTGGCATCGCGTCCGTCAAAATGTCTGCGGCGATGCTGGCATCGATGCCAGCCGCTTCGTCCGCGGCCATGTCTGAAGACGCGTCGCTGCCAGAACCGAACGGCGAGCCACCCGGCAA
>ERZ888423.975-NODE-975-length-27228-cov-6.573290_pt1 | contig 27228 bp, 29 predicted proteins | sample MGYA00520523_ERZ888423 | MGnify/ENA primary metagenome ERZ888423 (study PRJEB32303, sample SAMEA104408611) | aquatic metagenome | biome: Brackish water; feature: Pelagic; material: water | place: Baltic Sea | collected 2014-06-08T10:24:00 | depth 30,27 m ...
AGCGGATCGATACGCGCCTGGCGTTCGAGCTCGCGTCGAACCGATTCCTGATTCGTCGTCTCGTTGGCCGACAGCAAGTGACCCATCACCAGCGGGTCGTGACGGAGATCGGTGACACGAACCTCGAAACTACGCAGCCTGTCAGGTGGACCGAACGAGAAGTTCCGCGCCAGTCGATTCGCATCGGGAGTCAGGAGATGTTGACGCAACGCCGCCTGCTGGTCGACATCGACGCTGCGCAGCAAGTCATCGATCGTGGTCGGTGCCCTTCCCACGAAGAGGGCAAGCAGTGTCGCCGACGAGTAGGTCAAGGTCCCGTCGGCAGCGAGGATCGCGGTTGCGTTCGGCGAATCGTCCAGGAGCTTGCCGAAACGTCGGCCGGCCTCGATCAGGCCCGAGGCAACGGACGCGTCGTGCTGAGCCCGAGCCCTCAGCGCGAGCACGACCGATCCGAGAACCATCAACGCCAAGAAGGCAACGACGGTGGCGAACTGCGCCATCCGCTCGGCAGACGCCGCGTTGACCGTCGAACGACTGGCGGCCACACCCAGAAGATCCATGAGTTCCTCGTGGGACTGCGTCAAACGATCATCCAGACCGCCCCCAGCGGCCATGGACTGGGCATGTATCCGCAGTTCGACCAGCAACTGGCGGGCCCGCATCCGATCGACTTCGTCCAGAGCATGCAAGGCACCGAACGTGTCGACGTCGAGCGAGAGGAGCGCTTCGCTCACGCGCTCGTCGGCGTCGGGATCGTCGCCGTCGATGGCGATCACGGTCGCCACGGCCAACCGCAGATCGGAGGCAATCGACGCTGACGTTCGTTCATCGAGGGCCTCGGTCGTGGAGATCAGCACCGTGGCGACGCTGAAGGACAGACAGACCACCCCGAGCGCCATGACAGAACGCATGATCGAGGCGACGAGTGACAGAACCGAGCACCACCCAGTATCGACGGCTCGGCGTCGTGTATCAGCAACCGCCATTCTGGACTCGACGAGCACCCACCCGACCCTCAGGGGTAGCGTGCTGCATTCATGACCCAGCGAATTCTGGTGATCAATCCCAATTCCTCCATCCACATCACCGAGGGCATCGATCGCGCCTGTGAACCCCTCCGGCTGTCCGGGGGCCCGGTCATCGAATGCATTACCAACGCGGCCGGTCCTCCCGGCATCGAGACCCAACAGCACGTGGATGCCGTTGCCGTCCACAACGTTGCGTTGGTGGCAGCACATCCCGAGGCCGACGCCTACATCGTGGCCTGCTACAGTGATCCTGGCTTGCATGCGTGTCGCGAAGCCACCGACAAGCCCGTGCTCGGCATCTCGGAATGCGGCATGCTGACGGCGCTGACGTTGGGGCAGCGGTTCGGGGTACTCGCCATTCTGGCCACCTCGATCCCTCGTCATCTCCGCTACATAGCCGCTCTCGGCATCACCGACCGGCTGGCAGCCGAGCGGCCGGTGGGATTGGGTGTCGTCGAACTGGCCGACGAAGACAAGACCCTCGATCGTCTGGTTACGACCGGAGAGGCTCTTCGAGACATCGATGGCGCCGACGTACTGGTGATGGGTTGCGCCGGGATGGCCGACTATCGAGACCGGGTCGCAGCCGCAGTGGGTGTCCCGGTTGTCGAACCGACACAGGCCGCAGTGGCGATGGCGCTCGGGCGTCTCCAGCTGGGTTGGTGACTCCCGACGCCTGTGCTGGGATCCGTCAGATCTCGTTGGCCGGGGTGATCCGAACTCCGGTCCGTTCGACGATCAGGCCGTAGTGCTCCGGGCGTCGATGCGCTTCGAGGTTGAACATCGTCCGGCGCAGGTCGTCGCCCAGTGACAGATCACAATCGTGCACGATCACCTCGTCGTCCTCCGAGGTGGTCTTGGCAACGACCTCTCCGGTCGGGGCAACAATGACCGAGTTTCCGAACATGCGGAACCCGTTCTCGAACCCGGCCTTGGCCGACTGCACGACCCACACTGCGTTCTGGTACGCCATGGCCTGGGCCATCAGCAGGTGCTGGGCCACTCGCTGTGCCGGGGGTTCGGGATAATGCAGGTTCTCCGTCGGCGTGTTGTACCCGAGCGTCACCATCTCGGCTCCCTGGAGCCCCAGGACCCGGTAGGCCTCGGGCCACCGCCGATCGTTGCAGATGAGCATTCCGACCAGCGCATCCATGAACCGGTAGACGGGAAACCCAAGGTCGCCGACCTCGAAGTAGCGTTTCTCCAAGTGCTGGAACGCAGCCTCGGGCTTGTGGTCGGCATGGCCCGGCAGGTGAATCTTGCGATACTTGCCGATGATCTCGCCGTTGGGCGCCACCAGGATGGCCGTGTTGAAACGGCGGGTCCGGCCGTCGGGACTCTGGTCGGCAGGTACCAGCTCGGCGTAACCGACGTAGAAGCCGACGCCGAGATCTCGGGCCGTGTCGAACAGCGGTTGGGTGTCCGGTGATGGCATCGAGGACTCGAAGAAGCGGGCGTCGACCTCGTCTTGGTCCTCGTTCCACCACCGGGGAAAGAAGGTGGTGAAGGCCAGCTCGGGGAACACCACGAACTCGGCACCTCGCGCTGCCGCCGTTCGTAGCATCGTCACCAGCCGAGTCACCGCCGACTCCCGAGATTCCTCGAGTTGGACCGGACCGAGCTGAGCAGCGGCGACCACCATGCGACGATCGGCGGACTGACGGGTGGATGGGTCTGTCATCATCATTCTCCGGACTTCAGCGTTCGAGCGGCGTTCCCCACGCCGCCATCTGTTGGATCTCGGGCACGTCACGGCCGAGTGGTTCCGCGGACTCGAGCCCGCTCCGGGCCAGGAACTGCCCCCGGCCACGATCAACTCGCAGCTCGCCGTCGGCGATGACGATCTCCCCCCGCGACAGTACGGTCTCGGGCCACCCCCTCAGCCGTCGGCCGGCATAGGGCGTGTACCCGACGTTGTCGTGCACCATCTCGTTGGTGACGGTCAGCTCTCGTTCGACGTCCCAGATGGCGAGGTCGGCGTCGGAGCCGACGGCGATGGTTCCCTTCTTCGGGTACAGCCCGTAGATCTGGGCGTGTTGGGTCGACGTGATGTCGACGAACTGGTTGACGGTCAACCGACCCGATCCCACGCCCTCGGTGAACAACACCGGTAGCCGCAGTTCGAGTCCGGGCACACCGTTTGCGATCTCCTTGAACGTCGTGCGTTCGCCGTTCGGCAACTTGCCGGACTCGTCGAATCGGAACGGGGCGTGATCGGACGAGTACACCTGCAGGGTGCCGTCGAGCAGACCAGCCCAGCATGCCTCTTGAGCTTCGGCGTCCCGAGGGGGCGGGCTGCAGCAGAACATGGCGCCGTCCAGACCGCCGCGATCGAGATCATCGCTGGTCAGGAACAGGTACTGGGGGCAGGTCTCGCCGTACACCTTGAGACCCCGAGCCCGAGCGGCCCGGATCTCCTCGATACCGTCCACCGTCGACACGTGCACGATCAGGACCGGGGCATCGGCCAACTCGGCCAGAGCGATCAACCGGTGGATGGCTTCGGCCTCGGCTCCTCGGGTGTGGCAGACGGCGTGGTAACGGGGAAGCGTATTGCCGGCATCGACCACCTTCTGCGACATCCAGCCGATCATCCCGTGGTTCTCGGCATGAACCATGGTCAGTGCTCCGTGCGCCCTGGCCACGGTCAGCACATCAAGAATCTGTCGGTCGTCCATCATCAAGCGGTCGTAGGTCATGTAGAGCTTCAGCGATGACACACCCCCGGCAATCGCCGCCGGCAGGTCACGGGTCAACGTTTCGGGAGTCGGATCGGCGACGATCAGGTGAAAGGCGTAGTCGATGACCGCTTTGCCGGCAGCCCGCTGGTGGTAGTCAGCCACCACTTCGGGAATCTGCATGCCCCGGTGCTGGGCCGCGAACGACATCGTCGTCGTGGTTCCGCCGAACGCAGCGGACACCGTGGCGCTGTAGAAGTCGTCGGCATTCATGTAGCCCGAGGCCGAGAGCTGCTCGATGTGCGTGTGGCTGTCGATGCCACCCGGCATGACCAGCTTGCCACTGGCGTCGATCTGGTCATCGGCCGTTCCCGACACCTTGCCCATGGCCGTGATCACGCCGCTGCGGATACCGATGTCGGTGTCGAAGCTCTCGCTGGCGGTCGCCACCGTGGCGTTGCGGATCACCAAATCGAAGTCGGCCATGTCCGACCGTAGCTCGCCCGCCGCACCTCGCCGAATGCGGTTCGTATCAGAACCACCCGACCAGCATCGCCACACCCGACAACGCGAACACGGCCACCGAGAACCATCTCAGTGCCCGTTCCGGGATCCGCTTCCCCAAGGAACGTCCCACCAGCGCTCCCGCCATTGCGCTGGTCGATTCGCCGGCGGTGGCACCGATCCAGACGGCCAACGGGTTCGAGTTGGCGGCCAGGGTCGCCGTGGCGATCTGCGTCTTGTCGCCGAACTCTGACAGGGCAATGGTCAGTGCGATCGAGACCAACACCGACCGCGTCGTGAGCGTCGGACCGTCATCACTGTGGTCCTCGTCGTCGTCGTGCAGCAGCTCTCGTCCGGCAAAACCGATCAGAAGCACACCGCCGGCGATCTGCAACGGGCGCTCCGGCAACCAGGCACCCAGGACTCCGCCCACACCTGCGGCCAAGGCACCGGCGAGCCCGAAGCCGATGACCAGCCCGAACGCCACGACTCGCAGCGGAAACCGGGAACCGAAGTTGAGGGCAAGCAGCTGCGACTTGTCGCCCAGTTCGGCCAGGAAGATGACTCCGAACGAGATCGCAATGCTGGCAACGAACGATGACATCGGCGCAGCATGTCAGCGTCGAGCGAAAGCCACTACTCTCACCCGATGCATGCCTCGTTGCCGAGCCGCTCGGCCCACTGCGCAACGTGAGCGGAACCGAGTCGGAGCGATCCGAGGTGGACAACTGGTTCATCGAACGCGGCGTACCGCACCTGATGTCTGCCTACACCGCGTCGGAGGACATCTTCACCCGGATGTTCCGCTTCCTGGTCGTGGTCATCTTCGCCGAGCTCTTCCTGACCTTCAGCGACGACATCGCTGGCTGGGATCAAGCCGCCCTCTTCGGCTTCGGGGTCGGCAGCATTCTCGTCACCCTGTCGGTCGTGAACCGGCTGCGGGGCCGACGCTGGAATCAGGTGCCCGACGATGTCGGCGTCGGCGAGTTGGCGGTCTTCCTTCTGGTGCCACCCTTCCTGAGGGCCTTCACGACCGAGCAGGTCTCGGACTTCTTCCAATGACTGGTCATCAACGTGATCATCCTGCTGCTCGGCTATTTCGTCACCAGTTACGGTCTCTTCCCCATGATCCCGTGGGCACTGCGCCAGGTTCGCCGCCATATCGGCGACATCGCCAACTTGTTCGCCAAGTCCTTGCCTCTCCTGTTGCTCTTCTCGGCCTTCCTGTTCGTGAATGCCGAGATCTGGCAGGTGGCATCGGAGATTCCCTTGGTCTTCTTCGCTTGCGTGGCGGCCTTCCTGTTCTCGATCAGCGTGCTGTTCATGACATTGGGCCTTCGACACAGCCTGGACGACCTCAACACCTTCGGTTCCTGGGCCGAGGTCGGCACCTTGTGCGTCGGTACCCCGGCCCAGGTCTTGGAGCTGCCCCTGGATCCCCAGGTTCCGACACCCCGAGGCCTCGAGCGCCGGGAGCAGTTCAACCTCGGGCTCCTGCTCCTCACATCACAGATGATCCAAGTGGCGCTGGTGGCCTCGATGGTCGCCATCTTCTATGTCATCTTCGGACTGCTGACCGTCGGCGAGGAGACCATCCTGCAATGGACGACCCTCACCGAGGAGACCTTCGATCCGATCCTCGATCTGACCTTCCTCGGCCATCCGATGGTGCTCACCGAGTCACTCCTGGTGGTATCGGGTTTCATTGCCTCCTTCAGCGGGCTTCAGTTCGCCGTGTCGCTGGTGACCGACTCCACGTATCGAGACGAGTTCACCAGCGACCTTCGAACCGAGTTGCGCCAGATGCTGGCCGTGCGCTGCCGGGTCGGTCCATCCCCGGACTGACGGGCATGGCCCCGGACCTCAAGCGGTTCGTGGTTCGTGCCGAGGTTCCCTGCATGCATCGCTCGACCACCCGCGGGCTCCTGCTGCTCGCAGCACTGGTCGGCACCGTGTTCCTGATCCGACCGGTGGTGGCTCGGGCGCTGGCACCCGACGACCGGGACCCATGCGATCCCCGCAGTCTGGGGCAGACCCACGGACCCATCCTCACCGTGTATGCCCTGGAGGCCGGCGAGATCTCGAACCTCTGCTTCGGACCACACGATTCGGATCTGGACCGAGCGTGGCAATCGTTGGCCGCGATCACCACGCCGCAGGAACGAGCCAGCATCGCCGCATTCGCCATCTACGAGGGTGACTATGCGGCCTACACCCAACGCATCAATACCGAATCGACCGTCTTCGTCATCGCCGTCAACCGCCCCACGGCACAGGCCCACCCGCAGACGTTGCGTCACACGATGGCGCATGAGTTCGCTCACGTCATCACCGCCCAGGAATCGAACGTCTGGAACGGTGAGCAGGTCGCCACGTCCAACTGCATCGGCGACGACAACCTGTACGGGTGTGCTGGTCGGAACAACTATCTGGCCACCTGGACCTATCAGTTCTGGCCGTCGAACGAGATCGAGAGCCTCGATCGCAGCTACCACGATCCAGCCGAGGCAGCCAGGCGATGCCTGGCCGATCCCGGTTTCGTCGGCCCGTATGCGGCCACCAATCCGGGCGAGGACTTCGCCGAAGCGTTCGCTGCGTTCGTGTTGTCGATCCCGGTGCCGGCGAGTGCCCAATCCCGGGTGAGATTCATGAGCTCGAACGTCGAGATCGTTGCCATTCGCGACCGGATCCACGCTGCCGGCCTCAGCGCTCCCGATCTCGTCATCGGTCACTGCGGCTGATCCCCATCGTTCGGATCAGGGCTCCGGGCCCGATTCCGGCGCCACCCGCTCAGAGCTGACCGAGGAACTCGATCAGCTCACGATTGACGGCTTCGGCTGCTTCCTGTTGCACCCAGTGGCCCGAACCCGGGATGATCACGCTCTTGGTCAGGTTGGGCATGGTGGTGGTGAAGTTGGCGATGGCTTTGCCACCCCACATCGTGGGCCCGTCCTTCTCTCCGCCCAGGAAGAGCGAAGGCTGCATGATCGGGGCTCCCGTCCAGGCCGCCAGGTCGGCCCAGTCTCGATCGACGTTGCGATAACGGTTCAGGCCACCGGTCAGCCCGGTCCGTTCGAAGTCGGCCAGGTAGACGGCGAAGTCCTCGGGCCGGAGCCATTCGGGCAGCCCACCGTCAGCCTCGGGCCAACCATCGGGCCAGGAGAACCGATCGATCAGCTTGCCGGTCGGACCCACATGGACCATCGACCCTCGGCCATCACCCGTCGGTGCGTTGCCCGAAGCCGACCAGTAGAAGCCCAGAAGCCATCGGGCCAGATCGGCTTCGATCTCGGCCTCGGCCCGACCCAACTGCTGGAAGTACTCGATGTAGAACTCCTCGGCTCCCCCCAGGAGACGGAACTGGTCACTGGGGCGGAACGACGAGCGTGGGCTGTAGGGAACGCTCAACAGGGCGACGGCTCGGAACACATCGGGCCGCAGCAGTGCCGAGTTCCAGGAGATGGGGCTGCCCCAATCGTGACCGACAACGACCGCCTGGTCTTCACCCAGGGCTTGAACCACACCCACGTTGTCGGCGACGTGACAGACCATCCGATAGTCCTCGATGACACGCGGGGCATGGGAGCGACCGTAACCGCGGACGTCGATGGCGGCAGCTCGGAATCCGGCATCGGCAACCGCCAACAACTGATGACGCCACGAATACCACGACTCGGGGAATCCGTGCACGAACAGAACCAGCGGACCCTCACCGGCCACGGCCACATGCACCCGGGTCCCCAGCGCATCGACGGTGCGATGCTCGATCATGGCCATCGTGGATTCACTCATGCTTCAGTGTGGTGCACCGAAACGGGGTCCACCACTCCCGGCCCGGCCCTGCGGACACCGAAGACGTCGCTTCACCAAACGGTGCTCTGACCACCGAACGTGCTGTGAATGAAAAAGTCGTAGTGCTCGCCTCGCATCGCGCGCCAGCGACGTTCGATCCGTTGCATCCGTTTCAGTTGTGGCCACAAACGCTGGTCTTGGCGATAGGCCGCTCGGGCTGCGTCGATGTCGACCGCACATCCGAGCTGTTGGCTCCAGAAAGCGGCGGCTGGCTCGACCCAGTCCTCCAGACCCTCCCGCATCAGATTGGCGGCAACGTCCAGCAACACACCCTCGGGCTCCTTCCAGCGATCCATCAGCGCGGTCATGACCGACCGCATCGGGCGGCGGACGGGCAGGGGCAACATGGGTAGGAAGGGCTGCATGTCGAGCAGAGGGCTCCCCGATCGATCCCACATCAGAGGCGTACCGAGATCCAGCATGGTCACCCCGTGGGCCGTCACCGACCAGTTGCTGACCTGGGCATCGAGACTGACCCGATCATCGATAGCGGCCAGAACCGTCGACCCGATCGACTGCAGCAACAGATGGCCGGTTTCGGGTGAAGCGGACCGGAAAACGGCGGCACCGATGGTCGAAGGATCCAGCATCGGCTGCACCAGATATCCCACGGTCATCTCGTCAGACCTCGTCACGCCGACGACATCGGTCGGTGTGATGTCGACTCCACGAGCGGTCAACGCTTCGATGTACGACACCACCAGCCTCCGATACCGCTCGAAACCTTCGCCTCGAAACGGGGGCATCCGCTTGCAGACAACGGTGGGCGAACCGTCAGGACCGGGTCGGGCCCCCAAGGCAACGCTCAGTTCTCCGAAACCGACCACGCACAAGTCGCTGAGGTCGCGACGCTCCAAGGCCACGTGTACCCGCTGTTCCAGCGCAGCCAGTTCATCGACGGTCAGCATGGGCTAGAACGTACCGGTCGGCATCGAAAGGACAGAGCCCATGGACCCCAACGATCGACTCGAGCTACACGAACTACCAGGACGTTACGGCGATGCCATCGACGATCGGGACTGGGATGCCCTCGATCGGATCTTCACCGACGACGCCGTCTTCGATCTGACTGATCTGGGGGCACCGCGGCTGGTCGGACTGGACGAGATCAAACGGTTCATGGACACCGAGGCCCGGCATCCACGGACTCACACCATGACCAACATCTACGTGGACGAGACCTCGGACGGAGTCACGTTGGCCTTTCGCATCTTGGCCATGCTTCCCGACCACAAGATGGGCACGGCCTCCTACTACGACGACGTGGTCAAGACGGCCGATGGTTGGAGGGTCAAACACCGGGTGACCACGCGGCGCCGCCGATAGCGACGTCGTTGGCCCGAGACCGACGTTCTGCGACTGCGGGCCAGTTCGTCTCGGCCCTCGCACCTTCGCTCCCTCCTCGGATCTCTCAGCCGACCAGGTACCAGCGACGATCGATCTCGCGCTCCACGGCAGCCAACCGGAGCCCTTCAGCTTTGGTCAGCTGCCGTTCGGCTCGCCGGTGTATCAACTCGGTCTCGACGGCCATCAGTTCGGCCGTGGTCATCTCGACCTGCAGTCCCATTCGGTCCGGCATCAGTACGGTCATGCTGCAGCCCTGATCTCGAAGGCAACCTCGACCGATGCGAGTGCACCGAAGATCACGTCCTCGAGTTCGTCCTGGACCGGGCCAAGGGCTCGCAGGTCCTCGAGAACCTCGCTCACGAGGGCCTTGAGTTGGACGTCATCGGTCGACTGGTGAAGATCCAGCAGCCAGTCGACACAACGGTCGAAGGAGATGTAGTCGACGGTGTCCTCGTCGGTGGCGGTGGCCCAGAAGGCTTCGCAGGTTGCGGTCGTCAGTGTTGCGGTCATGTCATTCCCTCGTTTGATTGGTTCCGGCTCGTTCGTTCCGGGTTGGTGTTCCCGACGTTTGCTTCGGTGATTGCAACCTAAATCGGTGAGGCGAACCGCGAACCGGGGATCTCCCCCCTCTCCGAGGAATCCCCTGGGGGTTCGTCCTGTCGGGCAGCTAGCGTTGTGCTCGATGAGCAACGAGGTTTCTCCCCGCCCGTCGAGTACGCAACGGGTCATCATGGCGGCCGCCGATCACGGCATCGAGATCACGCTGAGCGACTACCCCGAACACGGCGCCCGAACGGCCGAGGATGCTGCAGCCGCCGTCGGTTGCAGCGTGGCCCAGATCGTGAAGTCGATGATCTTCGATGCCGAAGGGACCTTGGTCGTGGCCTTGACCAGCGGTGCCAATCAAGTCGACGGCACGCGCTTGGCGGAGCTGGCCGGAGTCGAGTCATGCGGACGAGCCGACGTCGAGAAGGTCCGCGTCCACACCGGGTTCGCCATCGGAGGCGTCCCCCCATTCGGGCACGACCATTCATCGCCGACCTGGATCGACCCCCTGTTGCTGACCTTCGATCAGGTCTGGGCCGCGGGTGGAACACCTCGTCACGTGTTTCCCATCGCACCCGACGACCTGGTACGCCTGGCCGGTGCCGTCGTCGCCGACTTCACCCGGTGACGGCATCCGACAGCAACGAGTCCGACAGGGAAGCGTTGGCGCCACCGGTCGGCGTCGGGCCCCATCCCGAGCCCTGGCCCGACGATGACCGTCTCGATCGCGAGTTGTTGGCGAACGGCGACCGGCGAAACGTCGTCGACCGCTACCGCTACTGGTCGATGGATGCCATCGTGGCCGACCTCGATCGGCATCGGCACCCGTTCCATGTGGCCATCGAGAACTGGCAGCACGACCTGAACATCGGAACGGTGGTCCGAACCGCGAACGCGTTCCTGGCCGCCGAGATCCACATCGTGGGCAAGAAGCGCTGGAACCGGCGAGGGGCCATGGTGACCGATCGATACCAGCATGTCCGCCACCATCGGACCGTCGAGGACTTCTCGGCCTGGGCCGCAGAGCATCGACTTCCGCTGATCGGCATCGACAACCTTCCCGGGTCCACTCCGCTGGAACACGACTCGTTGCCGGCGGAGTGTGTCCTGGTGTTCGGGCAGGAAGGCCCGGGGCTTTCGGCCGAGATGCGTCCCGTGTTGGCCCAATGTCGATCCATCGCACAATACGGCTCGACTCGATCGATCAACGCCGGGGTCGCGGCCGGCATCGCCATGCACTCATGGATCTCCACCCATGCCCGAGCGCCACACCATTCCGGCAACTGAGTCGGCGCCGGCGGGCACGTCATCTGTCGCCGCCGTCGGCTCAGAGCAGGCGAAACTCGATACGGCGGTTGGTGGCCTGATCGCCGGCCGAGGATTCGGGATCCACCTTGAGGCGTAGCGCTCCGTAGCCGACAGCGACCAGTTGGTTGCTGACACCTCGGGCTCGTAGCGCCCGCACGACCGCATCGGCACGGTCCTGACTGAGGCTCAGGTTCGCCTGGGGCGAACCCTGTCCATCGGTGTGCCCACCGACCTCGAGTCCGGCATCGGGAAACTGAGAGAGGACATCGGCGACCGCATCGATCACCTCGGACGCGTCGTCGGACAACGCCGCGCTCGCGAGATCGAACTCGATTGGCGACTCCAACAACAGGTCGTCCAGTAGCCCTTCGATCCGGGGTGAGTCGGCTCGCTCCAGATCGACTTGGAAGCGCAGCGAACTCGTCTGACTCAGCTGCGCATCGACCCGGGCCAAGAGCATCGGGTCAGACAGCGATCCAACAACCAACACCGTGCCCAGCGGGGCGACTTCAGCATCGATCGTCACGCCGTCGGTGTTGATCTGGTCCGGGCGATACACCGCCTCGAACGGTCCCACGGCCTGGGCCAGGACACTCCGGCTGGCCACGACTCCAACGAACACCACCTCGGTCCGCCCCACCGTTGCCGTCAGGCTGGCTGCGCCCGCCGCCGGCTGGATCTCCAGATTGTCGACCACCTCGGACACGCCGGAACTCGCAAAGGCCAATCGCAGCACCGCGTCACGAGATGCCGCGTCGGGCACCGTCCCGCCGAGGGTCACGATGCCGCCCTCGACCGTCGGAACGACCTCGGGGAATCCGGCGGCAACCACCGTAACCCGCAACTCGGAGGCGTCGATGACATCGACGTCCGGCTCCGTGATCGTCGTCGTGGGTGCGAGGGTCGTGGTCGTGCGTTGGGGAACCGGCGATCCCGGGAGGCTCGAGGTCTCGACGAATCCGGCATTGATGTCCGGCAGCCCACCAATTCCGAGAGCCGTCAGGAAGACGGCGACCGACAGCACGAAGGGTGGAAAGGCCTGGGTCCGCGACAGCGACCGCAGACGTCGCAGATACCGAGGCAACAGCGGGTCACTGTTGCGCTGCTCGCCGTCGTCGATCATGCCTTCGTGGCGGAGTCTCGTCGACTTCGGCGCAACAACTGTTCGGCAGCGGCCGCCAGGACCAGGACCAGGAGGAGCACGACGACGCCGCGCACAATGGTGGAAATGGTCCCGGGCACCGAGCGATCGGGTGTGGTCACGAGTTCGGTCAGGAACACCTCGGCTGCAGCCTCGGCTGGTTCGGTGTCGCGGGCTGCGGCCAACGATCGGGGAAACGCGTCCTTGTAGTCTTCGGTCACGCTGGCGCCAAGGGTCCCGTCCGGGCCGAACGACAGGGTGACATCCGCCTCGACCAACTGCCGAACACGCAATGCGAAGGCGTTGTTGTCAGGCTGGGGATCGTCGGGGGCGATCACGACCATCCGCAGACCGAGGTCGCGGGCTCGGGCCACGACAGTGGCCAACGCCGCTTCGTCGTAGTCGGAGTTGCCGGCTGCGAGATACACCCCATCGTCGGCAAGACGCTCCGCTACCGCCGTCGGCGTCTCCGCTGACGCGGGTGCAACCGACATCAGCGCGAGCGAGGCCAGGAAGGCAAGCAGAAACGAGGCGCGCAACAGCGAACGTGACAGCGAACGTGACATTGTCTCCAGTCTCCCACGCTCCGTGGCGAGACTGGCGGCAGAGCTGTTTCAGCCCAGCATCCAGTCGCGAGCCTTGTCGTGTTCGACCTTGGCATGGAAGAAGCGATCGAAGAGTCGACGCTCCTCCTGTTCTTCGTCGTTGTCGTCATCGAGCACGAAGTCGGGCGTCTTCTTCGGCACCACAGCCCGGTCGACGACGGTCGGTGCGGGGAGCTCGGCCAGGGCCTCGGCCTTGCGTCGTTCGATCTCCTCGATCTCGTAGCGCAGCGCGGCCACGTGCAACTCCAGCTCGCGGCGCTCGGTCATCAGTCGCACCGCATCGTTGCGAAGCAGGTTGAACTCGCCGAGAATCTCGGCCACTTCCTGATGGATGTCATGGTGCTCGATACGCAGGTCATCCAGGACCTGGATCGCGTCGTTCTTGTTGTCCAGAAGCATCGCTAGCTCACCTCGTAGCTTGTCTCTCTCGAGCGCAATGATGTGCACATCCGATTCGAGCCCCTCATGCTCTTGTCGAAGTACTTGGAGTGCAGCCTCGGTGGCAACCACCTCGGGAGTAGATCTCTTCTCCCGGGCGATCTCCTCGAGGCGTTTGAACGCAGCGAGACGGGGGGTGGCCAACCGGAAAATGTGTTCGTACTCCGCCACGCGTTGGCGAAGGACGTCCATCGTCTCCGAATCGGCCGTATCGACCGGTGTCCGTCGTTCCTCATGCGCTTGCACAGGGAACAATCGGCCTATGCGAGATGCAGTTGAGCGGTTGGTCGATCAGTGACCGAACATCATGAGCCACTGCTCGAGTGACGTCGGCCGGTAGACGATGTTCTCCTGCCGGGTGGCCCCCATTTCCTTGTGGGGCTCGGGAGAATAGAGGTGCCCCGGATACAGAACGGCTCGGTCAGGAACCTTGGCCAGGCGATCGTGCAGCGATCGGTACAGCTCCTCGGGATCGCCACCGGGTAGGTCGGTTCGTCCGCAGCCATCGAGGAACAGCGTGTCTCCCGAGACCAGATGATTGTCGACCAGAAAGCACTGACTCCCGGGCGTGTGACCGGGGGTGTGGATCAGCTCGATGGCGATGTCGCCCACCATGACCGTGTCACCCGAGGAGTGCGACACCAACTGATCGCCGCCGACACCGGTGACCTTGGTGACGAACTCGGCCTCCGGGGCCTGCACGTGCACCGGGACGTTGCTCTGTTCCAGCAGGTCGGCGATGCCATGCAGTTGATGTCCCATCATGTTCCCGCCGACATGATCGGCGTGGTAATGGGTGGCCAGGACACCGGTGAGACGCATGCCATCGGCATCGAGGGCATCGATCAATGCCGCCGAGTCGTAGGCCGGATCGACGAGGACGGCCTCGCCGGTCTCCTTGTCGCCGATGGCGTAGGCGAAGTTCACCATCTGGCGAGCAATGGGGTCGGTGGTCGCGAAATCGCGCCCCGACAGCAGCTGGCGGAAATAGAGCCGGTCATCCATCTCTCAACTCTAGGCTTGACCGAGTGACAGCAACGAACGGTCGAATCGGCTTCCTGGGTCCGCTCGGCACCTTCACTGAACAAGCTCTTCGCACCCAAACGGATCTCCTCGACCGCGAGCTCATCCCGATGCGGACGTTCGTCGACGTGCTGGGTGCCACCCAAGACGGTGAGATCGATCTTGGCTTCGTGGCCATCGAGAATGCCATCGAGGGAACCGTCAACGTCACCCTCGACACGCTCGCGTTCGATACCAATCTGTTGATACAACGCGAGGTCGTTCTGGACATCACCATGAATCTGATGGCGGCACCCGGCACCGCCCTGGAGGACATACGTTCCGTGGCCTCCCATCCCGTGGCCAATGCCCAGTGTCGATCCTTTCTCCAGACCAAACTTCCCGGCATCGACGTCAACCCCGCCAACTCGACGGCCGAAGCAGCACAGGCAGCATCGCAGGACCCGACGACGGCGGCCTTGGGACCAGCGATCGCGGGCGAACGTTACGGGCTCGACATCGTGGCCGCCGACGTGGCTGACGTTTCCGACAATCAGACCCGGTTCATCCTGGTGGGCCGAGAAGGCGTCCCTCGCCCCACCGGTCACGATCGAACCACCTTGGTGTTGACAGCGCGGGAGGAGAAACCGGGCTCGTTGGTTCAGATCCTTCATGAGTTCTCGGCCCGCAACATCAATCTGTCGAAGCTCACCTCTCGACCGGCTCGCACCCGGCTCGGCAACTACTGCTTCATCATCGACATGGACGGCCACATCGCGGACGACGTCGTCGCCAACTGCCTACGCAACGTGCGGGCCAAACACGCCGACGTGAAGTTCCTCGGCAGCTATCCAGCAACCGGCGAGGACAGCAATCAGGTGCGGGCCGAGGCATCCGAGGCATGGCAGGACGCGGCCGACTGGATGGACTCCCTCCGGAGTCAGATCGTCCGATGACGTCGGTCCCGCTGTCGGGCCAGCACGACGCAGCATCGCTCGATCTGCGCTGCTCGGTCCTGACCCGTGGACAGGGAGAACGTCCCGCTGGTTCTGCCACCAGCTCCGATCACTTCCTGCTGGTGGAGTTGCCGTTGCCCTGGCCTGCGTCGATCGACACCCACCCCGTCATCGAAGCCTTGGCCCTGTCGTCCGAGGTGGCGGCATCGGTACGTATTCTCGGTATCCGACCGCCAGAGGCTCGGATCCCGGCATCGCGACGCAATCACCACCACGTCATCAGCTATCGACACACCCCGGGTACGCCGTTCGACGGCTATCGACGATCCGAGACCTCCGTCTCCACCGACGAGTTGATCCCGGCCCTTCGCGCCATCACCAGCGGCGACCGGTCGCGACTCGATACGGTCGACAATGGCATCCGGGATCTTCTCGTCTGCACCCACGGCACCCGCGATCGGTGTTGCGGGCAGATGGGTTCGCTCCTTGTCACCGAGGTGGCCGACCTGCTCGACGAGAACATTCGCGTCTGGCGCACGAGTCACACCGGCGGGCACCGGTTCGCACCCACCGCCATCACCTTTCCCGACGGCATGACCTGGTCGTACCTCGATGCACGGCTGGTGTCGGGCATCCTCGATCGCTCGATCGCCCCCGCTGACCTGGTGGGCCACACCCGAGGTTGTGCCGGTGTGCCGAGCCGTCACCTCCAGGTCGCCGACGCCGCTGCGTTCGCCCGAGTCGGGTGGTCGTGGTTGGAACAGCCACGCAATGCCGTGCTTGTCGAGCAGGACGATTCCTCGGACCGGTACGAGATCCACCTGACTGGCGCCGCCCGACAGTTCACGGTCACCATGACTTCCGATGAGGCTGTTTCCGTCCCGGTGTGTGGCGAGCCCCTCGCCGTCGCCGTCAAGTCGAGCCGTCAGTTCACGATCACCTCGATCAGCGAGGGCTGATCGAACCGAGTGAACCGATGACCAGATCATGACCGACCCTCCCGGAGACCGCCTCGGCCTCGAACACCGAGCCCCCGTGACCAGTTGGGCGAGCGACTTCGACCACACTCATCCCGACTATGCCGTCAGTGCCCCGGCCATCTGGGACGAACTCCGAGTCGACTGTCCCATTGCCCACACCGACCGTTTCGGCGGAGCGTGGTTGCCAGTGCGCCACGAGGACGTCAGCGCCATCGCCCGCAACACCGTCGACTACTCGTCGCAGGGTGTCGTGGTCAGCCCCAACCGGCCCGACTCTCTCGCGCCCATGGGCTACGCACCGCCCATCACCTCCGATCCGCCGTTTCACGCCATAGCTCGGCGCCTCCTCCTGCCTCCCTTCTCCCCTACGCCGATCGCCGCGCTGGAACCCTTTGCCCGCAGCTTCTGCAACGAGTTGATCGACGACGTGCTCGATCATGGTCCGATGGTCGATGCTGCCGTTCGTTACGCACAGCACATCCCGGTTCGCATCATCGCTCACATGCTGGGGCTACCCGAGGAGGACGGTCCCAAGTTCCGGGGCTTCATACAGCGAGTGCTCGAGACACCCGGCATCGACCATGGTGTCGCCGAGGAAGACACCCTCGAGAGCTACCTGGGCCAGCAGGTCGCCCAGCGGCGGGCCAACCCGCGTTCGAATACTGAAGGTGATCTGATCGACTACCTGATCAACGCCGACATCGACGGCATGCCGCTGGAGGATGCACACATCACGGGCTCGATCGCTCTCCTGCTCATCGCCGGTATCGACACGACGTGGTCGGCCATCGGCGCATCGCTGTGGCACCTGGCCCAGCACCCGGATGATCATCGGCGTTTCGTGGCCGAACCCGGGATCCGCTCCTTCGCCATCGAGGAACTGCTCCGGTTCTACGCTCCGGTCACCATGGCCCGACTGGCCGTCACCGATCACGATCTCGGCGGCTGCCCAGTCACCAGCGGCGACTGGCTCCTCCTGCCGTTCCCGGCCGCCAACCGTGACCCCGACGTGTTCGAGCGGGCCGACGAGGTCGTGCTCGACCGTCAGCAGAATCGACACATCGCCTTCGGTTTGGGAATTCACCGCTGTCTGGGCTCGAATCTGGCCCGCATGGAACTGTCCGTCGCCATCGAGACCTGGATGGATCGCATTCCAGATTTCGAACTCAGTGATCCGGCCCGGGTCACCTGGAGTGTGGGGCAGGTGCGAGGACCCCGAGCGCTGCCGATTCGCATCCTGGACTAGACGGTTGACGCTGACAGAGGCAGATCTCCTTCGTCGCCGTTCCGGAGCGCCAACAAGCACTCGACCGCGTCCCCGGCCCGACCCATCGGCACCAACAGATGATCGTGATGGAATGCCGCAATCACGTTGCACGCGATTCCCTCTCGAGTCAACGCGGCCGACACCGCTGCAGTCATGCCGACGGCTTCCAACGAACTGTGCACGTCGAGCGTCAGCCACGCGGCTTCGAAGTCCCACGTCCAACCATTGCGGTCAGCAGCGTCGATCGTCACCACCACGGTCGCACCCTCCGCTTCGGCGATGACTGCCATCACCCCGTCGCCCAACCCGACCGGTGGCTCGTCATGCGCCCGGGTCACCATCGTGAACCGGCCGCTGCGTCGACTGACCGTCAACGACCGCAGCATCCGACCCAGATCGGTCTCGCCGCCGGGAGCGACCGACTCCGTCATCAGCCGGCGAAGCGTCGTTCGAGATCGATGATCTCGGGAAGACCGATCGTGTCGGTGAACGTGGCGAACGGCATGAGTTCGTCGACGAACGCTGCCGGTGTGCCATCCGCCTTCAGCCGAGCCAGGAAGGCCTGCATCGCAGTCACCGCAGACAGCATGGTCCCGATCGGCATCAGGATCATGGCAAAACCGAGCTCGGCGATGGTGTCGTAGGTCAACGGAGGGGTCTTCCCGCCCTCGGCCCAGTTGAACAACAGCGGGACGCCTTCGAACTCCTTGGCCACGAGCGCGATCTCGTCCTCTCCCTGCAACGCCTCGACGAAGAGCACGTCGGCCCCTGCCTGCAGACAGCGTTCAGCCCGCCGCAGGGCTTCGTCCAAACCGAGCGGGGCCCGGGCATCGGTTCGGGCGATCAACACGAAGTCAGGATCGTTGCGAGCAGACGAAGCGGCAGCGACCTTGGCCACCATCTCATCGGTGGGGACCACCTGCTTGTTCTCCATGTGACCGCACTTCTTGGGCAGGATCTGGTCCTCGATGTGGATGCCGCCGACACCTGCCCGCTCATAGGCCTGCACCGTGCGGATCACGTTGATCTGGTTGCCGTATCCCGTGTCGGCATCGGCGACCAGGGGCACGTCGATGGCCGACGCGATGCGCCGCGCGTTGTCGACCATCTCCGACATACCGAGCAGTCCGACGTCCGGTCGTCCCAAGAGCGACGCCGTCGTCCCGAACCCGGTCATGTAGGCGGCGTCGAACCCTGCCTGTTCGATCAAACGGGCTCCGAGCGCGTCGTAGCACCCGGGCAACACCATCGGCCGACGGTTCTCGACCGCAGCAGTGAGAAGGGAGCGGAGGACAGCGGGACCGTTGATGGATCGGCCGAGAAGATCAGACACGAGCGCGACGGTAGCCCAGACGGCACTCGACGCGGCCCGGACGAAAGCCTACGTTCAGGATGGTGACCAATGCCCGACAGCACGAGGTGGCCCAGGACTATCAGCGAGCCGGCTTCAACCGCCGGCTCGGTATGGGTGCCCGCCCGGCGGTCCTGATCGTCGACATGTGTCGGGCGTACTTCTCGGCCGGCTCACCACTGGACCTCGGCGACGACGCGGCCGTCGTCGGTTGCGAGACCCTGGTCGACACGGCACGACATGCCGGCATCCCGGTTCTGTGGTCGCGTGTCGAATTCGTCCCGGGAGGGGCCGACGGCGGCGTGTTCTACCGGAAGGTCGGCGCGCTGTCGGTGTTCGATCGCGGCAACGAGCTGGGTGACTGGCTCGATGTCCTACGACCGCAGCTGGACGAACCCGTGTTCACCAAACAAGGCGCGTCGTCCTTCTTCGGCACCGGCCTCGCTGAGCACTTGCGAGCCGAAGGTGTCGACACACTCATCATCGGTGGGGTCTCGACCAGTGGATGCGTGCGAGCATCTGCGCTCGACGCCTGTCAGGAGAACTTCGTTCCCATCGTCGTTCCCGAAGCGTGCGGCGACCGCGACCCGGTCATTCATCACAACAGCTTGTTCGATCTCGACGCCAAGTACGCCGACGTCGAACCCTTGGCCTCGGTGCTGGCCGCAATCACGGAATGATCGACCATCAGCAGGACGTCGGCCACTTCGATTCCAGTGCGGCGCAAGAGAACATCCGATCTCGGCTCCGGTCACGTGTGAACACTCGGCGAACTAGGTTCGTCGACCCGCCGCGGCGCTGGTCGAGGTGCTACGGAAGCTCCGGAAGGACAGTTCCACTTCAGCAACCACAAAGGATTTCATCATGGACGTAGGCATCTTCATTCCCATCGGCAACAACGGCTGGATGATGTCCAAGAACGCCCCGCAGTACATGCCGAGCTTCGAGCTCAACAAGACCACGGCCCTGGAGGCCGAAGCCCAGGGTTTCGATTTCCTGTTGTCGATGGTCAAGCTGCGTGGGTTCGGCGGCGAGACCGAGTTCTGGGACCACAACATGGAATCGTTCACGTTGATGGCGGGCCTGGCAGCTGCGACCGAGAAGATCGGCCTGTTCGCCTCGGTTGCGTTGCCGACCATGGAACCGGCAATGGTGGCCCGCATGGCCTCGACCATCGACGACATCAGCGACGGTCGCTTCGGGATCAACATCGTGTCGGGCTGGAATCAGATCGAGTACAGCCAAATGGGTGTATGGCCCGGTGACTGGTACTACGAGAAGCGCTACGACTACGCCACCGAGTACGTGACCATCATGCAGGAGCTGTGGGCCGACGGCGTCAGTGACCTCAAGGGCGAGTACTTCCAGATGGACGACTGCCGCCTAAGCCCACCGCCGAAGGCAGGCAAGGTGCCCTTGGTGTGCGCTGGTCAGTCCGACCGGGGCATGGAGTTCTGTGCCACCTACGGCGACTACCAGTTCATCATCGGGACCAGCGATCTCGACGTGGTGCGGGCCGACGCTGCCCGTTTGGTGGCCGCTGCCTCCGAGACGGGCCGTGATGTCGGGGTCTACGTCTTGTTCCAGATCACGATGGGCGACACCGATGCCGAAGCCGAGGCCAAGTGGCAGAGCTACCGCGACGGCGCCGATCTGGAGGCCATCAAATTCATGACCGGACAGGCCGAACTGGACACCGCCGGCGCCACCGCCGACAAGATCACCGAGATGCAGGGCGCGTTCAACCTGAACATCGGTCCGATCGTCGGGAGCCACGCCACGATCGCCGCCAAACTGGATGAGATCGCCCAGATCCCGGGAGTCAAGGGCACCATGTGCGTCTTCGACGACTACCCCGTTGCCACCAAGGAGTTCGGCGAGAAGGTCATGCCGCTGATGACATCGCGCCGTTGACCTGTGGGGCAGTTGCCCCGATCTATCCCGGCGCGCCCGGAGAACGCCGGGACTCGACGTTGGCATGGACGTCGAGCAGCACGGTGATGCCTTCGGCATTGAGTTGGCGGGCCCGCTCGAGGCCGGCTCGGAGCTCGGGAGCGGTACCGACCGTGATGCCCACCGCACCCATACCGGTGGCGATCATGGCGTAGTCGCCCTGCATCTGGGTCACTCCGAACTGGGTTCGAGCAGTCACCGGATCCATTGGCCCCCCGATCGGGTAGGTGGCCATCGCCCCGTTGTTCAGCAGCACGGTGGTGATGGCCACACCCGAGCGGGCCGCCGTCTCCAGATCGGTACCGGACATGCCGAAGGCTCCGTCGCCCATCACATTGCAACAGAACATCTCGGGATGAGCCACCTTGGCCCCGATCATGAGCGGAATCCCGAACCCGAGGTGCGTGGTCTTGCCCCAACCGACATAGGAGTGCGGGGTGGTGGCGGCATAGAAGGGCACGAGGCAGTCACGGGGAGCGCCGGCGTCGTGGGTGACGATGCTGGCGTCGGCGTCGAGCACCTCGTTCAGCTCGTGGATGACGCGGTAGTAGCTGAGGGGTTCCTCGTCCGAGGTGAGCGCTGGCGTCCAGGTGGCCATCCAGTCGGCCCTGGCCGCCGCCACCTCAGCTTCGACGGCGTCGCGGTCGCGTGGACCATCGAGACGGGCCTTCACCTCGTCGATCAGGAGACGTAGCGTCAGCCGGGCATCACCGACCAGGCCCACGTCGACACGCTCGTCCTTGCCCAGCTCGTCAGGGTTGTTGGTGTTGTGGATGAGAAACGCATGGCCCGGCACCTTCTGTCCGTACGGGGTGCGGGTGAGGCTGGAGCCGATGGCCACCACCACGTCGGCTCGTGACAGCCACGCCGCCGCCGGCGCCGTCGTGGTCATGCCGCCGGCGCCCAACGACAAGGGATGGCGTTCATCCAGCGCTGACTTGCCGGCCATGGTGCAGAACACCGGCGTCGCCGTCAGTTCGGCCAGTTCGCGAAGCTCTGCCGTAGCCTGTGCGAACAACACCCCGCCGCCGGCCCACAGCAGAGGGTGCTCGGCCGCCAGCAACGCATCGACGGCGGCCGTGATGTCCGGTGCGCTCGGCGCCTGGAGGGCCATCGGCGGTGAGGTGTACCGCTCGAGGGCGTCGTCGGGGACCTCTTGGCGGCATACATCGGCGGTCAGCTCCACCACCACGGGGCCAGGCGTGCCGTTGCGCAAGGCGCTGAAGGCTCGACGCATGGCGGCGGTGATGTCATCGGGCCGATAGATGGCTTCGACGCTCTTGACGATGCCCTCGTAGTTACGAACGGCCGAGTAGTTGGGGCGGACCGAGATCTCGCTCGAGTTGACTCCCCCCGGCAGCACGAGGATCGGGATGTTGTCGGCATAGGCCTGCGCGATGCCGCCGAGTGCATTCTCGGCACCGGCCTGGGACTGCACGGCAACCACACCGAACTTCTGGCGATCGCTGACCCGGCTGTAGCCATCGGCGGCCATGACGGCACCGCGCTCGTGCCGGAATGCAATGGGTCGGATGCCGACCTTGGCCGCCGCTTCGATCAGCGGATTGTTGGGGAAGCACGCCAGCCAGTCGACACCTTCCTTCTTCAGGATCTGGGCAATCAGGTCGTTTCCGTTCATGCGGTCACCGTCTCGAAGACGAACCCTTCGTAGTTGTTGGCCGCGACGTTGTTGCAGGTCTCGACATAGGCCGGAAAGCCCGGAAGGGGCATGAAGACACGGGGCTTGCCCGGGATGTTGGCTCCTACGTACCACGAGTTGCAGCTGGGGAAGATCGTTCGGTCGGCAACGGCGTTCACATGCTCCACCCAGGACGCCACCGACTCGGCGTCGGCCTCGATCAGATCGAGCCCTTGGTCTCGCATGTACGCCATGCAGTCGCTGATCCAGTCGACGTGTTGTTCGGTGGCGATGATCATGTTGGCCAACACCGACGGGCTACCGGGCCCGGCCACGGTGAACAGATTGGGGAAGCCATGCACGCCCAGGCCCAGGTACGTGGTGGGTCCGGCCTGCCACTCGTCGGCCAGTCGTTTGCCACCGCGGCCCCGGATGTCGACTCGCAACAGTGAACCGGTCATGGCATCGAAACCGGTGGCGAAGACCAACACGTCGAGATCGTGATGCTGATCACCGGCCTGGATGCCGGTTGGCGTGATCCGGGTGATCGGGGTCCCCTGCTCGCTGACGTCGACCAGCGAGACGTTGGGCCGGTTGTAGGTGACGTAGTAGTCGGTGTCGATCACCAAGCGCTTGCAGCCGATGAGCCCATCGGGGGTCAGCAGCGCTGCCGTGGCCGGATCGTCGACCATCTCGGCGATCTTGCCTCGAACGAAATCGGCCGCCATGTGGTTGGCCTCGGGCGATCGCATGAAGTCCCGGAAGCCTGACAGGAACATGGCCCCACCTCGCTCCCAGAGGAACTCCATCTCTCGGTGGAACTCATCAGGATCGGTGTCCAACGCATCGGTGGCAGGACGCAGGTACTTCGACCCGAATGCGGCGAACATCTGCCGGTTGCGCTCCCGGAACGCTGCGTACTCCGTCTTCACCCGTTGCTGTTCGACCGGGTCGAGCGGGCCGTTGCGGGCCGGAATGGTGAACTGTGCCGTTCGTTGGAACACCGTCAGGTGCTCTGCGGTCCGAGCAATGACGGGGATGGCCTGAATGCCCGACGACCCCGTGCCGACCACACCAACTCGTTTCCCTTCGAACTGCACTTCGTGATGAGGCCAACGACCGGTGTGCACCAGTTCGCCGGTGAAAGCGTCGCGTCCTTCGATGTCGGGCAGGTTCGCCGATGACAGGCAGCCGGTCGCCATCACCAGGAACTGGGCACTGACCGTGCCGCCGTCGTCGGTGGTCACGATCCAGCGTCCGGCCGACTCGTCCAACACCGCCGACTCGACTCGGGTGCCGAACGTGATGTGGTTCCGAAGATCGAAACGGTCGGCAACATGCTGTGCGTAGGCCAGGATCTCGGGCTGGGTGGCGTACTTCTCGGTCCACTCCCATTCCTGTTGGAGTTGCTCGTCGAAGTCGTAGGAGTACTCCATGCTCTCGACGTCGCAACGAGCACCCGGATATCGATTCCAGTACCAGGTACCACCGACGTCGGTGCCCCCTTCGAAGCACCGCACCGATCGGCCCTGCTGGATCATGCGATGGATCATGTACATGCCAGCGAAACCGGCACCGACCACCACGGTGTCGACTCTCGGCGGTCCAGTGTCGGACGTCTCTGTGTTGGCTCCCGCGTCGACCATCGATTCGGACATACCGAACGCCACCTCCAGAACGTGGACCACTACCTGTCCTCGACACTACCCAGCCGGGATCGATCGTCGTAGTCGAGACCGCTAGGGTTCGCAGCAATGCCCTCTGACGAGTTCGCTTCCTTGACCGAGATCGTGGCCCGGGCCCGAGTCCAACTGCCTCGAGGTGTCTGGGACTACGTCATGGGAGCGGCCGAGACCGAGACCACGATGAAACGGAATCGGTTGGCCATCGATCGGCTCGGTTTCCGACCCCGGGTACTTCGCGACGTATCGACGATCGATCTGACTGCGTCGTTCCTGGGCGAGCCGAGTCGGCTACCCGTGTTCATCGCCCCGGTCGGCCAACTTGGTCATCTCAGTCCCGGCGCCGGCGCAGATGTGGCTCGAGCAGCATCCGCCTTCGGGGTGCCGCAGTTCCTCAGCTCGGGGTCACCACCCTCGCTGGAGGAGGTGGCCGAAGCAGGGCCCGATGTCGTGCGTGTCTACCAGCTCTATGTGACCGGCGGCCCGGACTTCGTCGATGCCGCGATCGACCGAGCTGTCGGGGCCGGTTATCGCGGGTTCTGCCTCACCGTCGACACCGCCTGGTACTCCCGCCGCGAGCGCGACATTCACAATCGTTGGGGAATCCGCTGGCAGAAGGCGGGGTTCGGTCCCGGAGCAGACTTCCTCGCAGCACTGAGCTGGGCCGACGTGGAACGGGTACGAGCCCGATGTTCGATTCCCCTGGTACTCAAGGGCATTGCCACTGCTGAAGATGCTCGCCTCGCCGTCGAGCACGGCGTCGACGTGATCTACGTCTCGAACCACGGAGGCCGTCAGCTCGACCACGGAAGGGGCAGCCTTGACGTCTTGCCCGAGATCGTGGCCGAGGTCGGTGATCAGGCCATCGTGTTGGTCGACGGATCGTTCTGTCGGGGAACCGACATCCTCAAGGCCGTCGCGCTCGGAGCGGCTGCGGTCGGGATCGGTCGCATCGCCTGCCTCGGCCTCGCTGCCAACGGTTCGGCCGGGCTGGTCCGTGTGCTGGAGTTGCTGGAGGACGAAATGACCCGAGCTGCCGGCATGTTGGGCATCACCACGATCGATCAGCTCGACGCCACCGCGGTGACCGAGGCCCCAGTGGTCGCCGACCCGTCCGCCCTCAGCGCCTTCCCGCTCCTGGGATGACGGCGCTCGACACGTCGGTGCTGATCGTCGGCGGGGCCAGCGTCGGTCTGTCGTTGTCGGCCGAGCTGGCCCACCACGGCGTCGACAACCTCGTGATCGAACAGCGGCCCGAGGTCAATCCGCACCCACGGGCCAACGCCGTTGCCTGCCGCACGATGGAGTACTACCGCCGCTGGGGCAGTGGGGTGGCCGAACAGTTGGTGGCAGCAGGGATCCCGCCCGAGAACCCGGCCGACTACTACTGGATCAGCTCCTTGCACGGCCGCGAGATCCATCGGCTGTCCATACCCAGCCAAGCTGCGCTGGACGATCTGCGTCGGACCACGCCCTACGCGTTGACCGAACGCCTCCACTGGTCGCCCTATCTCAAGTGCAACGTCGGCCAGAACGAAGTGGAGGAGATTCTTCGAGACCACGTCGAGCAACATCCGACCTCGAACCTCCAGACGGGTCAGCAATTCGTCGCCTTCGTCGAAAAAGACGATCACGTCGAATCCACGGTGACCGACCTGACCAGCGGTGCGGTACGAACGATTCGCTCGGCCTTCGTGGTCGGTTGCGACGGAGGTCGCTCGGCAGTTCGAGCCCAACTCGGTATCCGCTACGCCGGCACCGGCGACCTGGCCGACTTCGTGTCGATCTATTTCACCGCTCCTCGACTGATGGAAGCCCACCGTTTCGGGCCAGCCAACATCTACTTCCCACTCCGCCGTGAGCATGCCGGCTATCTCATCAACTGGGATCGCGGTCAATCCTGGACCTATCACCTGCAGCTCGAACCCGGTCAGCGGTGGGACGCGATCGATCCCGTGGAACGGATCGAGTCGCTGCTGGGAGCCTCGACCGAGATCAACATCGAATCGGTCCAACCCTGGACCGCTCACGCGCTGACCGCGGAGAGCTACGGGGCCGGTCGGATCTGGTTGGCCGGCGATGCCGTGCACCTCTTCTCCCCCACCGGTGGGTTCGGGATGAACACCGGAGTGTCCGATGCCGTCGACCTGGCCTGGAAGTTGCGGGCGGTTCTGGAGGGCTGGGGCGGTCCTGGATTGTTGGCGACCTACGAAGTCGAGCGACGACCGGTGGGGGTGCGCAACACCGAACTGGCCAGGGAGCTCTACCAGCGGCTGGCTGCGGTGATGACCCAGGGCGACCTGCTCGACGCCGACGGCCCCGATGCCGACCGGGTTCGAGCCGAACTCCAGGTCGAGCTACGAGAACAGGAGAGCCTGATCGCCTCCTTCGGCGTGCTGCTCGGCTATCGATATCGGGATTCACCGTTGTGCATCGACGACGGTTCTCCCGAGCCCGAGGACCACTCGCAGCGCTACGTAGTGACGACTCGGCCCGGCCATCGAGCCCCCCATGTGTGGTTGAGCGACGTCGAAGCGCTCTATGACCGCTTCGACATGGGTTTCACGCTCGTGCGGACCGATCGCGCCGTCGACGTCGAGACGGTGATCGAGGTGGCAGCGCAGCGAAGCATCCCCGTGCAAGTGGTCGATGTCGACGCTCTCGGCTCCGACGTTCGAGTGGCCTACGATCATGCGCTCACGTTGGTTCGCCCCGATCTGATGGTGGGGTGGCGGGGCGCATCGGCCCCCGCCGATGCCGAAGCCCTCTGGGACACGCTCACGGGCTGGCGAGTCGAAGGCTGAACGCCAAGTTCGGTCTCAGTCGTCGTCGGAGCCTCGGCCGCCATCGTCATCGCCACGGCTGTCGTCTCGGCCCGAACGGCTGTCGTCATCACGGCTGTCGTCGTCACGACTGTCGTCATCACGGCCCGAACGACGGTCATCGTCACG
>ERZ888423.976-NODE-976-length-27216-cov-12.632782_pt1 | contig 27216 bp, 27 predicted proteins | sample MGYA00520523_ERZ888423 | MGnify/ENA primary metagenome ERZ888423 (study PRJEB32303, sample SAMEA104408611) | aquatic metagenome | biome: Brackish water; feature: Pelagic; material: water | place: Baltic Sea | collected 2014-06-08T10:24:00 | depth 30,27 m ...
GGGCTGTCAGCGGGCTGTCGTCCACAGCGCAATGGGGCTGTCCACAGGCTGTCCACATGGTCAACCACATCAAACCCACACGGTTTCCCGTCTTGTTGCTCACAGGCAATCTGGCGCACAGTAGAACCCATGGCCAGCCCACTGCTCTCCAGCGCCCGAATCGAGCGTCCTTCGCACAACCGTCGGCATCGCTCGACGCTGCGCCAACTCGATCGTTGGTGGCTAGAACGCACAGGGTGGCGCACCACGCTGGAGTTCAGGGAGAATCACAGCCGGTCGCTCGAGGGCCGATTGCTCGCAACGGAGCCGATGTGGGTGGCTGAAGCCGAGCTCGAGGGCCGAGTAATCGCCGCCATCGAACGTTCCGAATCACGTGCGTGGGCGCGGTTGGCATGTATCGCGGCCGCCTGAGCAGGGGCTTAGCGGCACGGCAACGGAATTGCGGATGTTTTGTGCATCTACCGTTGACAGCTGCGTAGTTTCACTGCTGTAATTACCTACTCGCTACCACGACATGTGGTGTCGAGGTGGCCCTTTCGAAACGTTGAGCCACGACATCTGGTGCTTTTGACATCAGGACGACAAGTCAATGAATAAGTCAAAGAACACAAAATTGGCCTCGAAATACGTAAAAGATTACGACGGAATACGACAAACGCAGACGATGACGATGAGACGGAGTAACAGGTGACACTGATTGACGGCAATGTTGGGACTCAGGCAGCGACAGATGACACCGGTGAGTTACGCACACCGACCTTGACCGACGCTGCGATGTCCGCGCCGGTGGTGCAGGCGGGCGCAGGTGGCGCCACTGCCGCCGCTGCGGGTGGTGGGATGCGCGTGATGAAGCGCAACGGTCAACTCGAACCGGTAGACCTGAACAAGATTGTCCACGCCATCGCCCGGGCGTCAGAAGGGCTGCTCGGTGTCGACCCAATGCGTGTTGCTACTCGAACGATCTCGGCACTTGCCGACCGTGCAACGACGAACGAGCTCGACAACCTGTCGATCCGTACCGCAGCGGGCCTGATCGTCGAAGAGCCCAACTACTCCAAGTTGGCCGCACGCCTCCTGGCCACGGTCGTTGACAAAGAAGTCCGCAACCAGAACATCCCGTGGTTCTCTGAGTCGATCAAGGTCGCTCACGAGCAGGGCATTGTGTCCGACCAGGTGCTTGCATTCGTCGATGCCAACGCCCCCGAACTCAACGCTGCTATCAACTCTGACCGTGACCGCTTGTTCGAGTTCTTCGGCCTCCGCACGGTCTATGACCGGTACCTGCTCCGTCACCCCGAGCGCCGTGACGTCATCGAGACGCCGCAGTACTTCATGCTCCGTGTGGCATGTGGTCTCGTTGCTGGTGACGCCAAGAGCGGTGAACTGCCCGGTGGCGTCGACGCTGCGGTCAAGTTTTATGACCTGATGTCGTCGCTGGCCTATCTGCCATCGAGTCCGACGCTGTTCAACTCGGGCACAACGCACAGTCAAATGTCGAGTTGCTACCTGCTCGACTCACCTGAAGACAGCCTTGAGGGCATCTACAAGCGCTACACCGACATCGCCAAGCTTTCGAAGTTTGCCGGGGGCATTGGCGTTGCGTGGCACCGGGTGCGTGCAAAGAACAGCCTGATCCAGGGCACCAATGGCCTGTCCAACGGCATCGTCCCGTGGCTGCGGACACTCGACTCGTCAGTCGCTGCGGTCAATCAGGGTGGCCGCCGCAAGGGCGCCGCCTGCGTGTATCTCGAGTCGTGGCATGCCGACGTCGAGGATTTTCTTGAGCTGCGTGACAACACCGGCGACCACGCTCGCCGCACCCATAACCTGAACATTGCCAACTGGGTTCCCGACCTCTTCATGGAGCGTGTCGAAAAAGACTGGCAGTGGAGCCTCTTCGATCCAAAGAAGGTCCCCAACCTGACCGACAAGTTCGGCGAAGACTTCGAGCGGGCCTACACCGCTGCCGAAGAAGCCGGCCTCTTCGAAAAGCAGATCTCAGCGCGATCGCTCTATACGAAGATGATGCGCACGCTTGCCCAAACTGGCAACGGCTGGATGACGTTCAAGGACGCTTCCAACGAGAAGTGCAACCAGACCGGTGCGCTCAACGACGATGGTTCGCCACGCGTTGTGCACCTGTCCAATCTGTGCACCGAGATCCTCGAGGTCACTGACCAAGACAACACGGCGGTCTGCAACCTCGGTTCACTCAACCTCGGGAGCTTCGTTGGTACCGGCGCCGAGGGTGGCAACGAGTTCGACTTCGAGAGCCTTGGCCGCGTCGTGCGCCAGGTCATCCCGTTCCTCGACCGTGTCATCGACATCAACTACTACCCGACGCCCGAAGCCGAATACTCGAACAACAAATGGCGCCCCGTTGGTCTTGGCATGATGGGCCTGCAAGACGTCTTCTTCAAGAAGGGTCTGCCGTTTGATTCACCTGAGGCGAAAGAACTCAGCAAGCGGATCAGCGCGCATATCTACTTCCATGCTCTGTGGGCATCCACCGAACTCGCTGTCGAAAACGGCCCACACGAGTCGTTCGCTGGCACTCGTGCAGCGCAGGGCGACCTGCAATTCGACCTGTGGGACCTCGGCGGTCGGAAGAGTGGCGTTCCCGTTGTTCCGCCGGCCGAGCTCGACTGGGACACATTGAGGGGTCGCGTCAAAGAGCACGGCCTGCGTAACAGCCTGCTCATCGCTATTGCGCCCACGGCAACGATTGCTTCGATCGCCGGCTGCTACGAGTGCATCGAGCCGCAGCTGTCTAACCTGTTCAAGCGTGAAACTCTGTCGGGCGAGTTCATGCAGATCAACCGCTATCTCGTCACCGAACTACAGCGCCGCGGCCTGTGGGACGAAGAGATGATCAACGAGATCAAGCAGGCCGAGGGTTCGGTACAAAACGTCGAGCGCATTCCCGTCGAACTGCGTGAGGTGTACCGCACGTCCTGGGAGATCCCGATGCGCCAGCTGATCGACATGGGTGCCGAGCGCGGCGCCTTCATCGATCAGAGCCAGTCGCTCAACCTCTTCATGGAAACGCCGACCATCGGCAAGCTTTCGTCGATGTACCTGCATGCATGGAAGTCCGGTCTCAAGACCACCTACTACCTGCGCAGTCGTCCGGCCACGAAGATCAACAAGTCGACCTCGACTGCAGTCAAGGCGACCACACCGCCGAATGGCGGCGGCGGCGCTCCCAAGCCAACCCAATCAAAATCTTTCACCGATGAGGAAGCACTTTCATGCAGCCTCGAGAACCCCGAATCCTGCGAGGCATGCAACTGATGGCACTCATTGACCCGATTACATCCGACGACTACGACACCTTCGCGGAGTCGAACACACTGGCCGCAGTGCCGGTTGCTGGGCAACGTAACATTCTTGATCCGGGCTTCGACCTGACGCTTCGGCCGATGCGATACCCGCAGTTCTTTGACATGTATAAAGACTCGATTAAGAACACGTGGACGGTCGACGAGATCGACTTCTCCGACGACTTGGTCGACCTCGACCGCAAGTTGTTACCAGCCGAGAAGCACATGGTGAGCCGTTTGGTGGCGTTCTTCGCCACCGGCGACTCCATTGTGTCGAACAACCTGGTGCTCAACCTGTACAGCCACATCAACAGCCCCGAGGCGCGGATGTTCCTGTCGCGTCAGCTGTACGAAGAGGCCTTGCATGTCCAGTTCTACTTGACCCTCCTCGACAACTACATCCCCGACATGAAGGAACGCGAAGCTGCGTTTGCTGCAGTCGAGAACATCCCGTCAATTAAGGCCAAGGCCGACTTCTGCTTCAAATGGATGGATCAGATTCAAGACATCGAGAGGATCGAAACTCCGGAGCATCGCAAGCAGTTCTTGTTGAACCTGATCTGCTTCGCCACCTGCATCGAAGGCCTGTTCTTCTTCGCAGCGTTCGCCTACGTTTACTTTTTGCGCTCGAAGGGCTTGCTCAACGGCCTGGCCGACGGCACCAACTGGGTGTTCCGTGACGAGTCGTGTCACATGAACTTTGCCCTCGAAGTCGTCAATACGGTTCGGGTCGAAGAGCCCGAACTGTTCGACGCTCAGCTCGAGTCCGATATCCGCGAGATGATCAGCGAAGCTGTCGAGTGCGAATACCTGTTTGCTGCCGACGTCCTCGTCGAAGGCGTACCGGGCATGAGCCTTGGCGACACCCGCGAGTACCTCCAGTACGTGGCCGACACCCGCCTCGCCCTGCTCGGCTACAGCGCCGAGTTTGGGTCGAAGAACCCGTTCAGCTTCATGGAACTGCAAGACGTGCAGGGCCTGTCGAACTTCTTCGAGCGCACCGTATCGAGCTACCAAACCGGCATCGGCGGCGAAGTCGGCTTCGACGAAGAGTTCTAAGCAACAGCAGCGCAGAGTGGTCTCGCTCTGTACTGCTGTTCCCTGAACGTTCGTTTGTAAGGCTGTGCTTGGCTACGTTGCTGACATGAGTCAAACTCTGCCAGCCTCGGTGATCTTGCGCGATGTGTCGATGCGTGATGGGTTGCAAGATGAGGCGCCCGTTCCGACCGAGACGAAGTTGGCGCTTTTCGAAGCGCTTGTTTCTGCCGGGGTACGCGAACTCGAGCTCACCAGCTTTGTCCGGCCCGACCGGGTACCGGCAATGGCTGACGCCGACGAGCTTTGTGCAGCGACGTCAGGTGCTGACGTGGTCCGGTGGGGTCTGGTCCTGAACCGGCGTGGGGCCGAACGAGCACTGGCTGCTGGCTTGACCCATCTGCAGTACGTCGTATCGGTGAGCGACGCGCACAGCCGGCACAACGCTGGAGCGTCGACCGACGACGCGATTGCTGCCTTCGAGGCGATTGCCGGGCCGATGATCGATCAAGGTGCCGTGATGGAGATGACCCTGTCGACGGCTTTTGGCTGCCCGTACGAGCATCGCATCGACCCGAACCGTGTCGTTGAAGTCGCACGGCGCGTCGTCGACGCGGGTGCATCGTCGATCGGTCTGGCCGACACTATTGGCGTTGCTATCCCGAGCGAAGTCGAAGCGCTGGTCGCAGCTGTCGCCAATGCGCTCGACGTGTCGATTGGAGCGCACCTCCACGACACGCGCGGCTTGGCGCTCGCCAACGGGCTCGCCGCACTTGGTGCCGGTGCAAATCGCATCGACGCGGCAGTCGGCGGCCTCGGCGGCTGCCCGTTCGCTCCCGGCGCGAGCGGCAATGTCGCAATCGAAGATGTGGCGCATGCCCTCGGAGAAATGGGGGTCGACACCGGTTGCTCGGTCACAGGATTGATCGACGCAGCAGTTCTTGCCTGCGCAGCCGTCGGTCGGCCGGTCGCCAGCCACGTCGGTGTTGCTGGCCCGCGCTTTGCCAGCTGATGTCACCAAATCAAACTGAAGTCACTTCCCGAATCGTTGTCTTGTCAGTACCGTTGTGACTATGAGTGCGGACTGGCTCACACGGAGCAATGTTGTCATCGTCGCTGGTAAAGGTGGCGTTGGTTCTTCGACGGTCGCTGCCGCGCATGCGCTCGCAGCCGCTCGGCAAGGGGTCGACGTGCTGTTCATCGCCGTCGACGGCCGCCCAGGTATGGGATCGCTGCTCGGTGGACGTGAAATCACCGACCGCACCCAAATGCTCCAGCGCAATGTCGCGTCGAGGGGATCTGGCACTATCGCAGCTCGCACGATTCCTGCTGAACAAGCCTTCGGTGACTATCTCGAACTCAAAGGCGTCGGCGGCATTCTCCGTCGAGCGGCATCGGCTGCGTCGCTGCCGATGATCGCTGCGGCGACGCCAGGGCTCGAACATCTTCTTGTCCTTGGAAAGATCAAAGAACTCGAACTCGACCGGGCCGCCGATCTGATCATCGTCGATGCGCCACCCGCTGGGCATGCGGCGCCGTTCCTCCGCTCGGCATCAGGCCTTTCCGACGTCGTGAAATCAGGGCCGATACTCGACCAGGCCCGAGAGGTCTCTGAAATGCTCGCTGACTCAGCGCGTTGCATGGCACTGCTCGTGGCGCTTCCGGAGGAGACGCCGATTACCGAGGCGATCGAACTCGCTGGCGAACTGGGTGACGAGATCGGGCTTGCGCTGCTGCCGCTCGTGGTGAACGCCTGCTGGCCCGATCGGGAGGGGCTCGCGAAAACCCCTGCGATGGCTGCCAGGTCGCACAAGATGAAGTTGTCGGCCGAAGCGAAGTCGGCGCTCGAATCAGCTGCTGCGTTCGGTCGCAGCCGGCTCGAGCAGCAGCGCTATCAGATCGAGCGGTTGCGCGGCGAGCGGCCGGAGCCGGTGATCACACTTCCCCGATTGACCACACCCAAAATTGGCCCTGCCGAACTCTCGGCTCTGGCCGACGCACTCGTCGAAGCGGATCCGTCATGACATCGCTGTCGCGTGCGGTTACTGATGCGAAGCTCCTGCTCACCTGTGGGCCAGGAGGAGTAGGCAAAACCACCATTGCCGCTGCGCTGGGTGTTGCAGCCGCTCGCGCTGGGCGCAAAACCGTCGTGGTCACCGTCGACCCTGCCCGACGGCTTGCAGACGCGCTCGGTCTCGGCAAAGAAACAGCCACCGACGAACCACACCGTGTCGACCGCGTCACGGATCGGTCCGAAGGTGGCGAACTCTGGGCGCTGATGCTCGACGCCGAGCAGACCTTCGATCGGCTCGTCCGCGATCAGTCGCCATCCAAGAAGCAAGCTGACGCGGTTCTCAACAACCCTGTCTACCAGGCAATATCTGGCTCGCTGTCGGGTGCGCAGGAGTACATGGCCATTGAGCGGCTCCACCAACTACACACCAGCGGCGAGTGGGACCTGATCATTGTCGATACGCCGCCGTCGCGTCACGCCATCGACCTGCTTGAAGCGCCGGACCGCCTCGTTGGCTTCCTTGGACACCCCGTTTACCGTGCACTCACCGTTGGCCAGCGGGCTTTTGCGCGGGTGACCGATGCAGCTGCATCGATGTTCCTCTGGGCGGTCAAGCGCCTCGCGGGCCCGCAGATTGTTGAAGACACGGTCAACTTCTTTCGGTCACTCGCAAATATCGAGGGTGGGCTCCGCAAGCGAGCCAAAGAGGTGTCGGCACTCCTGCGCGACAAAGACACGTGTTTCGTGGTCGTGTCGAGCCCCCGTGCCGAAGCTGTGGGCGAAGCCAGGCATCTACTCGATGCGTTGCGGGCCAAAAACTTCCCGTTTGGCGGCCTCGTGGTCAACTTGATCCATCCGCTCCCCGAGGCACTCACTGCTGAAGATGCTGCGTTGCTCGCCGACCTCGATGATGGCCCACTCGCCGAGCAAGTTGCCTGGCACAGCGAACTCACCACTTTGGCCACTGCCGAGCGAGCCGAACTCGTCAGCCTCGAAGCGCTTGCAGGTGACGCACCGATTGTCGAACTGCCACTGCTCGACCACGACATTCACGACGTTCCGGGCCTGATCGACCTGTCGGCTCGCCTCGCCTGATTTCGCAACAGCGCTGGACGGCTTTGGGCCTTCTGGGCAACGTACAGTTTGGGCTATGACAAAGCTCGCACAACTGGTCGACGAACTCTTCGATCGCCCCGACGCCGAAGGGCACTCGCTGGCGCTGGTCATCCAACAGGGCGGCGCAGTCGTCGCCGAGCGTTACGGCACCCAACGGGCAAATGACTTCCAGCCCGCCGTCGAGCTCGACGCTGAATCGACGCTCATTTCGTGGAGCATGGCGAAGTCGATCACCCATGCAGCGATCGGCATCCTGGTCGCCGATGCAAGCATCGATATCGACGCTCCAGCATCCGTTCCGGAATGGAAGGGAACCTCGAAGGAAGTGATCACCACGCTCCAGCTCCTCGAGATGCGATCCGGCCTGCACTTCATCGAGGACTACGTCGACGGCACAGCATCGAACTGCATCGAGATGCTCTTTGGCAACGCAGGGCCAAGCCACGCCGCATACGCAGCCAGCCAACCACTCGACCACAAGCCCGGCAGCGTGTGGAACTACTCGTCGGGCACCACCAACATCATCTCCCGAATCATCGGCGACATCGTCAGCGGCGGCCCCGGCGGCGACCCTGTCGACCGAGAAGCAGCAATGCGTTCGTTCCTGTCAGAACGGCTCTTCACGCCGACCGGAATGGCCACGGCTGAGCCGAAGTTTGATGGTGCCGGTGACTTTGTTGGATCGTCGTACCTGTACGCGTCAGCACGGGACTTTGCCCGCTTCGGCGAGTTGTACCGTCACGACGGGGTGACTGACCTCGGTAAAGGCGCGCAGATTCTGCCCGTTGGTTGGGCCGATCACGCTGCAGTGCAGGTCGCGACCGATGATGAGTCGGGTTTCGGCTACGGCCGGCACTGGTGGTCCTGGCCAGAGATCCCTCGGAGCTATTCCTGCCACGGATATGAGGGACAGTTCATTGTTGTGGCACCAGAGTCCGAGGTGGTGCTCGTCCATCTGGGCAAGACCGACGTCTCGGTTGCGCCAGCGTTACGTGCCCGACTCGGCGGCTTGCTCCAGCAGCTCAACTGAGTGAGCGCGTCAGAGTGGTGATTTGGCCGAAAATGTTTATCCGGACCCTCGTGCATCAGATAGGAAGTACAGGTGACCAAGGATGAGGGATCGAAGGCGACTGGCGCCTACGACAAAACAAATGAGATGCAGCGTGCGCTGTTGGGGACTGGCGAGCTGCCGATCCTGCCGCTGAAAATAGCTCAGAAGCCCCGAATCCGTCCAATCCGTTTCGGAATCAAGATGGCGCTTTTTGCCCTGGTGCTGTGGTTCGTTGTTGGACTGCTGCCACAGTTCATCAAAGCCGCCACCGAGCTTCGCAACCTCAATCCGTTCCTCCTCGTGCTGGGCTTTGCGCTCGAGATTATTGCGTTGTACTTCTATTCGCTGCTCACACGAGCGGCCCTCGGCGAGGCCGCTGCCCCGTTGTCGGGTATGCGTATGTTCCGCATCCAGTTGTCGACTCGCGCGCTGACCAACGTCGTGCCGGGCGGTAACGCCGCCGGGAGCGCACTCGGTTACCGACTGTTGACTCTCTCTGGCGTCAAAGGGCCAGACGCTGGCTTCGCATTGGCCACTGCAGGCATCGGTTCAGCTGTCGTACTCAACCTGGTGTTCTGGGTCGGCCTGATCGTGTCGGTGCCGCGACGCGGCGTCAACCCGATCTACGGAAGTGCTGCCCTGATGGGCATCATCGTGATCGGTATTGCCGCGTTCCTGGTGATTGGCATTATGGAAGGCCAGGGACGATCAGAGCGTGTGATCCGCTGGCTGGCCCGCCGCCTTCGTATGGACGAAGACCGATTGGCCACGGCGCTCCATCGCATCGCTGAACGGCTCGAGGAACTCATCAGCGATCGCGCCCTGCTGAAGCGAGTCGTCGTCTTCGCCTTACTCAACTGGCTCATCGACGCTGCAGCCCTCTGGGTGTTCCTACGAGCATTCGGCGGCAGCCTGGATATCGATGCGCTGATTGTTGCATTCGGCCTCGCAAACCTGCTCGCCGCTGTACCGATCACGCCGGGTGGCCTCGGCTACGTCGACTTGACCTACGTCGCCGTTCTGGTCGGCTTCGGCCTGACGCAGAACACGGCGACTCTGGGTGTCGCGGCATACCGCTTCGCCCAGTTTTTCTTCCCGATTTTCCTCGGTGCGTTGGCATATGCCTCGCTCAGGTTCGGACCCTGGAAGATTGAGAAACGCGATCGTTTGGCGCGTCTCCGCGACTTGGCTTCAAGCGGCTCCGCATCGCAGGAGTCGACGATTGACTTTGCGCTGCGATTCGGCCGCAGGCTCACTGGGTTGCAGCTGGGCGAGCCGCTCGACGACGAGCAGCGTGCCCGGCTTGGCACCGGCGACTTCCTGAACGACGACTCATCAGATGCTCTCTCGCCGGATGACAAGACCAATGATGGCGGTCATATTGTCGAGGCGGCCGACTGACGGATACGGTCGCGATTCATGACGACCTATGAACGCCCATTCGGCAAGTACCTCGAAGACTTCACGCCCGGCGACATCTTGAAGCACTGGCCCGGCAAAACGATCACCGAATACGACGATCATCTGTTCTGCATGATCACGATGAACCATCACCCGTTGCACACCAACGATTGGTTCGCCGCCGAATCGGTGCAAGGGCGCAACGTTGTGGTCGGCAACCTGGTGTACAGCCTGGTGCTCGGCATGAGCGTGCCTGACGTCAGTGGTGCAGCGATTGCGAACCTCGAGGTCGAAACGCTGCAGCACAAGTTCCCCACGTTCCATGGTGACACAATCCATGCTGAGACCCGCGTCCTCGAGGTGAAGGAATCAAAGTCGAAGCCCGATCGCGGCATCGTGACGGTCGAGACCAAGGGCTTCAATCAGGACGGCAAGGAAGTCTGCTATTTCAAGCGCAAGGTCCTGATCTGGAAGAAGGCTGCTGCGCCCGAGCGCAAGCGCCCATACGACGGCACCGATGCTTGGGCCGACTGATCACGAGCCGACCCGAACCGAGTTGGCCGGGTCCTTCGACGCAATAGCGGCGGCCTACGAACTCGGCCGCCCGGAGTATCCCGACGCGGTCCTCGACTGGTGGGATGAGCTCGGCGCGTTCGAACCCGGCCACTCGGTCCTCGACCTTGCCGCAGGCACCGGCAAGTTAACTCGACTGCTGCCGATCGTCTGTGAGCTGCACGCTGTCGAGCCGCTTGCCAACATGCGGAGCGAGTTCGTAGTGGCAGTCCCCGATGTCGATGTTCTCGCTGGGACGGCCGAACAAATTCCGTACCCGGACGACACGTTCGACACGGTGCTGGTTGCTCAGGCGTTCCACTGGTTTGATCAGGGGGTGGCGCTGGATGAGATTGCACGCGTTCTCAAGCCTGGAGGTGGGTTGGGTCTCGTATGGAACGAAGACGACAGCGCTGCTGCGCCGTGGCTTGCGAAGGTGGTCGGTGAGGAGCGCCTCGTGGCGGCTTCAACAACGAGTACTGAGCGTCTTGTGGTCGAAGCGCTGGCGGGCCATGACGCGTTCGGCTCGGCCCAAGAGATGGAGTACCGCTGGGAGTTCGACACGACGATCGAACGGGTACTGGCTGATGTGCTGTCGCGCAGCTACGTCAGCTCGTTGCCTCCGGAGCAGTGCCTTGCGGTCTTGACTCGGACTCGTGAGTCGATCGAAGCCGAACTCGGCGCAGGTGTCGAATCGGTCGTACATCCGTACCGCACTGTCGCGTTTTGGGTACCGACAGCAGGGTGAACAGCACGCCGATCGATGCCGGTGCTGTGCTGGCGTGGGGGCTCCCCCGAATGCGCGACTTGCCGTGGCGTAACGAGCGTGACCCGTGGCGCATCCTGGTCGCCGAGGTGATGCTGCAACAGACGCAGGTCGAACGAGTCATTCCGAAGTGGATCGCCTTTCTCGATGCCTTTCCGACACCGCGAGAGTGCGCTGCAGCGCCGCTGGGCGAGGTTTTGCGGCTTTGGCAGGGGCTCGGCTACCCGCGGCGTGCCCGCAATCTGCATGCCACCGCAGCGTTCGTTGTCGAACACCACGATGGGTCGCTTCCTGACGGACTCAAAGATTTGCTCGCCCTTCCTGGAATCGGCCCGTACACGGCGCGTGCGGTCTTGGCCTTTGCGTTCGAACGGGATGTCGCGGTAGTGGACACCAACATCGCGCGAATTTTGGCGCGCACGGCAGGGGAGCGGCTGACGCTCAAAGCCGCACAGGAGCGTGCCGATGCAGCTGTGCCGCTCGGCGATGGATGGGCGTGGAACCAAGTCATCATGGACCTTGGCGCCGGGCTTTGCCGGCCAACCCCGACATGCGCCAAGTGTCCACTTGTAGCGAGTTGTGCATGGAGCGCCGCTGGGCATCCCGATCCGGATCCGGCCATTGGTTCGGCTGGTGTGAGCGGTAAGCAAGCCCGCTTCGAAGGAAGCCGTCGCCAAGCCCGTGGCAAGGTACTGAAGGCGCTCAACAACGGTGCGCGACCCGCAGCGGACTTCGATCGACACATCGTCAGCAGCCTGCTGGCCGACGGCCTCATCGAACAATCCGGCACCACCCTCACCCTTCCAACTTGACCCCGCACCCGACCCCGCACCCGACCCCGCACCCGACCCCCACTCCCCGAAATGGAGACTGTCTCTCGTCATGAGCGCGTTGAAATGGTCTCCATTTCGGCGAACAGGTAGGTCTCACCCGAAATGGAGACTGTTTCTCGTCATGAGCGCGTTGAATTGGTCTCCATTTGGGGTGAGGCGCTGGGGTGAGGTGCTGGGGTGAGGTGCTGGGGCAGACAGATGTGCGGGCCAATTACCGGTGGGTAGCTTGCGGGTTCTATCGTCTGAGCCAATGCGTCCAGCAAAAGACTTCTTCCGTCCCCTCGCCGTCGGGGCTCCTGAGCCGGTCCGAGAGATCCCGTTCCCGCCGAGCCGGATGATTCACTTCTTCCCGGCAGCAAACGAAAAGATGCGCTCGAAGGTGCCGCAGATTGCGCCGACGGTCGACATCCTTCTCGCGAACCTCGAAGACGGCGTCCCGGCCGACCAGAAAGAAGCCGCCCGTGCCGGCCTCGTGGAGATCGCGCAGAGCCCCACATTCGCCACGGACTTCGGCCCCACGCAGTTCTGGACTCGGGTCAACAGCCTGGACTCGCCGTGGGGCCTCGACGACATCACCGCAGCCGTGCTCGAAGCTGGTGAGGCGCTCGACGTGATCATGATCCCGAAGGTCGAAGGGCCCGAGGACATCCACTACGTCGACCGGTTGCTCGCACAACTGGAAGCGAAAGCTGGCTTGAAAAAGCCGTTGCTGATCCACGCGATCCTCGAAACTGCGCGAGGCATGGCCAACGTCGAAGAGATCTGCGCCGCCTCGCCTCGCATGCAGGGACTCTCCCTCGGCCCAGCCGACCTCGCTGCCAACCGCCGCATGAAAACCACTCGCGTCGGCGGCGGCCACCCCGGCTATTTGGTGCGCGCTGACCCGCCCATGGTGACACGAGACGACGGAACAGCCGAAACCGATATCAATGCCGACCGCACCAAATACCAGCAAGACCTGTGGCACTACACGATTGCTCGTATGGTCGATGCCTGCGTGATGAACGGGATCCTTCCGTTCTACGGACCGTTTGGCGACATCAAGGACACGGTTGCTTGCGAAGACCAGTTCCGCAACGCCTACCTGCTCGGCTGCGTGGGCGCATGGAGCCTCCACCCCGTCCAGATCGACATCGCCAAGAAGGTGTTCAGCCCGGCCCCGGCCGACGTTGCACACGCGCAGCGCGTGATCGACGCAATGGGCGACGGCACGGGCGCACTGATGCTCGACGGCAAGATGGAAGACGACGCCTCCGTCAAGCAGTGCCACGTCGTGGTCGAACTCGCCAAGGCGCTTGCGGCCAGCGACCCTGAACTTGCCGCCAGCTACGGCTTCTGAGAGAGATCACGTCAATGACCAACAACCCAACAGTTCAACTCCGCCCCCGCCGCTCGGTGCTCTACATGCCCGCAGCGAACGAGCGAGCACTCGAGAAAGCCAAGTCAATTGCCGCCGACGCAATTATCTTCGACCTCGAAGACGCCGTGGCTCCCGATGCGAAGCCAGATGCCCGCGCCAGGGCCGTTGCGGCTGTGCAGTCGGGTGAATACGGCAACCGTGAACTCACCATCCGTTGTAACGGCCTCGACACCGAGTGGGGCGCCGACGACATTGCCGCAGCGGGCGCGGCTTCCCCCTCCGCCGTGGTGATCCCGAAGGTCGACACCGTCGAGCAGGTCGACGCCGTGTCGGCGCAACTCGACGCCGCCGGGGCATCTGCCGACACCATGATCTGGCCAATGATCGAGACACCGACCGCCATGTTCAACGTCCGCTCAATCGCTGCGCATCCGCGTGTGGCCGTGCTCGTCATGGGGACCAACGACCTCGCCAAGGAACTGCGCTCGCCCATCGTGGACGGCCGCCATCCGCTTGTCCCGCACCTGGCTACAGCGCTGCTCGCTGCCCGCGAGGCCGGCAAGGTCATCCTTGATGGCGTCTACAACGACGTGAAGAACCTCGACGGCTTCGCGGCTGAATGTCAGCAGGGGATGGAAATGGGTTTCGACGGCAAGACGTTGATCCATCCGAGCCAGGTCGATCCGGCGAACGATGTGTGGGCGCCGAGTGCTGACGAAATCGAGCACGCCGAGCGGGTCATCGCAGCGTTCGACGAGGCAGTCGCAGCGGGCAAGGGCGTGGTCACGGTCGATGGTCGCATGGTCGAAAATCTGCACGTCGACAACGCCCGGCGAGTACTCGCTACGTCAGACGCGATCACAGAACTGCAGTAGGCCAGGGCCTCAGAAATGGGCGGTTGCCCATCTGCTCGTACTCGCAGTTGGCGCCAGCCGCTGTGGGATTGAATCGCCTGCTGCGTCAGAGTGTCAGAGCGTCGAGAATCTGGTCGAAGGCCACGTCGGCGTACGTGAGCATCTCGTCGTCAGTGCGATCTTGGATGGGATGTGGCGTGAACACACGCGACGCAGCGGGAAAGCCGAGCGCCGTCGACTGCGCCACGGCAGCATCGACAAACTGATCGGAGGCGATGAACATCGACGGGATGCCACGCAGTTCGAGATCGTTGATGTCGTGCACACTGCACGACGTGCAACTGCCTCAATCGGCCAAGGCTTCGATGACCACCTGGCATTCGGTGGCGATCTTGTGGCGAAGGTCGACGGGCGCCGGCTTGGCGAAGGTCGGCTTCATGTAGCGGTTGACGTTGGCGCCGATGCCGATCAGCCGTTGCTCAATCCGGTCGAGGAAGACGTCGCCGCGTGGCTTGGAGATGTCGAGCAGTCCAACAGTCAAGCCTTCGAGTGACGCCGGGCGTGCCAGGCGTTCGCGTTCGACGAGTGTCCGCTCGCTGGTGGGATCCAAGATTGCCGGGGTGGCCGTGCTCATGACTGTTGTTTAGTACACAACGGGCCGGGTAACCGGCTTGGAGCCCTTGTCGCCGTTGACCCATCCGCCGATGATCTGGCTGAACAGGCCGGCACCGCCGCCCGCATAGGTCAGCATCAGGCCGCCAGGCCGGAATTTCGGCAGCGACTCGGCGGATGCAAACGCTTCGGGAACACCCTCAGCGATTCCGTCGGCGCCACGAACCAGCTCTGCACCCGATCGGTTGAGATGGCTACTGATCTCGGCGACGATGCGTTCGCGATCCCAGCGCGCGTCGGCGAACACGCGGGCGTGCTCGGGCCCCATCACGACGATTGCGTCGAACATCATGATCAGCTTGGGATGGTGGACACCTTGGAGCTTGAGTGCGAACGACTTGGCGAGCGACTCGGGTTCACGCGATAACTGATCGACCATGCAGTGGGGTCCCTCGCCGGCGAAAACGGTGAGGCCGTCGACACCGTCGGCCAAGCCGTGCTCGCCGGCGAGCCGGCCGTACGGCGAAGTGTCGTCGGCTTCGGCGAAGCAGAACGAAATTTTGGCTGGGCTGCCGTGCGCGGCCCGGTCGACCTCACCGGGGCGGCCGCCACCGAAGTTGCGAATCACCAGCTGCAGCGCACGGCCAATGGTGAGGTTGGCGCGGTTGCCTTGACCGAGCGCATTGCCGCCTGAGTTCATCCCAATTGCACGTGTGCCCGGACCACTGCACACGATGACCGGCCCGACCGGCATTGTGGTGGCGAGCAGGCCGTGCATGTTGAAGTCGTCGGTGCACGCCGCTTCGACAGCGGTCAAAACCCACGGCAGATACTCGGGCTTGCAGCCTGCCATTACCGCAGCGATCGCCACCTTCTCGACGGTGATGTCGACGAGGTCGGGTGGCACCGTTGCCACAATGTCCGATGGCGTTCGGGTTGTACCGGCGAGCATTGCCATCACTCGTTCTTCGGTCGGCGGGACCACGGGGAGACCATCGGTCCAACCGCGGTTGAACATCATCTCCATCGGGTCTTCAGCTGCAGCGACCTCGACTCGTCGGGCCGCAAGGACCGAACCTCCGAAACGCACTCGCAGTTCGTCGACGAGGTCGGGGTCGACGCTCATCGAGCCGCATCCGGGGCGCATTGCGGGCAGATCTGGAGCGAGCGAGCCGACTCCGGTGAACGATTCCCAAGCGGCGCGCGACCAGCCGATGGTCCGGTTGACCTCGACGCCGTTCTCGACCTTGATCAACGTCGGGACCGTCTCGATCTCGTGGTGCCAGCTCACGGCCAAGGACGTGTCGTCGATCGCAGTGGGCGACTCGGGGAAGCCCGGTTCGTCCTGGGTGTACACGGTGAGACGCACGTTGTCAGCGAGTTGCGCAAGCGCCGGGACGACTGTCTGACAGGTTTCACATTCCTGCTTGACCACGACAACGAAGCCATCAGGAAGTGTCGGGGCGACGACCGAGTTTTTAACTGGAAGGGTCATGAGAGAAACTCCAAGATCCGTTGGTTGATGGTGTCGGGTGTTTCGAGGTGCAAGAAGTGTCCGGCATCGCGAATGATCTCGATCTTGACGTGATCGTCGACCATGGAACGAGCCGACTCAGCAACTTCGGCACCGATGCACCCGTCGTTCGCGCCGTGTAGGTACAACGTTGGCTGCATCGGCACTGCTTGCGTGGCGGCTTGAATGTCATCGAGCGCCGGATCTCGATATCCGTCACCGAGTGCTGCGCGGTAGTAGCCGAGTGCTGCGGCGAGGTGCTCGGGCTCGCGCATTGCGTCTTTGATAGCGGGCAGATCAGCAGCAGCGTCGTACCCCGGGGACCAATCGCGCCAGATCATGTCGATGAAAGCAAAATCGTCGGCTGGCACGACCATGTCGGCCAGACCATGTTGAAAGAAGAACATGTACCAACTTTTCTTCAACTGTTCCGTGTTCGTGACGAATGCCAAACCCAGCGATGCGCCCGGTGGAACCGCCATTGCAACGACACGGCTCCAGCGGTCGCGTGCCGATGACGCTGCGCCGTAGGTAATCGGCGCCCCCCAGTCGTGGCCGATGATGACGGCGCGCTGGTCGCCGCCGAAGTGTTCGTGGAGCGCATTCATGTCATTTGACGATGCCCCGGTTTGGTATGCGCCATTCGTTGCGAGACCGCTCGGAGCGTAGCCGCGAAGGAATGGAGCCACGACGCGGAAACCGGCGTCGTCGAGGACTGGCATGAGGTGGCGCCACGAATGCGCCGAGTCAGGAAAGCCGTGCACGCAGACAACGAGCGGACGTTTGTGATCGTCGATCGACGGCGACGTCAGGCAGGCCAACTCGACGGTGCCGAGTGAGACAGAGGTGAGTGATTCCGGCATGCCGTCGAACGTAGCGGAGGCTGCTGTTACGAACGTCACCCCGCGGCATTTCCGGCACAAGCGCACGAACCCGTATCGTTTCGGCATCGGGGATCAACACAAGTTCCACACCGCGCCATCCAAGGACGGCGACGGGTTTGATGTGACGTTTCATGGCGTCCGTGGTTCGACACCGTGCCACAGCTCCAAACTCGTCAAGTACGGCGGAAACACGTCGTGTGTGTCGCTCAACATTGACGGTATCGATCCGGTGCTGTTCGACCTCGGAACGGGGCTCCGCTACTTCGGCCAGGGGCTCGCCTCCGACGATGCGCTCCGAGCGACGGTCTTGCTGAGTCATCTTCATTGGGACCACATCCAGGGTCTGCCATTCTTCACACCACTGCTGCAAGACGGCTCACATCTGACGATTTACGGCCCGGCCCAAGAGGGCGATCTGACATTGCAATCGGTGTTCGCCGACACGATCAAACCGCCGATCTTCCCCGTGCACCTCGAGATGCTGCCGGGATTGATCGACTTCATCGAATGCTGGCAGAACGAGTTCTCGATTGGCACCGACGCGGTGCCCGTCGAGGTCATGGCCCGCTCGATTCCTCATGTCGGCAACACGCTGGGGTACAGAGTGACGGCCCGCGGCGCAACGGTTGCGTATCTCAGTGATCATCAGATGCCGTTCGACGGATCGCTCGGGATCGACGATGGCGCCCTCGAGCTCTGTCGCGGCGCTGACCTGCTGATCCACGACGCGCAGTACACGCCGAGTGAGTTCGCTCGTAAGTCCACCTGGGGCCACTGCACGATCGAGTATGCGGTCTGGGTGGCTGCTCATGCCGGTGCAAAACAACTCGCACTGTTCCACCACGACCCGACGCACGACGACGCGATGCTCGACGTGCTCACTGCTGATGCTCAGCGGTGCGGCCGCGAGTTTGGCGTCGAGGTCTTCGCCGCACGCGAAGGACAAACCATCCGCGTTGGCGGTTGATATGGTCGGCACGGTCGGCACGGTCGCCTCGATCGTCCTGGGCCTCGTCTTTCTCGTTGCCGGTGGTTCGAAGATCGCTGCAGGCCAAGATTGGCCCGTTCAAGCTGTCGGCCTTGGAGCGCCCCGCTGGGTGATCCCATTTGTTCCGTGGGTCGAGATCGTTGTCGGGGCGGCCCTTGTCGTGCAGGTTGCGAGGCGTCCGGCAGTCCTTGTTGCGCTCGCCATTCTGCTCGCGTTCACCACGCTGCTGGCGGTTCGTCTGAGCGAAGGGAAACGTCCGCCGTGTGCTTGCTTTGGGGCGTGGTCGGCGAAGCCGCTCGGCCCTGGCCACCTCGCTCGCAACGCTGCGCTGATTGCCGTGGCCGGGGTCGCGCTGATCTAGCTGGACCGTGAACTCGGCGGTGAACTCGGCGGTGAATTCGTGGTGAAACTAGACGGTGGCGAGCAGGAAGGCGAGCGTGCGCGCTTCGTCGCGCCAGGCGTCGTACCTGCCGGTGGGGCCGCCATGGCCCGCACCCATTTCGATTCGGAAGACGATCGGGGCGTTGCCCGTTGCAACCTCGCGAAGACGCGCCACCCACTTGGCAGGCTCGTGGACGCTGACTCGCGGATCGTTCAATCCGGCGGTGACAAACACGGCCGGGTAGTCCGCCGCAACCGTGTTGTCGTAGGGGGAGTAGGCAGCCATGATCGATGCGAACGGTTCCGAACGAGGATCGCCCCACTCCTCCCATTCAGTCACCGTGAGGGGCAGCGTCGGATCGCTCATTGTCGACACGATGTCGACGAAGGGGACCTCAGCGACGACGCTTGCGTAGAGGTCTGGTCGCTGTGTCATGCACGCTCCAACCAGCAGACCACCGGCTGAGCCGCCGCGGATTGCCAGGCGGTCGGGAGCAGTGATCTTGGCTTCGACGAGGTGCTCGCTGCAGGCAATCATGTCGTCGAACGTGTGCTGCTTGTTGCGCAACTTTCCATCGAGGTACCACTGGCGCCCGAGTTCGCCGCCGCCACGGGGATGGGCAAGGGCGAAGACCATGCCACGATCGAGGAGCGAGATGCGTGCGATCGAAAACCACGGCGCCATCGACGCCTCGTACGAGCCGTAGCCGTAGAGGACCGTTGCAGCCGTGCCGTCGAGCGGCGTATCGACATGATGCACGAGGTCGAGCGGCACGAGGACGGAATTGTCTCCACCGCTGGGTGCCCAGAGGCGCCGCGTGACGTATTGCTTGAGATCGACGTTGGGGGTTGGAAGTTGACGAAGCAGGACGCGTTCGCCTGTCGCCACGTGTTCCTCGAACAGCGACGGTGGCATGACCATTGACGTGGTAACGAACCGGATTGTGTCGGATTCCCATTCGGGGTTCGCGCTGAGGTCGACGTCGTGCGGGGCAACATCGAGTTCGACGGTTCGTTCAGGGAGAGCGTCATCGCGAAACAGGATGCGCAACCGGGGTTGGGCGTCTGCCCACTCGTGCACAACAATGTGCCCGGCGAATGCTTCGACACCACTAATGCGCAGGCCGGGGATGTGCGCGATTAACTCGGACCACGCATCGGCAGAGGTCCATTCGGAGTCGAGTGGCGCCGTGAGAACACGAAAGTCGATAGCGGCGTCGTTGGTCGTCATCACGAACCGGTCGCCCCAATGGTCGACCTGATACTCGATGCCATCGCGACGCGGACGGACGACCGTGAACGGCGCCGAGAGGTCCGACGGAGCGAGGCGAACCTCAGCACTCGTCTTGCTCGCAGAGTGGATGACGATCCACTCGTTTGAACGGGTCTCGCCAATCGCCACGAAAAATCGTTCGTCAAGTTCTTCGAAGATCAGTTCGTCGGCATCGGTTGTGAGGTCGCCAACGCTGTGCCGCCAGACCTGGAAAGGTCGCTCCTGATCGTCAGGGCGGACGTAGAAGAGCGACGAACCATCGCTCGACCAGGCAGTGCCAGCGTTCGCTACGCCGTCGATGCGTTCGTCGCTGTCGATGAAGGTCCCGTCGTCGGCGAACACCCGGATCCGCATGTGGTAACGCTCGTCGCCCGCTGTGTCGATCGACCAGGCGAACGACCTGTGGTCATGCGATGCGTCAAGCGCTCCGAGATCGAAGTATTCGTGCCCGGCAGACTCGATGTTCTCGTCGAAGAGGACCACCTCGGTGGCTGTGTCGATCGTCGGCCCGCGATGGTGGACCGGATAGCTCAGGCCCTCTTGCGTCCTTGCCACGTACCACCAGGCGCCGTTGCGTACCGGCGTTGATATGTCGGATTCCTGCACGCGCGACTTGATCTCGGAGTACAACGTCTCGATCGCCTCGGCGTGCGGCTCGAAGTAGGCGTCGCTGTAGGTGTTCTCGGCGGCGAGATGGTCGAGAAACTCCTGGTCATCGACATTGAGCATCCAAGCGAATTGGTCATCGACAGGCCCCGTCGGCCGGTCCCAAACGTGGGGCCGTCGAGGCGCAATGGGAGCGCCTGCCGGAGCGTTGGTGTGACGATTGTTCTTGGAATTGTCTACGTTCACGATCGAGTCAATGTAGGCCCGCAGCGCTACCGTTCGCTCACGTCATGCGAGTTTGGATCGATCAAGACCTCTGTACCGGTGATGGCATCTGCGTCGATCACTGCCCTGACGTCTTCGTTCAGCTCGAAGATGGGATTGCCTACGTCGCACAAGATCGTGAGCCACTCAACGACCCCGGCGGCTCCGGCAGCCTTGCATGGGTCAGCCATCGCGACGTCGCCGCCGTTGTGCATGCTGCCGAGGCCTGCCCTGGCGAGTGCATCTTCATCGAAGTCGATGTCCCCGTGGCCGAGTTCGCTGCCGACGGCACTGCCGCCTAGGTCGCCCGTGCTCTCCGCCTTCGTGCCTGACAAGGGCATCAACCGGGGCATCGTGGAACAGATCGCCTGGTGTAACGGCGAACCTGACTGGATGACTGAGATCCGACTCGGTTCGCTGGGCTTGTTCGATGAGCAGCCGATGGCCGAATGGCTCGTGGCCAACATGCCAGACATCGATTTCCAGGATATTTATTACTGTCTCGGTCCTCAGGACGTGCCCCTTGCGGGTTCGAACGAGCCCCCCAAAGCAGAGTCCGAGTCCGAAGTCATTGACCGTAAGCGCCGTGACGACCTGAAGAAGCAGGGGGTCCTGTTCTGCGACATGGACACAGCCTTGGTTGAGTATCCGCAGCTCGTCAAGCAGTACTTCGGCACGATTATTTCGCCCGGCGACAACAAGTTCGCGGCGCTCAACACAGCGGTCTGGTCGGGTGGTTCGTTCATTTACGTCCCGCCGGGCGTCGAAGTCGAGATGCCGCTGCAGGCCTACTCCCAATACAGCTCTGAAAGTGCTGGCCAGTTTGACCGCACGCTGGTTATTGCCGACGAAGGCTCCAAGGTGCACTACATCGACGGCTGCTCGGCCCCGATCTACACCAAAGACTCGTTGCATTCAGCGGTCGTCGAGATCGTCGTCAAGCCGAATGCTCACGTCACTTACACGACCATTCAGAACTGGTCGTCGAACGTTTACAACCTCGTCACGAAGCGGGCCCGAGTTGAAGCTGGCGGTCACATGAAATGGATCGACGGCAACATCGGCTCCAAGCTCACCCTGACGTGCCCGTCTTGTTATCTGGTTGGTGATGGCGCTGTCGGTGAAGCGCTGTCGGTCGCCTACGCAGGCAAGGGCCAGCACCAAGACACCGGCGCCCAAATGGTGCACGCTGCGCCGAATACAGTCTCAAAGATCATCACGAAGTCGATGAGTAAAGACGGCGGGATCGCCACGTACCGTGACCTCGTGCGCGTCGACGTCGGTGCTGTCGGTGCGAAGAGCCACGTCGAATGCGACGCACTGATTCTCGACGAGGACTCGATGTCCGAGACGTTCCCGGACACCGAGATCGGCGAACGTGACGCTCAAATCGGTCACGAAACCACAGTCTCCAAGATCGCCGACGAGCAGCTGTTTTACCTGATGTCCCGTGGGCTTTCGGAGGAGCAGGCGATGGGGTTGATTGTCGAGGGCTTTATTGATCCGGTCACCAGGATGCTCCCGCTCGAGTATGCGGTCGAATGGAGTCGCCTGATCGAACTCCAAATAGCGGGGTCGGTCGGCTGACCGGCTCTGAACTGCTCTGACGGCGCGATGACGGCGCGTTGACGGCGCGTTGACGGCCGTCGGATCCTGTCACGGGCGATTGAAACGCTTGCGAGTTTGTGAAACGGTCCGCATGTCGGATCTGTCTATGAAGAACGCTCTAGCCTGGCTGTATGCCGATGCGGACCGAATGTAAGAACTTCGAGAGTCGGTCGTACCCAAACGGTGACACGGTCAGGAAGTGCAACATCGATCTGGCTCCTGATGCTCCGTGGCGGTGCCCGGAGAACTGCTCTGGTTACGAGCGACGCCTCGCCGATGTCGCATGGACGCATGGCACGCTTGTCGTGCCGCCGACGCCTCCGGAGCCTCAAAGCCTCGACGACGGAACCGCTGCAGCGGTGCTTGATGCTGCCGAAGAAATCCTCAATTCGATCGGTGCTGATGTGAAGGCCGAAGTAGAAGCTGAGCGCGCCGCTGCTCAGCAGCAGCGCGGAATATTCAAGCGTCTTTTCCGTAAAAAGCCCTAATCAAACTGGTTCGGTCGTCAAGTTGATATTGCTGCATGTCAACCGGCCAGCAACGTCGCAACGAACTGATTTCGTTACGGTCAAGACATGCCCTGGCGTGAATCCGACGGACGACTTGAATGTGACTTCAAATTCGGTGATTTTTCGGAGGCATTCGCGTTCATGACCCGGGTGGCGCTGCTCGCCGAGACGCAAGACCATCATCCCGAATGGTCCAACGTGTACAACCGAGTGAGCATCGCGCTGACGACTCACGACGCAGGAAACACCGTCACAAACAAGGACCGTCAGCTCGCGGCGGACATTGATGACCTCCTCAGTTGAGGTGCAAGCTGGCGAGGATGCCAGCACCGGCCGATTCCCGGGCTGGTGGGTTGTTGCTGGCTGCTTTACCGTGCTCATGGTCAACTCTGGGTTCGCGTTCTACGGCTTGGCCGTCTACCTCAACGCGTTCAGTAACGAGCGTGGCTGGTCACTCGGTTCCATCTCGTTCGGTGTCACCGTCTTCTTTGTCGTTGGTGGTTTCGCTGGCATGTGGGTCGCTCGACTGATCGCCGCCTACGACGCGCGCTATGTGATCATGGGCGGCGGTGTGATTGCAGGCGCATCGTTGGCTCTGCTCGGTCAAGTCCAGACCCAATGGCAACTGTTTCTCGTTTACGCCGTTTTCGCACTCGGGTATGCGGGCGCTGGCTTGGTGTCGACGACCACCATCGTCACGCGCTGGTTCCATCAGAAGCGGGCCGTTGCGCTATCAATCGCATCGACCGGCCTATCGGCTGGCGGCATCATCATCACGCCGTTCGTGAAGCGCTTCATCGACGAAGACGGCCTTGCAGCAACGACGCCGTGGCTCGGATTGCTGTTTGTCATCGGTGTCGTTCCGATCACTTGGTTTCTCGTGAAGCCCGATCCGATTGCGGCCGGATGGTCACCTGACGGTGCTCGACGCACCCTTGGTCAGGCCATCGATGCGCTCCCCGGAGTGTCGTTCGAAGAAGCAGTACAGACCCGTTTTTACAAAGCGATCACCATTGGTTATGTGCTTTCCCTCGGCTCACAGGTGGGCGGCATCCAGCAACTGGTCAAGCTCGTCGAGGGACGGACCGACCCCTCCACTGCCAGGTTCGCGGTGACGGCGCTCGCTGCCACGTCGGTCGTTGCCCGTTTGATCGGTGGCCGTGCGGTGCAGGTGATCGAGATGGCGAAGCTGACCGTTGTGCTCGCAGCCATGCAGTGTGTAGCACTCGTTGCGCTTGCATTCGCAACGTCGACACCGCTGATTTTCGTGTCGATCATCCTGTTTGGCCTGACGATCGGCAACCTGTTGATGCTGCAGCCGTTGCTGCTTGCCGAACGCTTCGGAGTCGCCGATTATCCAAAGATCTACAGCAGGTCTCAGTTCATTGGGATCTTCGGTGTTGCCGGTGGGCCTCTGCTCCTTGGTTGGCTGTACGACGTGTCGGGTTCGTATCGGTTGCCGTACAGCGTTGCCGGCGGGCTCTGTGTGATTGGTGTGGTGTTCCTGGCCGCGGCCGGCCCCGCTACCGTTTCCGACGATGAGTGAATCACTGCACCGCAACGTCATCCGGGTCATTGAGGCCGGGCGAGAACTCGGCGTCGACGTTTCGCCGCGGCACTTCGCGCAGGGCGCGAAGACGGCGCAAGATGCCGCTGACGCAATCGGCGTCGATGTTGGTCAGATCGTGAAGAGTCTGATCTTTGGCGTGGCGTCAGATGCCGACGAACTCGAGCTGGTCCTGGCCTACGTCAGCGGCAAGAACCAACTGAACGAGAAGTTGTTGGCAGCCGCTGCTGGTACAGCGAAGTGCAAGCGAGTCGACGCTGATGCCGTTCGAATGAGCACGGGCTATCCGATTGGCGGCGTGCCGCCGTTTGGCCACACCAATCCGCTGCGGGTTTTCATCGACCCAGACCTGCTTGCCTACGACGAGGTCTGGGCCGCAGCCGGAACCTGGAACGACGTTTTTGCCATTGAGCCGAACGAACTTGTTCGCGCCAGCGGCGCAGTAGTCACCGATCTCCGCAAGTAGTTACGCATGGGGTCAGGCCCCTTTCGCAACTCTGTCGAATCGGCCGTCGAGTACAGCGTGTCGCAGTGACGCGAACGTGGGGTCGTCGGCGAGTCGCACACGGCCTCGCCGCGCTGTTGCTCGCACCGAACCGGCGCTGCCCAGGTCGTAGTGCAAAGCGAGATCATCTGACCCGAGTATTCGGGCCTCGACGGCGAGCGTGATTGCCAGTAATCGGGCGGTGTTGTCGAGGTTGCGGAGTCGAAGGTTGTCCACCGCAACCCCACAGATCGCGGCGACGTGTTCGTCCAATGCATCCAACCGGCCAAGCGCTGCAGGGCTGCCGAGCCGCTCAGCCTGCTTGTCGCTCGGGTGGCTCGTGAGCACGTAACGCTCATAGGTAGAATGATCCTGGAACTGCCCGTCCAGTTCGCTGGTTGTGAGCCAATTCGGAGCAACAGATCCGGAGGCGTAGTGCCGAAAACTCGACCACCGATAGTGCGCCAACGAATGGCTCGGAACGATGTCGAGCGGATTTCGATGGATGTAACGCCCGGTGAGGTGGAGCGCCGCTGACCCGTCGACGAGGCGGGAAGTGAAGCGTCCTTCGAACATTGGCCCGGTCCGCTCGTGGTGATGGTTGTACGACCCCACGTAGACCGACTGGATGTCTTTCATCGCAGCAGACAAACCGCCTTCTGGACAATGGATCAGCTGATGGAAGTGATTGTCCATCAGCGAGTACGCATGGATCTGGATGCCGTGGGTCGCCACAGCGTCGGCCATCAGCGTCTCGAAGTAGGCGAAGTCGGCGTCGCAACTAAAGACGTCTTGGCGGTCGGCTCCACGATTGATGACGTGGTACCAAGCGCCGTGCAGGTCAGGTCGATGAGGCCGAGGCATGCCTCAATCTTGGTCCTGCGGTGTCACAGAGTTGCGAAAGGGGCCTGACCCCATACGCACTTATTCGGTTGAGGTGGTGCCGCCGCCGGCGTCGAGCGCCTGCAGGAACGTGTTCCAGCCGAGCACCGCGCACTTGATACGCACTGGGAATTTCATGACGCCCTCGAGCGCTTCGAGATCGCCAAGATCGATGGCGTCGTCGCCGTCTTGTGGCTCGATGCCGTCGATGCCCATCAACGCTTTGAAGCGGCGGGCCAGGGCACGGTTCTCGGCAACGGTCTTGCCCTTCATCGACTGGGTCATCATTGATGCCGACGACTGTGAAATCGAGCAGCCCTGGCCGCCGATTTTGATGTCGTCGATGACGGCGTCGTCGCCCTCACCGGATAACGAGAGGTAGACGGTGATCTCGTCGCCACACAGCGGGTTGTGCCCCTCGGCCTTAATGGCTGGTGGATCGAGCTCGCCACGGTTACGCGGTGTGCGATAGTGATCGAGAATGATCTCGCGGTAGAGATCTTCGAGTCCTGACATGGTGGTTTCTCCCGGAAGCTGAACGGCTCAGAGGCCGAAGATATCGGTTGCGTTGTCGAGGCCGTCGGCAAGGGCGTCGATGTCGGCGGTGTCGTTATAGAGGTAGATGCTGGCGCGAGTCGTTGCGTTGACACCGAGGGTCTGCATCAGCGGCTTGGCGCAGTGGTGGCCGGCTCGCACGCAGACGTTGCGTTCGTCGAGGACCTGGCTGACGTCGTGCGGATGGAGGTCACGGAATGCGAAGCTGAACACGCCGCCGCGCAACTGAACATCGTCGGGTCCGTAAATCGTGATGTCGTCACCGAAGCGACCCTTGAGGGTGTCGAGGGTGTAGCGGCTGAGTTCCATCTCGTGCTGACGGATATTTGCCATGCCGATCTCTTCGAGGTATTCGACTGCTGCAGCGAGGCCGACGGCTTCGATAATCGGTGGCGTGCCGGCTTCGAACTTCATTGGCACCGGTGCGGTGGTGAACCCGTCGAACGTGACCGTGTCGATCATGTTGCCGCCGCCGAGGAATGGTGGCATTGCATCGAGGATCTCCATACGACCCCACAGCATGCCGATTCCTGATGGGCCGCACATTTTGTGGCTCGAGAACGCAACGAGGTCGGCACCCCAACTTTGGACGTCGGTGACGTTGTGCGGGACGAACTGGCAGGCGTCGACGATCGACAATGCGCCAGCGGCTCTGGCTCGCTCGCAGAGCATCGCGATCGGTGTGATCGTGCCGAGCACGTTGCTCATTGCGGTGAAGGAAAAGACCTTCGCCCCGTCGAGCAGATTGTCGAGATTGGTGAGGTCGAGTTGGCCGTCAGCGGTGA
>ERZ888423.977-NODE-977-length-27200-cov-18.825235_pt1 | contig 27200 bp, 22 predicted proteins | sample MGYA00520523_ERZ888423 | MGnify/ENA primary metagenome ERZ888423 (study PRJEB32303, sample SAMEA104408611) | aquatic metagenome | biome: Brackish water; feature: Pelagic; material: water | place: Baltic Sea | collected 2014-06-08T10:24:00 | depth 30,27 m ...
GGCTCCGTGGCGCAACTGTATAGCGCACTGGATTTCGGCTCCAGCGGTTGGGGGTTAGAATCCCTCCGGGGTCACGAGTAAAAACCCAACATGAAAGTGTTGGGTTTTTTGTTTAATTGTTCGCTTTAGGGTGTCATCATTATTGCTTAAATCTCAAACTCTTTGAGAACATTTTCACCTTGTTTATTGTCTATCAAAATGTTATTATATTCAAGAAACTATTACAGAGCATGAAAATTGGAATTCCAGCTGAAATATTTCAGGACGAAAAACGCGTTGCGGCAACACCCAAAACAGTTGAGCGCCTAATTAAACAAGGTTTTGAAGTATTTGTAGAACACAATGCGGGCAATAAGTCTGGTTTTACAAATGAAGAATATATCACAGCAGGTGCGCATATTGTAGATACCCCCAATGAGATTTTACAGCATTCCGCTATTATTCTAAAGGTAAAAGAACCCATATTAGACGAGGTTGCACAAATACAACCTGGCACGGTACTGATCTGTTACTTAAGACCCGCACACAACACCGAGCTACTCGAAAGTTTAAAAAATCAAGGCATCAGTTCTTTTGCTGTGGATATCATTCCTCGGATTACGCGCGCTCAAAAGATGGATGTGCTGTCTTCCATGGCAAATATTTCAGGTTATCGTGCGGTGATTGAGTCTGCTTTTCATTTTGGTCGCTTTCTGAACGGTCAAATTACCGCCGCCGGCAAGGTAGATCCTGCCAAGGTTTTGGTAATCGGTGCCGGTGTAGCAGGCCTCGCTGCCATTGGTGCAGCCAATTCTTTAGGTGCCATTGTTAGAGCCTTTGACACCAGAAAAGAAGTTGGAGAGCAAATTAACTCAATGGGGGCGCAATTTTTAACAATTGACATCAATGAAGACGGCGCAACCGCCACCGGATACTCCAAGGAAATGAGTGAGGAGTTCATTAAGGCGGAGATGCAACTCTTTTTGGAACAAGCTAAAGAGGTCGATATCGTTATTACTACTGCACAAATTCCGGGTAAGAAAGCCCCTTTACTTTGGTTAGATTACCACGTTGCTGCGATGAAGCCAGGGTCTGTTATTGTCGATTTAGCTGCTGAAAGCGGAGGTAATTGTCAACTTACGCAAAGTGGTGAGGTGTTTACGACCGAAAACGGCGTCACGATCCTAGGTAAAATCAATCAACTCCCCAAACAAGCTTCTCAATTATATGGCACAAATTTGTGCAATTTATTAGACGATTTAGGTAAAGCTGCTGAGTTTCGTATAGACATGAGTGATCCTATTGTGTCACAAGCCATGGTTACCCATCAAGGTAAAATCAACTGGCCCCCTATTCCACTTGCTGTTGCAACAAATACAGACTCTAAAAAGAAGGAAACCCAGGCCAATAAACAAGAAACACAAGCAGAAAAAGAAGAACGCTTAGCCAGCAAAAAACTGAAATCAACACTCGTTTCATTGCTTGTATTAGGCCTGCTGTTATTGATCATCGGACAAACTGCCCCAGTAGCATTCATTCAACATTTCACGGTGTTTGTCTTGGCGATATTTGTTGGGTGGCAAGTAATACACAATGTTTCTCATGCGCTGCATACGCCTTTAATGGCCGTAACAAATGCCATCAGCGGAATCATTGTTATTGGTGGCTTACTACAAACAAAAAATGAAATTGATCATATATTGACTATTTTATCATTTACGGCTGTTTTAGTGGCTAGCATCAATATAGTAGGCGGATTCGTCGTCTCGCACCGAATGTTAAAAATGTTTAAAAAATAATATGCACATCGCCAAAGAACTACAAACAGTCGCTTACTTGTTCGCAAGTATTCTATTTATTCTCAGTTTAAGTGGCTTGTCCTCGCAAGCAACAGCGAAAAGAGGCGTGCTCTACGGTATCGCAGGAATGGTGATTGCTGTTGTTGCTACAATTCTCGGCGCTGGGGTCGAGGGTCATGTCTATATATTATTAGCCATTGGTATAGCCTCTGTGATCGGTTTCATCGCAGCAAGAAAGGTCGAAATGACCTCTATGCCTCAGTTGGTGGCCATACTACACAGTTTTGTCGGACTCGCTGCCGTTCTTGTTGGTGTAGGTTCTTATTTAGACCATTCAGTATTCAGTTCCAATGCTGCCCATATCATTCATCTCGTTGAAGTATATATCGGGGTGTTTATTGGCGCGGTAACCTTTACAGGTTCTATTATTGCATGGGGTAAACTAGAGGGCAGAATTTCCTCTAAACCATGGAGTTTTAAAGGTCTTCAATATCTAAATCTTGGCGTATTTATTTTAATTACCCTTCTGGGTGTTTTATTCTGCTCACAAGTTGCTGTAGATGGCGTTATATTAATTGGTATTCTGTTTGCATTGTCTTGTTTTCTTGGGGTTTCTTTGGTCATGGCAATAGGCGGAGGCGATATGCCTGTGGTGGTCTCTATGCTCAATTCCTATTCAGGTTGGGCCGCTTCGGCCGCCGGGTTTATGCTAGGTAATGACTTGCTGATCGTTACAGGAGCGCTTGTGGGTAGCTCGGGTGCCATTCTCTCTATTCACATGTGTGAAGCCATGAACCGCTCGTTTTTCTCCGTCATTTTTGCGAGTGGCTCCTCTGCTCAACAAGCTGGTGAAAGAACGGCAATAGACGGAGAAGTTACTGCTATTGAACATGAAAATGTGGCCTCAAACCTTCTGTTGGCCAACTCCGTTGTGATTGTACCTGGTTATGGAATGGCAGTAGCCAAAGCACAGTACCCTATTTTTGAGCTCACACAAATGCTGCGCAGCAAAGGCAAAATGGTCCGATTTGCGATTCATCCGGTTGCCGGACGCCTACCAGGCCATATGAACGTATTGCTTGCCGAAGCTAACGTACCTTACGATATCGTTTGCGATATGGACGAGATCAACCAAGATATTGCTCAAACCGATGTTGTGCTCGTTGTGGGCGCCAATGATGTCGTGAATCCGAGTGCCCAAGACGATCCAGCAAGTTCTATTTACGGAATGCCTGTCATTGAAGCTTGGCTTGCTAAACAAGTAGTAATCATGAAAAGATCCATGAGCGTCGGTTATTCAGGTGAAGACAATCCTCTTTTCTACAAGCCAAATGCAGATATGCTCTATGGCGATGCCAAAACCAGTGTAGAAAAACTCAATTATATCCTTAAAGAAAAGTTAGGATAAATTAGCCTATTTAAGTCATTATCTCTGCTTAGCTTTGCGCTAAACTTACAAGCATGACTTTTCGCGATTTAAATTTGAAGAAACCACTTTGGAATGCATTAGATGACCTCGGTTATCAAACGCCTACCACTATTCAGTCCACTGGTTTCAATGTCATGATGTCTGGAGCCGATACCATCGGAATTGCACAAACTGGGACAGGTAAAACCCTAGCTTACCTCCTTCCATGCTTGTGTATGTGGAAATTTTCAAAGGATCCGCATCCACAAATTCTCATATTGGTGCCAACCAGAGAACTCGTGGCACAAGTAGTGAGCGAAGTAGAAAAACTTACATCTTTCATGAATGTAGCCGTTGGGGGTGTTTATGGTGGTACCAACATGAATACACAAGCGGCGATGGTTTTGCAGGGCTTAGATATCCTTGTAGGTACGCCAGGACGGGTTCTGGATTTGGCCAAAAGTGGTTCTTTGCAACTCAAGCATATTAAAAAAGTGGTGATCGATGAAGTCGATGAAACGCTAAGCTTGGGCTTTAGGCCACAGCTCCTTCATATCTTTGAGTTTTTACCCACTAAAAAACAGTTCATGGTTTTTTCGGCAACACTTTCCGAAGAAGTCTCTGTATTTTTGGAAGACTACCTCATTTCTCCGGTTCGGGTAGAGGCTGCGCGCGCTGGCTCCACCCTCGATAAAATTGACCAATCGGGATACCATGTGCCAAATTTCTTGTCGAAGATTATCTTACTGGAACACCTTTTAGACCAGATGCCCACAGAGGCCAAGGTGTTGGTTTTTGTATCCTCACGTGCCTTAGCTGATTTGGTATTCGAAAAATTAGAACCAAATTTCGCCGAAGTACTCGGTATTATTCACTCCAACAAGGCTCAAAATTTTCGCTTCGATACCGTCCAAGCTTTTCAAGCAGGCGACACCAGAATCTTGATCGCCACTGACCTCATTGCACGCGGTATAGATGTCACAGATGTATCTCATGTCATTAACTTCGATATCCCAGAAAGTACCGAAAACTACATTCACCGCATTGGTAGAACAGGAAGAGCTGACAAAAATGGCATCGCCATCACGTTTATCACCGAAAAAGATCAGGGTATGCTGGATTCAATTGAAGCGCTCACACAAAAAGAAATTCCTTTAATAGCTATACCGTCAGATCTTGAGTGGAGTACTGAACTGCTAGAGTTCGAAAAGCCAAAAGTTGAAGTTCCTGGAAAAATGCTCAAATTGCCCAAACGAGACAACGTAGGGGCTTCTTTTCATGAGAAAAAAGCAAAAAACAAAAAAGTAAACGTGCGCTACGACCACAAAAAAGCCATGCAAGAAAAGTACGGAAAACCTAAAAAGAAGCGCTAAAAAGAATTAGGACAACCCTTGTAACAGGTTGTCGTATAAATCATTAAAGGACAAACCGTCGGCCGTTTTGGTTTTGGACAATTGTTTGAATTCAACGAGCGCCCAAAGCACAAACTCCATTAAAAATGGGAGATCTTCTGAGGCAACATGAGGTTGGTATTTGTAAATAAGATCTTTTAAGGGCGCAATTTGCAATAAAGTCTTTTCGTGCAATGCACTTCCTTGCTCGTCGGGTAATTCAAAAGTGCTTGCATTATAAAACCAACTCAGAACGGCATCATATGGCGTTTTATCATCGCGTTTTTTGAGTTTTTCTATTTTCGGAAAATAAGTTAAAAAGAGGGTTTTGATGGCTTCGCTGATCAGTTGGTTGGCCACGAATGCGGAACCTTCTTGTTCGCCTTCATAGACCAACTCGACTTTGCCCGTAATGGAAGGTACCATACCCATTAAATCGCTAAAACGCACAACCGTTTGCGTTTCGCTATTCAAAATGGCGCGTCTTTCGGCCGTACTCACGAGATTCTCATAGGCAGTAATGCTCATGCGTGCACTTACGCCACTCTTGTAATCGATATAAGGACTTACGCGGGCCTCGAAAGCAACCTGTTCTAAAATATCCTTAGCAAGTTCTGGCACGTGTACTTTGCAAAAACGATTATCTAATTGTTCAGCTTCTTGGTTGGTGATTTTCTTTGCCGTTTTGATATCCGCAGCATAGTGCGTTAAGATTTGAGAACCTATGCGGTCTTTGAGCGGCGTAATGATGCTTCCACGATTGGTGTAGTCTTCAGGGTTGGCTGTAAATACAAATTGAAGGTCGAGCGGAAGACGCAATTTAAAGCCCCGAATTTGAATGTCGCCTTCTTCCAATATATTGAAGAGCGCCACTTGAATGCGCGCTTGTAAGTCGGGAAGTTCGTTGATAACGAAAATACAACGGTTGGCACGAGGAATCATGCCAAAATGCAAAACGCGGTCGTCGGCATAGCTGAGCTTGAGGTTGGCTGCTTTAATAGGGTCGATATCGCCAATGAGGTCGGCGATGGTGACGTCTGGGGTAGCCAACTTCTCATAGAATCTTTCGGAACGGTGCAGCCAAGTAATTGGCGTGTCGTCTGCCTTGTCTGCAATAAGGTCTTGCGCATAGCGACTGAGGGGCTGCAATGGGTCGTCATTGATTTCGCTACCCGCCACAACTGGGATATATTCATCCAATAAATGCAGCAGGAGTCTGGCAATTCTGGTTTTACCTTGCCCGCGCAAACCAAGTAAATTGATGTTGTGTTTAGAAAGAATTGCGCGTTCTAACTGCGGTATTACGGTATGCTCATAACCGTGCATGGTCGGGAAGCTCGGTCGGCCTGACTTTAAGGTCTGAATGAGGTTGTCACGGAGTTCGTTTTTGATACTTTTTGGCGTATAACCCGCTGCCTTCAGGGCGCCAAGGGTATGAATGGTAGTTTGCATCATTAATTGATTCTTTTTTTGCGGTTGGTTTGGTAATCGTGAAAAATCATTTCACCGAGGCCCTTGAGTCCTGTGAAGAAGGCTTTTCCGTTGTTGGTTTTGGTAAATTCTTCAACAAAAGCCTGCAAATAAGGGTCTTGGGCAATCATGAATGTGGTAATTGGGACATGCAACTTGCGGGCTTGGGCAGCCATTGTGTAGCATTTGTCGACAATGTATTGATCGAGGCCATTGCTATTTTTATAATATTGGCCGTCGGGCAAACGCAAACAACTCGGCTTGCCATCGGTGATCATAAAGATTTGCTTATTGGTATTGCGCTTTCTACGTAAGATGTCCATGGCGAGTTCTAAACCCGCGACTGTATTGGTATGGTAGGGCCCGACGTTTAAATACGGTAGGTCTTTAATTTGAATGGGCCAGGCATCATTGCCAAATACAATGATATCAATGGTATCTTTTGGATAAGTCGTTGTAATAAACTCCGCAAGCGCCATTGCTACTTTTTTAGCTGGTGTAATGCGGTCTTCTCCATAGAGAATCATGCTATGGCTAATATCTATCATGAGAACGGTACTCATTTGAGATTTGTGGTGCGTATCTTCTACCACCAAATCTCGCTCGTCTAACATAAAGTGCGCTATGCCATGGTTGATCTGCGCGTTTTTAAGACTTTCCGTCATGGAGATGTGCTCCAACGCATCGCCAAATTGAAAATCTCGGAACTCGCCTGTGGCTTCATCGCCTTGGCCGGTTTTCTTGGAGTGGTGGTTGCCCCGACCACTCTTGCGGATATTGCCAAAAATTTGAGCCATAGCATTTTTGCGTATGGCGCGCTCTGTTTTGGCGGTAATCGTGAGATCTCCTTTTCCGTCTGGCTTGATTTCCTCGCGGAGGTAACCTCTTTTTTTGAGGTCTTCAATGAAATCTTCTAGGGTATATTCAGGTGTGGTTAAGTTGTATTCTTTATCCAATATTTTTAACCAATCGAGTGCTTCTTCTACGTCCCCAGACGTATGGGTGATCAGCTCGGAGAAAATATCGAAAAGTTTGTCGAACGGAGCTTGCTCGGGAGCAACATAGGGAGTAAAAATATAACCAGTTTGAGCCATTTGACTTGCTTTTTATTTTAAACACGAGGCATCTAAGAAAGTTTCCGTTTTGAGGAAACTTTAACAAATTACTTTTTTTATTTGAAGAAATTTGCACATCTTCGTTTTGTGATGGAAAAATCAGTCTTGTCGTTTTTTGTTTTTTTACTGCTTTTATGTTCGTCGCAGCGGGCTGAAAGTCAAATATTGCAAGGTTCAAAAACCGACAGCCTCATTGCGCTAGCCAAAGGTCAAATTGGTACACCGTATAAGTATGGTACTTGTTCGCCAGGCGTATCGTTTGATTGCTCTGGTTTTACCTCATATGTCTATGGATCATTAGGCATTACCAAATGTCGAAGCTCAGTTGGCTATGGGTCTTTAGGCACTGCCATTCCAATAGAAGAAGCCCTGCCGGGAGATTGCATCATATTCTCGGGTACAGCAGCCGGCAGTAAGTCCATTGGCCACGTGGGTATCGTTATTGAAAACAATGAAAATGGATTGAAATTCATTCATTGCTCCAGTTCAAAAAATCATTGGGGAGTAGTCATTACTGACTTTTACGGCACCTCCTATCCCAAAAGATTCATAGACATACGAAGATTGTATGAGGAAAAAAATAGGTAGGGTAAACTAAGCCTCGATATCTTGCAGATGCAGCTCGAGCGCTCTAACTGAAATTTGAATTTCCCAGATCAATAAGGCCAGAGAAATAATCAGTAAAATAAGGGCCAGGCCAAAAATCCAAACAGCAATAAATTCTTGCTGGATATAGATAAAGAACATGGAAAGTACACAAAGTAACAAACTTGTGATTCCAAAGATTTGCATCGACCTAGTGAGGTATAATCTTTTTCTGAGGTTCACGATTTGCGCCTTGATGATTTTGCTGGGATCGTGCTTGTAGGCCGTGTGTAGATTTCTGATGGTATTGGCGTAAGCCAAAAAGCGATTGGTGTAGGCCAACATGATCAGCGATATGGACGAAAACAGTAAAGCTGGTGTGGTGAGGGTAAGTTCCATGATCATCAAATTATTTTATTTGCCTATTCCTTTTTTTATCATTTCCAAATACATGGCCTCTACCTTGTTTCTGGCCCATGTTGTACGCCTCAAAAACACCAAACTGGATTTAATACTGGGATCAATTTTAAAACAATTGATATTGACTTTAAATGCCATGTGTTCCCAACCGTAGTTGTCGACTAAAGCCTCTAAAATCTCGGCTAACTTGACGCCGTGCAGGGGATTATTGGGCTGGAGTTGATTCAATAGGCTATTTCGAACAAAGATACGATTGTTCTCTGAATGAATCTGAATGCTTCTCGTTTTCCTTTGCAAATATTGAGGATGTCATACACTACATCAAAAAAGAAGAAAAACCACGCTTATTTGAAGTACCTTTGAAGTATCCACCTTATACCCCATCAAAAATGAGCTGGATCAAACGCTTACTTAAATTATCATGAATCCAATTGCCAAGCTCGCCGGTGTCGGAAAAGAATACGAAGTTGGAGACCAAACAATCATTGCACTTCAACCCGTCGATTTAGAAATACGGGCAGGTGAATTACTGCTGATTATCGGGCCATCGGGCTCAGGTAAAACAACCCTACTTTCATTACTGGGCTGTGTCATTTACCCCTCTTATGGTCAACTTTGGATAAAAGACCGGTTGGTCAATGAACTCAATCAGAAGGAACTGGCCGCATTACGCCTACACACCATCGGCTTTGTTTTTCAGAGCTTTAATTTAATTGCGCCGCTCAATGCCCTAGACAACGTCATGATGCCGTTGCAACTGAAAAAGCTACCAAGAGCCACCGCCAAGCAAAAAGCACTTGAGGCACTCGAACTGGTTGGAATGCTCGACCGAAAAAATAGTTTACCCAAACAACTCTCAGGTGGCCAACAACAGCGCGTGGCTATTGCCCGTGCGCTAGTCACCGACCCACAATTGGTATTGTGCGATGAACCGACTGCATCGCTAGATGCCAATTCCATTTCAACCGTCATGCAAGAACTCGTCAACCTAGCTCGCAAGGGCAAGGCTGTTTGTGTGGTCACCCATGACCCTCGCTTATTGCAATACGCCGATCGGGTCATTGAAGTCGATGCCGGTTTAGCCACCGAAATAACCAAAAAAGACCTTTCACAAAAATTAGCCATTCATTGATATGTTTACAAAAATTACAACCCCAGTTCTCCTGCTTGTTGTGCTCCTTTCCTGTGGAGGCAAAGAGGCGCCAAAAGTCAAAGTAGAAAAATACAAAGTTGATCACATTGACAAAATCATCGGCATTGCGCGCATTGAACCCGCTGCAAAAATTAGTCCTTTGGGTGCTGAAATTGCAGGTAAAATTGTAATGATTCATGTTCCAGAAGGTCAGTTTGTTCGAAAGGGAACCCTCTTAGCCACCCTAGACCAATCTCTTGATCAAGCACAGGTCTTACAAACCGATGCTAAAATACGCACCCGTCAGCAGCGTATCAAAAGCGTGGAAGCAAAAATTGCCGCCATAGAACTCAAAATAAGCATTGCAGAAGTTGACCGCGACCGCGACCGCACTTTAGCGGAATCTAAAGCCGGTACCCAAAAGGCGGCTTTAGATTCGGAAAACATCTACAAAAATTTAAAAGCAGAGCTTCAAATTGCCAAGGCAGATTTAGCCGAAGCCAACGCTGCCTTAAGCGAGGTAGAAACAGAGCGCAATTACACCCAAAAGCTTTTGGACAAAAAGAATATTTACGCACCTGCAGATGGCATGGTCTTGAACTGGGACGTCAAGTTAGGGCAAGCACTTAGTGTTGGTGTTAAAATCGGTGATTTTGCACCTTCTGGCGACCTCATTGCTACGACGGAGGTTGACGAACTTTTTGCCATGAAAGTTAAAAATGGGCAGCGCGTTCAGATCAATATTCAAGGAACCAACGAAAAACTGAGTTCGGGAACGGTAATTTACTGCGCGCCCTATCTTTCAAAAAAATCAATCTTCAATGACCGCGCAGACAACCTCGAAGATCGCCGTGTGCGAGAGGTTCGCGTTCGCATTGAGCAACCAGAAGCAGTTTTGATTGGTAGCAGAGTGGAATGCGTCATCAATTTGTAAGTCATGCAATTACTGCGCACAGCCCTCAAATTCATTAAATTCGACAAGCCCAAGAGCGTGGGTGCTTTATTTGGCGTGATCATTTCTATCTTCTTGGTAGGCCAACAAACGGGTATTTTTACCTTTCTGACCAATGCCATGTGCTATTTTGTGCGGGTCAATGACGGTTATATTTGGGTCACGGACAACAAAACTGAGAATGTCAATGCCTTGGCGCCTATCGATGTGCGCCTCGGTTTTGAAATGGAGAGCTTGCCACATATTAAAAAAGCGCACCAATTTGTCATTGCAAACGGCGCGGCGCGCTTTCCAGATGGCACTGCTGCAGGTCTGAGTATTGTGGGTGTAGAGTTGCCTGAGTTCAATGGCATTCAACAAGGTATTTTTTTTGATGGAAAGCCCCAAGACCTGATTTCGGATGGCGCACTATCTGTAGATTTTTTTGATACCAAAGCGCTTGGGAACCCCAAAAAAGGCGACTACTTTGAAGTCAACAATAAACAAGTGCGCATTGCTGCACTCACCAAAGGCGCACGCTCCTTCGGAGGGGGGCTTATCTCCTACACCACCATTGACCGTGCTCGATTTTTAGGCAATGTTGCCAACTCCAAAACTTCCGCTTTTTTAGTGGAGGTCGACGACACGAAAAACATGCAAAAAGTGGTCCGATCAATCAATGCAAACATTCCTGGCGTCAAGGCCTGGATGCCCATCGAGTTCAAGAACCAAACCATTCTCACGGTCCTGAAGTCCAGTGGAATTGCCTTTTCTTTTGGAACGCTCATTGTTTTTGCACTCATTTCAGGCTTCATCATTATAGGGCTTACCCTCTACTCCGCTGCTATTGACCGCATCAAAGACTACGGAACACTCAAGGCTATTGGCGCCACCAACGGCTATATCCGCAAACTGATTTTAATGCAAGCCACGCTTTATGCTATTGTTGGTTTTCTAATAGGTTACGCCCTCATTGAAGGTTTCCGAAATGGAATTGCCAATGCCGGAACTTTATTTACGTTTTCACCAGCCATCAAATTTGGGTTCTTCGTCATAACGGCTGTTATTAGCATTTCCGGCACCCTATTTGCCATTCGACGCATCACCAAACTAGAGCCTGCTTCGGTGTTTAGGAATTAATCCCGAATCAAGAATTTAACTACTTTTGACGCCAATAACCCTTAATGGAAGCAAACGACGGCATACGCATAAACAAATACCTCAGTGAGGTTGGATATTGTTCAAGAAGAGCAGCTGACCAACTCATTGAACGCGGGCGCGTCAAAATCAATGGAAATATTCCCGAAATGGGAACTAAAGTGCTACCCGGTGACCTAGTCACGGTAGACGACGAACCCATTGGTACGCCACAAGAAGAATTCATCTATATTGCTTTTAACAAACCAGTAGGTATTGTCTGCACCACCGACCACGTCCGCGAGAAAGACAACATTATTGACTACATCAATTATCCGAAGCGAATTTTCCCGATTGGACGTCTTGACAAGCCGAGCGAAGGCCTCATTTTCTTGACCAATGACGGCGATATCGTCAATAAAATACTCAGGGCTCGCAACAACCATGAAAAGGAATATTCAGTGACAGTCAATAAGCCCGTGACCAAAGACTTCATTCAAAAAATGGGCAATGGCATTCCGATCCTAGGGACCCGCACCCGCAAATGCTTTGTCAAGCAAACGGGCAGCCACACTTTTACCATCATACTAACGCAGGGTCTCAACCGCCAAATTCGCCGCATGTGTGAGTCACTAGACTACCGTGTGGCCAAACTCAAGCGCGTCCGCATCATGAACATTAAGCTTGACGTACCCGTAGGGCAATGGCGCTACCTCAATGAAGACGAAATATGGATGATTCAATCCATGGTGGCCGATAGCACGAAGGAGGTTTAAAACCTACTGCTGTTCAAACAACAATTCCGTAAACGGATCGAGCTCGAAACGCAACTTTTTATGATTCAAAGTTTCAGGTAAAGCAAAGCTGTTTTCATGCGCAGCAATTTGATAGCGCATCATGACCACGTTGTTCTTTTCATCATAAAAAGCGACCTTAAGTGGAAAGGAAAACAATTGTTTTTGGGTTTGAGAGATGTTCAAATATTGTTGTCCGTTCTTGGTTTCAAGCGACGCATTTATTTTGGGATGTCCACTTTGATACAACCACTGCTTAAAAAATGCATCGAGGTCTTGGCCTGTTGATTTTTCCATACTTGTCCAAAAGGCTTCAGAAGAAGCGTTTTGGTACTGAAATTCATTGTAGAAATTTCGGATGCCTGCCCAAAATAAGCTATCGCCAAGTTGAATACGCAGCATGTGCAAGACCCAACTTCCTTTTTGATACGCATTTGGATTGAGCCTTTCATTGAGGTCTGAGGTAAGGGAGTCTACAAGTAGAGCCTTAAACCTTTTAGAGAAATTAATAACGCGCAGGCGGTCTTGGGCTAATTGTTCTTGAAACGGTTGTTGCCCCTCTGATTGCTCGATGTAATAGTTGGTCAAATAGGTAGCAAAACCCTCGCTGAGCCATAAATGCTGCCAGTCTGTTTCTGTGACTGAATTTCCAAACCACTGATGCGCAATCTCATGGGCAATGAGTAGCTTACTTTTCCGATTGTTATTCAAGGAGGCTTCGTCGTAAAAAATACACCCCGCATTTTCCATGCCGCCGTAACGCGTGGTAGATTGTACATTATGAAGTTGGGCAAACGGATATGGGCCAATTATTTTTTGATAAAAATCCAAAATAGTAGGTGCCACTTCAAAAGAAGCGAATCCATTGATGCTATCCTTTGGATAAACAAATGCGCTCACCCGTATTCCTTGAATGGTATCCATATTTTTTGAGCGCAAGTCGGCAACACCAATCACAGCAACTTTAGTGGGAATGGGTTCATCTATTTGATACTGCCATAGGATATTTTGATTTTGGCTCTGGATTTTCTTTTTTAAATATCCATTGGCAACAACTTCATAGGATGAAGGTGCCAACACATCAAAGGTGTACGTTGCTTTGTCTGAAGGGTGGTCGTGGCACGCATACCAATGGCGTGCCCGATTGGGCCAATTATCAGCAAAAATGGTGGGTGCTCCAAATTTGTTTTTACTAATTACTAAACCATCTTGTGGTTTGCCCTGCATAAAGATCAGTACGTTAATGACTTCGTTCTTATATTTTTTGGGAATCTCTATTATTAAGCGATCAGGCAATTGACGCCATTTGATTGGTTTATTTAGAATGCTGACGGCCTCTACCTCCATGCCCAAACCGTCTTTAGTTAATCCAACTAAATCAAGTTCTATTTGGAGTGCGTCGTTGGAGAGCTGAATTTCAATTAATTCTTCTAAAAGGACTGTTTCTTGACTGGGGTCGACGCTTAAATGCAAAGCGTAATGTTTGACATCGATAGGGTTCTGGCTCCACAAGGAGAACGCTAATAAAAAACTGAGGAGGAGACTTGAATTTTTCATCAGCTAAAAAGGACCCCTTCTTTTAATGAATAGGGCGAAATATAAATGTTTTTAATTTGTGCCGCTTTGATTACCCAACGGGTTTTGATGGCTGCCAAAGGCGCCATGCGCTTGCGAATTTCTATGATATGCGGGTTGGTATTGCGCTCGGCTTGTGTAGAGCAAATAATCTGATCCAACATGAATTTAAATGCAGAAGCTTCAACCTGAACTGCAGCTCCTTGAGGATCAAAAACTTCTTGTGCCATTAATTCAAAAAATGTTTCAAAACTACCCGATGCGCCAATAAGTACTTTGGGTAATTGTTGCTTAAAAAAATGGGCGCAGTGTTGGTTTAAAAAGGCTTCTACTCTTTCAATATCTTCAGACGAATAGGGGTCTTGAAAATCATAGAGCTGAAGCAAACGCGAAACCCCAATATCGAAAGAATGAGCCAAAATAGGCCCTTTCAAATCGGCAACTATAAACTCAGTTGAACCGCCTCCAATGTCCATAATAAGTGCAGGTTCATCAAAAGTATGCGATAGCGCCACTCCTTTATAAATCAACTCAGCTTCTTGCAAACCAGAAACCACTTCAATGCTGATTTTTAATTCAGTTGCAACCTTTTCAATTAATTCATTTGCATTGGTGGCATCTCGCATGGCTGAAGTGCCGATGGCGCGAATTGCATTGACCTCTAAAGTGTCACATTTATCTTTAAATTTTTGCAACGCTTCAAACGCTCTTTGAATGGCAGCTGGACTAAGTCGTTTTTCATTGATGCCACCCATACCTAAAGCAACGCCAATTTTGGTCTGAAAAAGAATTTGACGCTTTTGGGTGTCGGCAATGAGCAAATTAAAGGTGTTGGTCCCTAGATCGATGACTGCCCTGCGCATATTAAAATTTTAAAATGCTTTGTTTGTACCAGCGCCCAGCTAATTTGAGTAAAATTAGGGCGCAGGCCAAAAGTACGAGCAAACTGAGTAAAATGGTCGTGTAATCGACAATAGACGCACCTTTAGCAAGCGTAATGAAAGCAAGAACTGGTGAACTGAATGGCAGGTAACTTAATACTGCCGCGAGTGTTGTGTTGGGATAGTACACAGCATAAATGCCTGCAAATATTCCAAAAGCCACCAAGAAAATCAAGGGAAGTAAGAATTGTTGCCCGTCGGCATCGGCGCCACTGCGCGCGCCAAGCACCGCAAATAAAGCCCCGTAAAACAAAAAGCTTGCTGTAAAGAACAACAAAAAATGGACGAATAAAAAAGATAAATTGAGTTGCTCAAAAACCAAAGAAGACAACGGGTTGAGTCTTTGCGGCGTCGCTTGCCCCCAATTGCTTGGGTCAAAAATATCTAGAAATACGGTTTGCTGTAAAAACAGTAATCCGAGCGTTAAGATCAACGCCCATCCAAGCAATTGTAAAAGTGCAACTATTCCAATACCCGCTATTTTGCTTAGCATGAGTTGCTCCGGACGAATGCTGGCCAATAAAACCTCTACAATTCGATTGCTTTTTTCTCGGACCGTAGCCCTAAATATGGTCATGCCGTAGAGCCCAACAAAAAACAAAATAAAAGAACCCATGACAAAACCGGCCCATGCATTCGCCTCTTTTGCTTCATTCTTAGGGTCCTTGATATCTCTAAAATCAAAAATAAATCCTTGTTTGATTTGCCTAAAGGCTGCCTCAGTTAAGGAGGAGTGTTGGGCTGCAATGAGCTCTTCCATACGCTTCTCTACTTGAAACTTCAGTTGTATTCGGATATCTGGACTCAATTGATCTCGGTAAAAAACAAAACATTTTTTATTGTTGAGTACTTTCTCATTGAGTTCCACCAACACGTCGAATTCTTGATAAGCCTTGGCTTTGTCGAATTCTTTGATTTCGAGATAGTCGTCGAGAAAATAGTAATGGACATTTTTCTCTTCTTGCGCCATAAGACGGTGCCCCATGATTTGCCCTGGATCGGCAATAAGCACTTTGAGCTCTTGCTTGCCTTGATCGGCGGCTTTCAAGATCGCAAACAAAGAAAGAAGCAGAACCAAAGGCCCGAGTACCAACATGTACCAGAATCCTTTTTGACTCAGTCTTTCTGTGAGTTCGCGTTTGGTGAGCAGCAAAAACTTAGTCATGTTGCTTATCTTTTTGAGTAATCAAATCAATAAAAATTTCTTGCATTGAAGGTAACAAGAGCTCGAGATGCTCTACGGCAACCTGAGCTTGCAGGCTGCGCATGAGGTCATTGACTGTGCTCGTGCCTCGAAGCTGTAAAATGCACTCAAAGACGCCCTCTGTGGGTTCTTTTTGCTCAAGTAGCGTAAAATCAGTCCAGAGTGCATTGGCAAAGCTCAACATATTGCCTTTGAAACGGACAAAAATACGGCCCTTAGCGTGTGCCTGACGAAGTTTGATGACTGAATCTAAGGCCAGTAAATGACCTTGATGCAACAGTGCTGCGTGGTCGCAGATTTCATCGACGCTTTTCATGTTGTGCGTAGAGAGAATAATCGTAGTGCCTTTCTCTTTTAATGCCTTGATTTCATTCATGATGAGCTCCACATTCAGTGGGTCAAAACCAGAAAGTGGCTCGTCTAAAATGAGCAATTTAGGTTGGTGAACCAAGGCTGCAATAAATTGAACCTTTTGTGCCATTCCTTTGGAGAGTGCAGAAATGCGCTTATTTTGCCAGTCTTCAATTTCAAAATGAACCAGCCATTGGTCTACATGCTGACTGGCTTCTTGCTTACTCAGGCCCCGAAGCTGTGCCAAAAACAATAAATGTGATCGAACCTCCATGGTTTTGTACAAACCGCGTTCTTCGGGCAAATAACCAATTTGTTGGAGGTGTTTTTCATTCAGTAATTGATCTTCGAAATAGATTTGGCCAGCATCCGGACTCAGCATTCGGTTGAGCATTCGGATTAGCGTGGTTTTACCCGCCCCGTTAGGGCCAAGCAAACCGAAAATTTGACCCTTTGGAACTTCCAAGGAAATGTTGTCAAGGACCAACTTGCGCTGATAGGACTTGCTGATTTGCGCTACTTTAATCATCGTTTAAAGCTAAGAAAAATCTCGACTAGCGCAACGTTCGCAACGGTTTCCAACCGAATATTTTGGCCAAAACCAAATAAAGCACTGAAAAAAGGAATAGACTGCCTAATAAATAAAAGCTTAGCGTACCTGGTCCTCTGTGGTCCAAGAACAAGGCTTCGGTATGAAATACTTGCCAATCCGTAGAAAAGAGCAGTATACCGAATAGGTTGTTAAAAACATGAAAGGCTAGCGCGAGTTCTAAGCCGTCATCTTGAACAGTAAGAAGTGCCAAAAAGAGACCCGCCATCAAATAATACAACAATAGAGCAGGGCCAAATATGCTTATTTCTGGATTGGAAACATGTACGAGTGCAAAAAAGACCGAGCTAATCAAGACACTCCACCAGACACTTTTGGTCCGGATGAACAAACCTTGCAAGGCGTATACCCTAAAGATCAACTCTTCGGCAGCGGCTTGAAACGGAACCATTAGCAAGGCAACACCCAAAAGAGGAAAAAAGCGCTCAGCCTTGAAATTCCAGGATAGCGCAGCAATTTGGCCAGACAAATATGTCTCGACAAAAGCCATAATTGTTAAAAGTATAAGCAGTGAGCTGCCAAACGCAAAAAATCGCTTCCATCGAAAAGCGCTTGCTGCGGTGAAGATATGCAGCCATTTGCGCTGATGGGCATAGCGCAAGTAACATACAAGTCCAAAAAATATGCATACAAATGGAAATAGTACACCAATCAATAAGCGCAAAGACCCATAAGATGAAATGAAACCAGGGTTTTCAGGATCAAATAATAATCCCGGAAAATTCAACTTGATATCGAGGAGCAGTGGAAGATTGCCTAAAATATACAAAACAATGAGCAGGGCAAGCCCGCCTAAATAAAGCCCTATTGAACTTTTGTCTTGTTTGGCTATCTCTAAAAACTTCATGAACTAAAGATATCGCGCATTCGGCTGAAAAATCCTTTGTCTTTTTGGGCTTTGTAAGGGTCAAAATTCTCGGAATCACGGAGCTTTTCTAAAATCTCGCGTTCTTCTTTACTTACGTTCGTTGGTGTATAGATGTGCAAGTGGACAAATAAATCTCCGGTACCATAGCGTTGAACGTTGGGTAATCCTTTGCCGCGCAAACGCAAGACCTTACCGCTTTGGGTTCCGGCATCTACTTTAATTTTGACCTTACCTCCAACTGTGGGCACTTCGATTGAAGCGCCAAGAACCGCATCGGTAAAGTTGAGAAAAGCGTCGAAATGAAGGTTTTCTCCTTCTCGACGGAGGTCCTCGTGGGCAACTTCTTCGATAACGACGATGAGATCGCCAGCTGCACCATTGAACGGGCCCGCATTACCTTTGCCGCGAACACTCAATTGCATGCCGTCTTCAACGCCGGCAGGTATTTCTATTTCTATGATTTCTTCTTGTCTTTTTAGGCCCTGTGTATCTGCGTCAGCAGGCTTGGTGTCTACGGTTTTGCCCGCACCTTGACACACATGACACGCAGATTGGGTTTGCATGGCACCCAAAAAGGTTTGCGCTACGCGGGTAATGCGTCCGGTGCCTTGACACGTTGGGCAATTTTTATAGGTAACGCCATCGGCTTGCACCAATTTGTTGACTTTGATTTTCTTTTTGACCCCCGTTGCAATTTCTTCAAGTGTGAGTTTCATCTTGACACGTAAATTAGTGCCTTTTACCACCCGAGATCCGCTACGGCTGCTACCGCCAAAACTTCCGCCGCCAAAAGCACCACCGAATATATCGCCAAATTGAGAGAAGATGTCGTCCATGTTCATGCCACCGCCGCCAAAACCGCCGCCACCGCCCATTCCGGCATGGCCAAAACGGTCGTATTGTGATTTTTTCTCGGTATTACTAAGTACCTCATAGGCTTCGGCAGCTTCTTTGAATTTCTCCTCGGCGCTTGCGTCGTCTGGGTTTTTGTCTGGGTGGTATTTGAGTGCTAACTTGCGATAAGCCTTTTTGATTTCGGACTCATCGGCACCTTTAGATACACCTAATACTTCGTAATAATCGCGTTTGTTACTCATGTTTTATTTATTGACCAACGACAACTTTTGAAAAGCGCAATACTTTGTCATTGAGGTAATAACCTTTTTCTACGTCTTCTATTACTTTACCTACTAAATCCTTTTCAGGGGCTGGAATATTGGCGATCGCTTCGTGTAAATCGCTGTCAAATGGTAGGCCTTTGGCTTCCATTTCTTTCAAGCCTTTTGAAAGTAAAATTTGCTTGAATTTATGCTGGATCAGCTTAAAGCCTTCGCGCAGTGCAGCAATGTCTTCTAATTGCTCGTTGTTAAAAATAGCGCGGTCGAGGTCGTCTAAGACAGGAAGTAAGTCTTTAAGTAAACCACCGTTAGCCGAAACGATTAAATCGAGCCGTTCTTGATTGGTTCTGCGTCTGTAGTTATCGAACTCAGCATAGAGTCGTACAAATTTATCTTTGTATTCATCTGCCAATTGCTCCTCATTATTTTCTTGATTTTCCTGAGGCGCTTGTTCTTGATTCATTTCTTGATCTAAATTTTGATCTTCGGTAGGTAGCTCGTTTTCGACTGACATGTTTACTAATTTATGCTTTTACTTGGAATTGACAAATATAAGACCAAGCACATTATTGAGACAAGGTGGCAGTAATTTACTGACATAGGTGTCAAAAAAGCAGTATTTAATTTAGTTGGTCAACTTTATGTAATTTTGAACCGTAATTTTACTTTTCATGAAAAAAATTTGTTTTGCTTTTTTGCTGATGACAAGCTTTGGTCAGGCGCAATTACTGTATCAAATCTCCGGAAACGGGCTTACTGCAGCTTCGTATCTCTACGGGACCATCCACATGCTCCCAAAAGATCAATTTGAGCTCAGCAATAGCCTTAAACGTGCTTTTGATGCCAGCACTACGCTTGCTATGGAAGTAGATTTAAACATGAGCGGAGCCGAAAAAATTGCCCTTGCACAAAGAGTTTTGCTGCCCGAAGGCAAAACACTCAAAGATTTCATGACCGAACAAGACTATCTGCAACTAAAAATGTACTGTCTAGACAGCCTTCAATGGAGTGAAAGCAAGTTTGATAGAAGCAGCAAACTCAAGCCCATGTTCTTTTCGAGTATCCTCATTCAAGAAAGTATGCGAAACATGGCCTCTTATGAAATGGAATTCAATAAAATGGCGAAGAAGAAGCATAAAAACGTGATGGGCCTTGAAACCATTGATTTTCAGCTTGGGCTTTTTGATCAGCTACCCATGGAAACACAAGTTGATATGCTCAAAAAAGATTACAACAGCGACCTACAAACCTTCGATACGCTTCTTGCCTGTTACTTGCAAGAAGATTTAGACAAACTAAACGTCTTAATGAATGCAGAAACCGCTGCTTATCCAGAATTTAACGAATTATTACTGGTCAATCGCAACAAAAGCTGGATAAGCCCAATGGGCATTCAAATGCAAAAAGAAAGTACCTTTTTTGCCGTTGGAGCTGGGCATTTAGGAGGTGCTCAGGGCGTTATTGCCCTTCTTCGCGAAGCAGGATACACAGTTACAGCTATCAAACAAAACTAAAATGACGCAACAAGAGGTCTTTCAACAAATCGTTGAATACAGACGCAGTAACCGCAAATTTGACCCTACTATAAAAGTTCCAAATGAAGTGATTGAAAGGAGTCTCAACAGAGCTATACTTTCACCCAATTCGAGCAACATGCAACTCTGGGAGTTCCATTGGATCAATAGCCCTGCTGCACTTGAGCAGATGTTGCCAATTTGCTTGAATCAATCAGCAGCAAAAACCGCACAACAAATGGTTGTTTTTGTAGCGCGCCCTGACAAATGGAAATCCAGGCAACAATGGCATTTGAATCAAGTAAAAAAAGAAATCGAAGGCGAAGCAACCAAGGCTCAAAAAATGATGCTTCAGTATTACGGAAAAGTTATGCCCTTACTTTATGCAGCTGATCCACTCCGAATTTTGGCTGCACTTAGACTCACGATTAGTTTCTTTGGCGGGCTGTTCAAGCCGTTTTACAGAACCGGTGGAGCCTCAGCGGTTCAGGTAGTCACTCAGAAGTCTTGTGCACTTGCTGCACAAACTTTCATGCTTTCTATAGCAGCCGAAGGTTTTCATACTTGCCCGCTCGAAGGTTTTGACGAAAAGCGCCTCAAGAAAATGCTCAAATTACCACGCAGAACCCACATCAATATGGTGGTTGCAGTAGGTTTAGGAACCGAACCGGGCGTTTGGGGAGCACGCATTCGCGTACCCTATCAGGAAGTAGTGGTCAAGTATTGACACTACTCCGGTTTTGTATCGGCTTTCTTTTTACTTGGTTTGGCTTTATCGATACTGAGCTTTAGTACTTCCTGACCCGTCTCGTAATCGAGCACGATTGTATCGCCTTCTTGCAAGTTAGAATTGATGATTTCTTCTGCAAGTGGATCTTCAATATATTTTTGAATAGCGCGTTTGAGCGGACGCGCACCAAATTTTTCGTCATAACCTTTGTCGGCGATGAAATCTTTGGCTGCAGCAGTACAACTCACGTGGTAACCGAGGTTTCCGATGCGCAACAATAGTTTCTCTAGTTCGATATCGATGATCAGATGGATATCCTCTCGCTTGAGTGATTTGAACATGATCATGTCGTCTACGCGATTTAAAAACTCTGGAGAAAAGGCTTTGCGCAGGGCATTTTGAACTACAGAGAGTGTATTTTGTTCTTGTGCTTCTTGCTGTGCTTTGGTTCCAAAGCCCATTCCTGTACCGAAGTCGGCAAGTTGGCGCGAACCAATATTGGAGGTCATGATGAGGATGGTATTTTTGAAGTCAATTTTGCGACCTAAACCATCGGTCATGTGACCGTCGTCGAGCACTTGCAATAATAAATTAAAGACGTCTGGGTGCGCCTTTTCGATTTCGTCGAGTAAAATAATGGCATAAGGCTTGCGTCTGACTTTTTCGGTGAGCTGCCCTCCCTCTTCATAGCCGACGTAGCCCGGAGGCGCACCAACAAGTCTAGAGATCGAGAATTTTTCCATAAATTCAGACATATCGACACGGATCAGTGCGTCGTCGGTGTCAAATAAATTCTTGGCAAGAATTTTAGCGAGTTGCGTTTTTCCAACACCTGTTGGGCCCAAAAAGAAAAACGTTCCGATAGGCTTATTGGGGTCTTTTAAGCCTGCCCTATTGCGTTGAATGGCGCGTACAACTTTGGCTACAGCTTCGTCTTGCCCGATCACCTTTCCTCGAATTTGTTCGGCCATTTTGACGAGCTTACCAAGTTCTGATTCAGAAATTTTAGTCACCGGTACGCCGCTCATCATGGATACTACCTCAGCGACGTTTTCTTCTGTAACCACAACCCGATTGTTTTTAGCGTCTTCTTCCCATTTATTTTTGGCGACTTCGAGATCTTCCTGCAACTTGCGCTCTGCGTCGCGCAGCTCGGCTGCTTTTTCGTATTGCTGAGAGCGAATAACCTCGGCTTTTTTACCTTTTAAATCTTCAATTTGGCTTTCGACGTCGGTAATGTCTTTGGGCACATGTAAATTGGTAATGTGCACCCGTGAACCAACTTCGTCGAGGGCATCGATGGCTTTGTCTGGCAAGTGGCGATCGGTGATGTAGCGCTCCGTCAAGCGCACGCATGCCCCTATTGCTTCGTCGGTGTAGCGCACACTATGGTGATCTTCGTAGCGCTCCTTAATGTTATTGAGAATTTGGATGGTTTCATCGATGGAGGTAGGCTCGATAATCACTTTTTGGAAGCGGCGCTCGAGCGCGCCATCTTTCTCAATATATTGACGGTATTCATCTAGGGTAGTTGCGCCAATAGCCTGCATTTCTCCGCGAGCGAGCGCTGGCTTAAACATGTTGGATGCATCTAGTGAACCACTTGCGCCTCCGGCACCAATAATGGTGTGGATTTCATCGATAAATAAAATGACGTCTGGATTCTTTTCTATTTCTTGCATGACGGCTTTCATGCGTTCTTCAAACTGACCCCGGTATTTGGTGCCCGCCACTAACGAAGCCAGATCGAGAGACACGATGCGCTTGTTAAAAAGTATTCTAGAAACCTTTCGTTGCACGATGCGCAAGGCCAAGCCTTCTGCGATTGCAGATTTACCCACTCCTGGCTCACCAATCAAGATCGGATTGTTCTTTTTTCGACGCGATAAAATTTGACTCACGCGTTCGATTTCTTTTTCGCGACCAACAATTGGATCGAGCCTGCCTAGTTCTGCCATTTTGGTCAGGTCTCGGCCGAAGTTATCTAGAACTGGCGTTTTGGATTTAGGATCGGCGCTTTTGCGCTGCGCTTGCCCGAAGTTTTCTTCGCTTTCTTCTTGTCCGGAGCTCGGAAATTCAGCGCGAGGTTGTTGTTTGTCTTGTAACATAAGTTCGTATTCGTCTCTTGCGTTTTCGTACATGATGCCGTACTTATTGAGCACTTGGCAAGCTACGGAGTCTTCGTAGCGCAGTATGGTTAATAAAAGGTGTTCTGTGCCGATGATGTTTTGTTTAAATTCTTTGGCTTCTAAGTAAGACTGCTTGATGATGTTTTCAGCCTGCTTGAGTAATGGTAAATTGAGATTGACGAGTTCTCTGACTGCGGTCTTGGCCAATATTTTCTCGAGTTCTTCTTTGAGCTGAACTAGGTCGAGTTTAAATTCTTGGACAATTTGAATAGCCGTGCCTTCATTGAGGCGGATCAGACCGAGTAATAAATGTTCGGCACCTACAAATTCATTAGACAAGCGCACAGCCTCGTCTCTACTGTAGCTGATCATGTCTTTGACACGCGGAGAAAATTTAGCTTCCATGATTTACATTTGCTTGTTACAAATATAACTTTTATCTGCGCACAACATCCTGTTTTATCCACAATTTATGCGCGCATTTTGTTAGTAAAAAATAGGAAAGCTGGGCCAAAGGGGGCTTCAATTTATTAATTTTGAACACGCTAATTAATTTAATGCAAAGACTAACTTAAAAATATGGCTGAAGGCGAAAAAATCATTCAGATCAACATCGAAGATGAAATGAAATCTGCATACATCGACTACTCGATGTCTGTTATTGTTTCACGTGCACTCCCCGACGTCCGCGACGGATTCAAACCCGTTCACCGCAGAGTACTCTACGGCATGCAAGATCTCGGCGTATTCTCTAATCGTCCCTACAAAAAATCCGCCAGAATCGTTGGTGAGGTTTTAGGTAAGTACCACCCCCATGGCGACAGCTCAGTCTACGACACCATGGTCCGTATGGCTCAACACTGGTCTTTGCGCTACCCGCTGGTCGATGGCCAAGGTAACTTTGGCTCTGTCGACGGCGACAGCCCTGCTGCCATGCGCTACACCGAAGCACGCTTGCGCAAAATTGCCGAAGAAATGCTCGACGATCTCGAAAAAGAAACGGTCGATTTTCGCCCGAACTTCGACGACTCCTTGCAAGAACCCACCGTAATGCCCACCAAAATCCCGAACCTGCTTATCAATGGTGCTTCAGGAATTGCCGTGGGGATGGCTACCAACATGGCGCCGCACAACCTTACAGAAGTGGTAGACGGCATCGTAGCCTACATTGACAACAACGACATTACACCAGAAGAATTACTTCAATACATCAAAGCTCCTGACTTTCCGACAGGTGGTATCATCTACGGATACGAAGGTGTTCGAGATGCTTTTTTAACGGGCCGAGGCCGTATTGTCATTCGCGGAAAAGCAGAAATTGAAGAAGAAAACGGTCGGGAGCAAATTATTGTTACCGAAATTCCATACCAAGTCAACAAAGCCGAAATGATCAAAAAGATCGCCGACTTGGTCAACGATAAAAAAATAGAAGGCATCTCCGACTTGCGCGACGAATCTGACCGCAATGGTATGCGCATTGTATTTGAAATCAAACGCGACGCCATCGCTAATGTGGTGCTCAACAAACTCTATAAGTTTACCCAGCTCCAGACCTCTTTCTCCGTTAACAACATTTGTTTGGTCGACGGACGTCCGCGCTTACTAAACGTCCGAGACCTCATTCAAGAGTTTGTTGAATTTCGTCACGAAGTCGTTATTCGCCGAACGCGCTTTGAATTGCGTAAAGCAGAAGAGCGCGCCCACATCCTAGAAGGCCTCATCATCGCTTCAGACAACATCGATGAAGTCATTGAAATCATCAAAACATCGGCCAGTCCGGACGACGCAAGAGAGCGCTTGGCAACCCGTTTTGGTTTGTCTGAAATCCAAACCCGTGCCATTGTCGATATGCGCTTGCGCCAACTCACTGGCCTAGAGCAAGACAAACTACGAGCAGAATACGACGAGCTCATGAAGCTCATCACCGATCTAAAAGACATTTTAGACCGCGAAGAGCGCCGAATGCAAATCATCAAAGATGAACTCTCTGAAGTGCGCGCCAAATACGGTGACGAACGCCGCTCCTCAATCGAATACAGCGCCAGTGAAATGCGCATGGAGGACCTCATCGCCGACGAAGAAGTAGTCGTTACAATTTCGCACGCAGGCTATATCAAGCGTACAAACCTCGCAGAATACAAAGTGCAAAACAGAGGCGGCATGGGCTCCAAAGGCTCCGCCACCCGAGACCAAGACTTCCTCGAACATCTATTTGTCGCCACCAACCACAACTACCTCCTCATTTTTACAGAAAAAGGACGTTGTTTCTGGATGCGCGTATACGAAATACCAGAAGGCAATAAAACCTCCAAAGGGCGCGCCATCCAAAACCTTATTAATATTCCTGGAGACGACAAAGTCAAAGCCTACGTCAAGGTCCTCGACCTCACCGATAAAGACTACGTCGAAAACAACTTTATCGTGATGTGTACCAAGCAAGGGGTCATCAAAAAAACCTCGCTCGAGGCCTATTCAAGACCGCGCAGCAATGGAATCAACGCCATCGGAATCCGAGACAACGACGAACTTCTCGAAGCAAAACTCACCAACGGTAGCAACGAGATCGTATTGGCTACCAGTGAAGGGCGTGCGATTCGCTTCAACGAGTCTACCGTTCGTCCGATGGGCCGAAATGCCTCAGGTGTGCGCGGCGTAACGCTCACTTCTGCCTCAGATGTGGTCATTGGCATGATCTGCGTAGAAGACATCTTCTCTACGATTTTAGTGGTGTCAGAAAAAGGGTATGGTAAGCGCACCTTCCTCAATGATCCAGAAGACAACGAACCCGTTTACCGCATCACCAACCGTGGTGGCAAAGGTGTCAAAACGTTAAACATTACCGATAAAACAGGCAAGCTCCTCTCTATTCAAAATGTTTTCGACGAAGATGACCTCATGATCATTACCAAATCTGGCGTTACCATCCGCATGCACATCGACACCATACGCACTATGGGTCGTGCAGCACAAGGCGTCAAACTTATCAACCTCAAGGCCAACGCTGAAATCGCAGCCATAGCTCGCGTTCCGCGCGCCGAAGATGAAGACGAAATCATCGAAGGTGAAGAAAATGGCACAGAAATTGAAAATAACGACGCACCAAGCGAATAAAATTAAAGCAATGAAAAAACAACTCCTCCTAGCTGGTCTGAGTCTTGTCTTAAGCACAGCTACTTTTGCCCAAAAAAAAAACGTCACCGACGCCATTCTCTTGATGCGCAAATACAACCCAACTGGCGAAATTGCAGCCAATAAAAAAATAGTTACTGAAGCGAAAAACTTCATTGACCTCGCTGCTGCCAATGCTGAAACCGCCGAAGACCTCAAAATGCACTTGTATCGCGCAGAAATCTACTATGCGCTCAACGAAACCGCTACGCTTGAAGCAGCAAGCAACGGGATTCCTTTAGATGAAGCTAGCCTCGCTGCCAACAAAGAAGTTGCTGTTGCCTCTTTCAAAAAGGTACTTGAAGACCCCAAAAAAGCTTGGGTTGGTGACGCACTAAGTTTTATCAACCTCCGCGTAGATTTCATTTTTAACCAGGGTATCATTGCCTACAACGCCAAAAAGTACGAAGCTGCTGCAGATGCTTTCTTGGCTGCAACAGAAATGAAAACGTATATCGGCGAAAGCTTTAAAGATGCCGAAGTCAACACCTCTTTGGCAGCCAACTATGCCGTTGAAGATTACCTAGCTGCCAAAAAATACGATGAAGCCATCGCATTTGCCTCCAGAATTGCTGAAGCCATGCCGCAAAATATTGATATCCTAATTAGTTTGGTCAATATAAACCTGCAAAAAGGCGATGTAGCAGCAACCGAAACCTATATCAACAAAGCGCTTGCGCTCGATCCGCTTAACAAGCAACTCTATTACGTACTCGGCACGAGCTACATGGACAAAAAAGAAAATGACAAAGCCACTGCAGCACTGCAAAAAGCCCTCGAAATTGATCCTAATTACAGTGAGGCACTTTATCAACTCGGTGCGCACTTGTA
>ERZ888423.979-NODE-979-length-27195-cov-9.530508_pt1 | contig 27195 bp, 22 predicted proteins | sample MGYA00520523_ERZ888423 | MGnify/ENA primary metagenome ERZ888423 (study PRJEB32303, sample SAMEA104408611) | aquatic metagenome | biome: Brackish water; feature: Pelagic; material: water | place: Baltic Sea | collected 2014-06-08T10:24:00 | depth 30,27 m ...
CGCTTTCCGGGGAGATGCTCTCGATCATGGTCGAGGCCTGGGACCGCGTCGACAATGATCCCGATATCCGGGTCTGCATCCTCACCGGCGCCGGCGGCTACTTCTGCGCGGGCATGGACCTCAAGGCCGCCACCGCAAAACCGCCTGGGGACTCGTTCAAGGACGGCAGTTACGACCCGTCCCGCATCGACGGTCTGCTCAAGGGCCGACGGCTCACCAAGCCGCTGATCGCGGCCGTCGAGGGTCCCGCTATCGCCGGCGGCACTGAGATCCTGCAGGGCACCGATATCCGGGTGGCCGGTCAGAGCGCGAAATTCGGTATCTCCGAGGCGCGCTGGAGCCTCTATCCGATGGGCGGCTCGGCGGTGCGTTTGGTGCGCCAGATTCCGTACACGATCGCCTGCGATCTGCTGCTGACCGGCCGGCACATCACCGCTGCGGAAGCGCTGGAGATGGGCCTGATCGGGCATGTGGTGCCGGACGGGCAGGCGCTGGAGAAGGCGTTGGAGATCGCCGAGGTGGTGGCCGCCAACGGCCCGCTGGCGGTGCAGGCGATCCTGCGGTCGATCCGCGAGACCGAGGGCATGGCCGAGAACGACGCCTTCACGATCGACACCAGGATCGGCATCGAGGTGTTCCTCTCCGAGGATGCACGCGAGGGCCCGCTGGCGTTCAAGGAGAAGCGCGCCCCGCAGTTCAAGATGCGGTAGCGCTCTCCCACTCACCCCCGAGCGTGCGGTTTCATACCCAACACGCCGGTAGCTGCGGATCAGACCGCACTCTCACCCCCGTTGCGGGCTATACGAGCAGCGGCGCCGACGGGGTGAACACCACCGGCATCTTCTCCAGACCGCTGACGAAGTTGGCCGGCCGAAGCGGCAGCGCGGAATCGTCGGCCAGCCGCAGATCCGGCATCCGGGCCACGACCTTGCGCAGCATGGTGTTGAGCTCCAGCCGGGCCAGCTGATTACCCAGGCAGAAGTGCGTGCCGAAGCCGAACGCCAGATGGCTGTTGGGGTTGCGGTCAATGCGGAAGTTCTCCGGGTCGCCGAACACCGACTCGTCGAAGTTGGCCGACTCGAACAGCAGCAGCATCTTCTCCCCCTGCCGAAGCTGGGTGCCGTGGAACTCGTTGTCGCGCATCACCGTCCGGGCCATATTCTTCACCGGCGAGGTCCAGCGCAGCATCTCCTCCACCGCGCCGGGCAGCAGAGCGCCGTCGGCGACCAGCCGGTCCCACTGATCGGGGTGCCGGAGAAGCTGCTCGGTCCCGCCACTGAGGGTGTGACGGGTGGTCTCGTCACCGCCGATGAGGATCAGCAGCGTCTCGAAGACGATCTCGTCATCTGACATCCGCTGCCCGTCGACCTCGGAGTTGACCAGGACCGAGAACAGGTCCCCGGTCGGTTCGGCCCGCCGTTTGGCGGTGGTCTCCATGGCGAAGCCGGAATAGCCCGCGAAGGCTTCCATCACCGCCTGCAGGGCCGCTTCGTCAGCGGCTGAACTCAGTCCGCAGACCAGGTCGTCGGACCACTTCAGCAGCGTGGCGCGGTCGGCAGGCAGCACGCCCAGCATGTCGCCGATGACGGCCATCGGCAGCGGCGCGGCGATATCGCGGACGAAATCGCACTCGCCCCGTTCGCACACCGCGTCGATGAGTGTGTCGCACAGCGTCTCGATGCCGGCGGTCTTGTCCATCACCTGCTTGCGGGTGAATCCGGCGTTGACGAGCTTGCGCCGCAATAGGTGTTCGGGATCGTCCATATCGATCATGTAGGGCATCGCGGGCTGGTCGGGACGGATGCCGCCGGTGTTGGAGAACACGTCCGGATCGCGTTCGGCATCCAGCACGGCCTGATAGGTCGCGGCGGCGGCCAGCCCGTTGCAATCGCGGAACACCGGCTCGTTGGCCCGCATCCAGCGGTACGCCGTTCGGGCCGAACCGTCGGCGAAGAAGTTCCCGTCGGTCAGGTCGACATCGGGCTTTCCGGTCATCAGCTAACCCTCCACATCCCCGTCACCGCGGATTACAGTGACGTCATGCCCGCGGTTCAGCACACCATCGCCGGAACCGTCCTCACCATGCCGGTGCGGGTCCGCAAGGCCGACGTCCATACCGCGATGTTCTCGGTACCCGCCGACGCCGCGCAGCGCCTCATCGACTACAGCGGCCTCGAAGTCTGCCGCTTCCGGCCGCATCGCGCCGTGGTGACGCTGATGCTGGCCCGGTACCTCGACGGCGACCTCGGCCGCTACCACGAATTCGGCACCTGCATCATGGTCAACCCACCCGGCTCGCAGGCTCGCGGTTTTCGCGCTTTGGGCGAGGCGGCGGCTTTCATCCACCACCTGCCGGTCGATCAGGCGTTCACCCTGGAAGCCGGTCGGACCATCTGGGGATTTCCGAAGATCATGGCGGACTTCACCGTTCGGGACCGCGGCCGGTTCAGTTTCGAGGTCTCCGAAGGCGGGTCGCTGATCGCGGAGATGGAATTCCGCCGCGGACTGCCGATTCCGTCGTGGCGGCCGCGGACGCAGGTACTCCAGACCTACACCCATTCCAACGGGACCACCCGGGAGGTGCCGTGGGAGATGAGCAATACCGGAGTACGGTTCCGGCCGGCCGGGGCGACGCTGCGACTCGGCAACCACCCCTACGCGAAGGAACTGGCATCCCTGGGCCTGCCGAAGCGGCCGATGGTGACGGGGTCGATCGGCAATGTCGAGATGACGTTCGGCGACGCTCACATCCTGCGCTGAACGCCCGGTTCTCACCCGGTCAATCTAGAACGTGTTCTAACTGACCCGCAAGGGAAGCTCAGAGCAGCGTGGCGGCTTCGCGGATCTGCTCAGGACTACGCGCCCCGATGACCATCATCGTTACCCCGGCCGCTTCCCACAGTCCGATCTGCTTTCGGACATGGTCGATATCACCGACGATCGCTGCGTCGTCGACGAGTTCGTCGGGGATGACGGCGGCTGCCTCATCCTTGCGGCCGCTGCGGAAGAGTGTGGTGACGTCGTCGACCACGTCCGAGTAGCCCATCCGCCGGTAGACCTCGGCATGGAAGTTGGTGTCCTCCGAACCCATCCCGCCCATATAGAGCGCCAGGAAGGGCCTGATCATCTCGAAGGTCGCCGCTCGGTCGTCGGTGATCACCACCTGCGCGGTCGCGCAGATCTCGAAGTCCTCACGGGTGCGGCGCGCGCCGGGACGCGCGAAGCCCTCGTCGAGCCATTCGTTGTACATGTCGGCCAGTCGCGGCGAGTAGAAGATCGGCAGCCAGCCGTCGCAGATCTCGGCCGCCAACGCGATGTTCTTCGGACCTTCCGCCCCCAGCATGACCGGGATGTCGGCACGCAACGGGTGCACGATCGGCTTGAGCGCCTTGCCCAGTCCGGTGGTGCCCTCCCCGTTCAGCGGCAGCGGGTAGTGCGGCCCGGCGCTGGTGACCGGCGCCTCGCGCGCCCACACCTGCCGGAGGATGTCGATGTACTCCCGGGTGCGGGCAAGTGGCTTGGGAAAGCGCTGGCCGTACCAGCCCTCCACCACCTGTGGACCGGAGACGCCCAAGCCGAGGATGTGCCGGCCTCCGGAGAGGTGATCGAGCGTCAGCGACGCCATCGCGCACGCGGTGGGGGTGCGGGCCGACAGCTGAACCACCGACGTACCGAGCCGCATCCGTGTCGTCTCGCGGCCCCACCACGCCAAGGGCGTGAAGGCGTCCGAGCCCCAGGCCTCCGCAGTGAACACCGTGTCGAAACCCGATTCCTCCGCCGCAGCAACCAACTCCGCGTGGTTGACAGGCGGCTGCGCGCTCCAGTATCCGAGTTGCAGACCCAGCTTCATCGGTGTCGCCTTTCCGTCGGGGGCACGTTCCTTGCCACGATAGTTAGAACCTGTTCTACTCGGTGGTGTGACAGCTAGCCGCAGCCGCCCGTCCCTGATCGAGTCCCACGAACCGCCCCTTTCGGCCCCGCTGCGATTCTCATTCGACTACACCCGTTCGGTGGGTCCGACGCTGGGTGCCTTCTTCACTGCTCTGCGCGACCGCCGCATCGTCGGCATTCGAGGTTCCGACGGCCGGGTACTGGTTCCACCCGCGGAATTCGACCCGGTCACCTATGAGCCGCTGTCCGAAATCGTTCCGGTGGCCAGTGTCGGCACGGTGCTGTCGTGGACCTGGCAGCCGGAACCGCTGGAGGGCCAACCTCTGGAGCGGCCATTCGCGTGGGCGCTGATCAGACTCGATGGCGCTGATACCGCGTTGCTCCATGCCGTCGACGGCCACGTCGAGACTGGCGATCGGGTGCATGCCCACTGGGTGGACGAGCCGGTTGGCGCGATCACCGATATCGCCTATTTCCTGCCCGGCGACGGCGAGGAACCCGGCAACGACGCCCCCGACGACCGTGAACCGGTCGCCGTCATCAGCTGCCCGGAAAGTCTTGTGGTCCAGCACACAGCGTCGGCACCTGAGAGCATCTACCTGCGCGCCCTCCAGGAGGGAAAGCTGCTCGGCGCCTGCTCGGCCGAAGATGGGAAGGTGTATTTCCCACCGCGCGAGGCAGATCCGGCGACCGGCAAGATCCTCGACCACTTCGTCGAGCTGTCCGACAAGGGCACTGTGACGACATTCGCGATCATCAACATCCCGTTCGCAGGCCAGCGCATCCGGCCGCCCTACGTCGCGGCTTACGTCCTGCTGGACGGCGCGGATATCCCCTTCCTGCATCTGGTCACCGAGATCGACGCCGCCGACGTTCGCATGGGCATGCGCGTCGAGGCAGTCTGGGAACCGCGGGAGAACTGGGGCCTCGGGATCGACAACATCTCACATTTCCGGCCGACCGGCGAACCGGACGCCGCGTATGAGACCTACAAGCACCACCTTTAACAGGAAGCGGCAGGAATGAGCGCCATGCGCGAGAGGGAAACTGCACAGTGAGCAGAGACGTCGCGGTAGTCGGCTTCGCGCATGCGCCGCATGTCCGCCGGACTGACGGCACCACCAACGGCGTCGAGATGCTGATGCCATGCTTCGCGGAACTCTTCGGCGAGTTGGGCATCAGCCAGACCGATATTGGATTCTGGTGCTCCGGGTCGTCGGACTACCTTGCCGGCCGGGCGTTTTCGTTCATCTCGGCCATCGACTCGATCGGTGCGGTACCACCGATCAATGAGTCGCACGTGGAAATGGACGCGGCCTGGGCGCTGTACGAGGCCTACATCAAAGTGCTGACCGGGCAGGTGGACACCGCCCTGGTCTACGGCTTCGGCAAATCCAGTGCCGGGACATTGCGCCGCGTGCTGGCCCTGCAGACCGATCCCTACACCATCTCCCCGCTGTGGCCGGATGCTGTCTCCATGGCCGGTCTACAGGCCCGCCTTGGGCTGGGCGCCGGCAAGTGGACAACCGAACAGATGGCGCAAGTGGCACTGGACAGCCTCGCCGCCGGCGGGCGCACGGACTCCGAGAAGCCCGCCACGAGCGTCGACGAACTGCTGAGCCGACCGTTCTTCGCCGATCCCCTGCGCCGCCACGATATCGCCCCGATCACCGACGGCGCTTCGGCGATCGTCATTGCAGCCGATGACCGGGCCCGCGAGCTTCGTGACAGACCTGCATGGATAACCGGTTTCGACCATCGCATCGAGACTCCGATACTCGGCGCTCGCGACCTGACGACATCGCCGTCGACGACCGCATCGACGCGGGCTGCCACCGGCGGGGATAGCGGGTCCATTGACGTTGCCGAAATCTACGCTCCGTTCACCCACCAGCAGTTGATCCTCACCGAGGCGATCGGGCTGGGACCGTCCACGAAGATCAACCCTTCCGGCGGAGCGCTGGCCGCGAATCCGATGTTCTCCACCGGCTTGGAGCGTATCGGCTTCGCCGCCCGACACATCTTCGACGGGTCGGCTCAGCGCGTGCTGGCCCACGCCACGAGTGGCCCTGTGCTGCAACAGAATATCGTGGCCGTGATGGAGGGACGATGACCAAACACCTCGCCGCGGTCCTGGGGACCGGCCAGACCAAGTACGTCACCAGGCGTCTCGACGTCTCGATGAACGGACTGGTGCGTGAGGCGATCGACCGGGCACTGGCCGACAGCGGATCGAGCTTCGCCGATATCGACGCCGTCGTGGTGGGTAAGGCGCCGGACTTCTTCGAAGGCGTAATGATGCCGGAGTTGTTCATGGCCGATGCCATGGGAGCGACGGGCAAACCTCTCATCCGGGTACACACGGCCGGATCGGTGGGCGGCTCGACGGGAGTCGTGGCAGCGAGCCTGGTGCAGTCGGGTAAGTACCGGCGCGTCCTGGCAGTTGCGTGGGAGAAGCAGTCGGAGTCGAATGCCATGTGGGCGTTGTCGATTCCGGTGCCGTTCACCAAACCGGTCGGCGCTGGCGCCGGCGGCTATTTCGCACCGCACATCAGGGCCTACATCCGCCGTTCCGGTGCACCGTCGCATATCGGCGCAATGGTCGCCGTCAAGGATCGGCTCAACGGGTCGAAGAACCCGCTGGCGCATCTTCAACAGCCCGACATCACCATGGAGAAGGTGATGGCATCCCAGATGCTCTGGGATCCCATCAGGTTCGACGAGACGTGCCCGTCGTCAGACGGTGCCGCAGCCGTGGTAATCGGCGACGAGCGGATCGCCGACGCCCGGGTGGCCGGCGGCAATCCGGTGGCATGGATCCATGCCACCGCCCTGCGGACCGAACCGCTGGCCTACTCCGGGCGTGACCAGGTCAACCCGCAGGCCGGCCGCGACGCCGCCGCCGCGTTGTGGAGGGACGCCGGAATCAGCAGTCCCATCGACGAGATCGACGTCGCCGAGATCTACGTGCCGTTCTCCTGGTTCGAGCCGATGTGGCTGGAGAATCTCGGTTTCGCCCCCGAGGGCGAGGGCTGGAAGCTCACCGAGGCGGGCGAGACGGCGATCGGCGGCCGGATCCCGGTCAACGCATCCGGGGGCGTGCTGTCCTCGAATCCGATCGGCGCCTCGGGGATGATCCGGTTCGCCGAAGCGGCCATCCAGGTGATGGGCAAGGCCGGCGCACATCAGGTCCCCGGGGCCAGGAAGGCGCTGGGGCACGCCTACGGCGGTGGTTCGCAGTACTTCTCGATGTGGGTGGTCGGCAGTGACAAGCCGGCGCGGGACAAACCGGCGAAAGCCTAAGCCCTACCGGGCCTCTCCGAGACCGGTCAGGTAGCGCTGGGCGAGGTCCCGGTAGGCCTGCGGGTTGGTCTGCACCCACGCTTCGGCGCGGGTTCCCGCCAGTGGACTCTTCACCGTGGCCGGGGCGCCGGTAACGAGCACCTCAGTGGGAATCTGGGTGCCGCCCACCACCAGCGAATGCGCCGCGATGAGGCTGCGGGCTCCGATCACCGCACCGTCGAGGATGGTGCAGTGGTTGGCGATCAGCGCCTCTTCGCCGATATGCGCGCCGTGGATGGTGCACATATGGGCGATGGTGGCTCCGGGGCCGACATCGACCGGGATCCCGGGCGGGGCGTGCAGCACCGATCCATCCTGCACGTTGGCGCCCTCCCGGATCACGACCGGGGCATAGTCGGCGCGCAGCACCGTGTTGAACCACACCGAGGCACCCGCCTCCACGGTGACGTCTCCCACGAGGACAGCGGTCGGGGCGATGAAGGCGGTCGGGTCCACCTTGGGCGATCGGCCCTCGAAGGAGTACATCGGCATCGTCCACATATACCCCAGCCGATCGGCCACGGGACGGCGTTGTTGCGGGACCGGACCGCAAAACTGTAACGTGTTCTAGTTAGAGACACGAAACCGGAGGGCCGACCATGACCACCGACATTCGGGAAATCGACACCGGGACCCTGCCCGACCGGTATGCCCGCGGATGGCACTGCCTGGGTCCCGTCAAGGGATTCCTCGACGGCAAGCCGCACTCGGTCCACGCGTTCGGCACCAAACTGGTGGTGTTCGCCGACTCAGGCGGTGAGTTGAACGTCCTGGATGCCTACTGCCGTCACATGGGCGGGGATCTGTCGCAGGGCACCATCAAGGGCGACGAGGTGGCCTGCCCGTTCCACGACTGGCGCTGGGGCGGGGATGGCCGCTGCAAGCTGGTGCCGTACGCCAAGCGCACCCCCAAGTTGGCCAAGACCCGGTCCTGGCATACCGATGTCCGGTCCGGGTTGCTGTTCGTCTGGCACGACCGCGAAGGCAATCCTCCGCAACCGGAGGTCCGGATTCCCGAGATCCCGGAACAGGAGAGCGCCGAGTGGACCGACTGGAACTGGAACTCGATGCTGATCGAGGGTTCGAACTGTCGCGAGATCGTCGACAACGTCACCGATATGGCGCACTTCTACTACATCCACTTCGGCCTGCCGACCTACTTCAAGAACGTCTTCGAGGGCCATATCGCCACCCAGTATCTACACAATGTCGGCCGCCCCGATGTCGGCGGTATGGGGACGGCCTACGGCGAATCGCACCTGGATTCCGAGGCCAGTTACTTCGGGCCGTCGTTCATGATCAACTGGCTGCATAACACCTACGGCGACTACAAGGCCGAGTCGATACTGATCAACTGCCACTACCCGGTGAACCAGGATTCGTTCGTGCTGCAGTGGGGCGTCATCATCGAGAAACCCAAGGGCCTCGACGATAAGACGACCGAGCGCATTTCCGCGGCGTTCATCGACGGGGTGAGCAAGGGCTTCCTGCAGGATGTCGAGATCTGGAAGCACAAGACCCGCATCGAGAACCCTCTGCTGGTCGAGGAGGACGGCGCCGTCTACCAGATGCGCCGCTGGTATCAGCAGTTCTACGTCGACGTCGCCGATATCAGCCCTGATATGACCGACCGATTCGAACTCGAGGTCGACACCACCAAGGCCAACGAGAAGTGGCATGTCGAGGTCGAGGAGAATCTGCGCCGCCAGGCCACCCAGGCTGCCGAGGCGGGCCAACCGGCATCATGACCTCCGAGCAGCGCCCCGACGTCGAGGAGATCACCCGATCGATGCTGCTCCTGCACACCGTGCATGATGACGAGCACCCGGCCGGTGATGACGATGACGTGCTGACGTGGGTCAAGGCGCCGGATTTCGCCAACGACCCGGCCCGGGCCGCCGCCGTACACGAGGCCACCCGCCGGGACCGCGAGCGCTATCTCACCTCCGGGTTGGCCGATGTCGCCTGCCGGTTCTGCCACGCCTCGGTGAAAGTCAAGAAGCTCGGCGCCCCGCACACCGCGGTGCAATGGAACAGCGAGGCCCAGCAGCGGTGCGCGGTCTTCGCCGAGGTTCGGGCCGGCGGCGGTAACAGCGCCCGAACCCGGGCCTGCCCCAAACTGGCCGACAGCATCGCCCACGCCGTCGCCGAGGGCTGTCTGGAGGAGTTCTCCAGCACACCCGCACCCGGCGACGGATAGTCCCCCACTCTCGTCCCCCGCGACCAGACACAAAGTGCTCCGGATTACCGCGTGTCGCGAGCAATTTGTGTCTGCTCGCGCAGGGGGTGCGGCCTACAACCCTCGGAAGCGCTCCTTGACCTGATCCGCGGTCAGCCCGTAGTCGGCCAGTGAATAGCTGTGCTTGGGTGCGCGTGGGCCCTGCTTGCTCTGCTCGTCGGTCCGCACGATCGCGGCACGCGCCTGTTCGGTCATGTCGATGCCGAAATGGTCGTATATGTTCTCGAGGGTTTTGATCGGGTCAGCGATCAGTTCGAAGTAGTCGACATCACAGAACTGCGCCGGATCATGCTGCGCCCGAACCGTAGTGAATCTCTCCAGCCCACGCGACCAGGTCTCCAGCGAATCGGCGCCAATCGTGTCTCCGACGAAGCTGTTGGACCATCCCGCAGTGGTGTGCTGGGACAGCGAACACATCGAGGCCATGATGGTCTCGGGCGGCCGGTGGCATTGGATCACCAGAGCATCCGGATACGTCGCCATCAGCGCGTCCAGGGCGAAGAGGTGACTGGGATTCTTGAGCACCCAACGCTTCTCGGTGTCATTGAGACCGATCAGCTGAAGGTTCTTCCGATGCCGCAGATACGGCGGCCGCCAGTCCTGACCCGCCAGCCAGCGCGAGTAGGTCGGCACATGCGCCAAGGTCTCATAGGACACCGAATGCACCGACTGGCGCAGCAGCTGCCAGCACTCCTCCACCTCGTCGGCAGTCATATAGTGCAACCCGGTGTAGTCCGGGTTGTCCTCGTGGGCCTTGGCGAAGCGCGATTGCAGCTCCATGAACACCGGGTTCTGCGGCCAGGTTTCGCGCGGCGGACGGGGCTGCGGGAACTCGGCGAGCCACAGTTCCAAACCCTGATGCCGTGGATCACCGCACAGCAGCCGGTGCAACGCGGTGGTGCCGGTCCGTGGCAGACCGGTGACGAAGATCGGCGCAGTGATAGCGATATCGGCATGCTGCGGGTACTGCTTCCAGGAAGCCTCGCTGAGCAGTCGGGCCACCAGAGCATTGCGCAGGAAGAACCGGGACATCTTGCTCCCGAGTTCAGTGAAGTCGGCGTCACGGCGATAGGAGTCGAGCAGCACCGAGAGCGCCTCGACGTAGTTGTCCGCATCGGTGCCGAAGTCGTCCAGACCCACCGCCCTGACCGCTGAGGCCTTCAAGTCATCGACCGTCCCGACATCCGTGCGGGCCGTCACGCCTTGTACTCCCCGCAGTTCACATCAAGGGTCGCGCCGGTGATGCCGCTGGACAGGTCGCTGGCCATGAACAGAATGGCCGAGGCCACCTCGTCTTCGGTGGGCAGCCGCTTGAGATCGGACTGGGCGGCGGTAGCGGCATAGATCTGCTCGACCGTGGTGCCGTACTTGCCAGCCTGATGGTTGAAGTAGCTTTTGAGGGTGTCACCCCAGATATATCCGGGCGCAACGGAATTGACCCGGATACCCTGATCGCCGAGTTCGCTCGCCAGCGACTGGGACATCGCCAACAACGCCGATTTGGCCATCTTGTAGGCGCCGTATTTCGGCTGGGAGTGCCGGATCACCATCGAGTTGACGTTGACCACCGAGCCATTGACTTCGGCCAGTGCCGGGGTGAATCCCTGGATCAGCCGCAGCGCACCGAGAACGGTCAATTCGATGGCATCCCGGATGTGCTGGAATCCGGTGTCCGCCAACGGCTTCATCGACGGCACCCGGAAGGCGTTGTTGATCAGCACATCGACCTTGCCGTAGGCCTCCACGCTGCGGGCGACCAGATTGTCCACCTGTTCGTCATCGGTGATGTCGGTGGTGACCGACACCGCGCGACGCCCGAGACCGGCCACCAGGGCGGCAACCTCCTCCAGACGCCCGGCGGTACGGGCCGCGAGCACCAAGTCGGCTCCCGCCTCGGCACACCGACGCGCCAGAGTGGTCCCGAGTGCCGGTCCGACTCCGCTGATCACCACGACTTTGTTCTCCAGCATGCCCGCCATCGGCTATCCCACCATTCTGTTCTGAATCTGCTTCTGCCGTAGCGCGATCCGGTCGTGCCAGGCCATATCCGAGATCCTGTTGTCCTGGTAGTACGGAAGGCGCCGGGGCACAGCGTCGATATCGACAAGTTCGACGGTCGGTCCATCAGCCGCCGTCAGCGCGCGCGACACCCGCTGCCACCGGAACTGCAGGAAGCCTTTGCGATGCCCGAGGGTCTCCACCCAGTTCGTCACCCCGGGGTTGTGGTCGGCGACCACGATGCGGATCATGCCGTCCGGATCGGCCTGGGCTTGGGTGCCGTTCAGCGAGGTCTGGTGGTTGATGTAGTCCAGCGAGATGTACCACAGGCTACCAAGCTGGAAGCCCAGATAGGGGGCATCGGTCACCGGCAGGGTGATCACCAGAGCCTGCTCGGACTCGAGTTCGAAATGTCCCGCCGAGGAGAACTGGGTCGCCAGGCCGCCGGGTGTCAACCGGGGCGCGACCATCGTGTTGACCGGAAGGTTCGTATAGAACCACTGCGGGAACTGTAGCCAGGTCTTGATCCGTTGGACGAGCTGTTTACCCGCTGTGGCCCAGCGTTTTTCGATGAGATCACGACTCAGCCCCGGCGGCGCGGTGCCAGCCGTGTCGGTCCGGGCGATGGCGACGGTACCCCGAGTGGCGGACCAGTCGTTGTAGACCTCACGGATCACCAACTGCGCATTCCCGGCCGGGGTGAATCGCCATTCGTAACTCCCGTCGGCGGCGATATCGAGCCGGCGGTCGTCGAAGGCCGTCTCGCTGTCGGGCACCTCCGTGTCGGTGTATTCCCCGCCGAGTAGCTGAAAGCTCAGATCGGTCGTGGTGCCCCGGGTTCCGGTGATGACGTAGTCATGGCCGGCATGCACCCGCGTTCCGAAATACAGGGTGTCCGGGTTGTCCAATCCCATTTTGGTGAACGGCCCGGTACCGGACTGCAGAAAGGGATGATCCCGGTCGTAATCGAAGGCCAGGTGCGTGCAGGCCGCGATACCGCCGGCGAGGTACTGCAACCCCTCGAGCAGGTCGGCCTCGGATTCGATATGGGGTGCTTCGCGGACCAGTCTCTCGGCCTCTGCGATGGCGTCCAGCAGGGGCTGTGCGTACATCGTCGAGGAGCCTCCCGCGTTTCGGCAACGGAGGCGCACCGAACACCATCCAGGGCCAAATCTAGAACGTGTTCTAGTGCAGAGTCAACCAGGAGGCGGTGTATCAGCTGACGCTGGCGAGGGTGAACGGCAGCACCTGTCCCACCCCGGCCCGCCGCAACACCCGAGCCGCCATCGTCAGGGTCCAGCCGGTATCGGTGATGTCGTCGATCAGCAGCACCGGACCGTCCAGTTCCCCGAGTTCGGGTTCGGCCCAGCAATCAGTCAGCGCCGCAACCCGATAGGCGGAGTTCGCCGCTGTCACCGGCCTGCGATCGGGACCGTAACGCAGTGTTCCCAGGTTGCTCAGCCTGCCCATTTCACTGAGGCCATCCACCATCGAGCCGATCAGCACCGGGTGGGTGGTCGAGTCCAGACCCATCACCGCGACGGGCCGCGACTCCCACTGCCAGGAGGCCAGGACATCGACGGCGGCCTTGAGCACATCGTCGGGCACCGGTGCATCGGGTGCGTCCAGTAGTCGCCGCAGCCGCGTTCCCCACCCCAGGTCGGTGAGCCGCCCGATGGCCCGGCCGGCAGCCGGCCCGTCGGCGATCCGACCGTTGAGGTCGATGCCCAGCTTGGCCATGCCGGTGGGCCACTGCCGGCGCGGGGCGAGTTCGACCCCGGGCCGCTGCAACCGTTGCTGGGCGGCGTCGACCGCGGTGGACTCGACCTGTGTGGAGTAGGCGTGACCGGAACAGTTGTCGCAGCGGCCGCAGCGCTCACCGGGGGCGAGTTCGGGGTCGTCCAACTGCGCCCGCAGGAAGGCCATCCGGCAGTCGGCGGTGACCTGGTAGTCGAGCATCGCCTGCTGCTCCCGGCGCCGGGCCTCGTCGAGTTTCCGGTAGCGCGGCTCGTCATAGTGCCAAGGGGCACCGGTGCCGATCCAGCCGCCTTTGACGCGTTTGACCGCGCCGTCGACATCGAGCACCTTGAGCACCATCTCCAGGCGGGACCGGCCCAGGTCGACGAGCGGTTCCAGCGCCGCGGTCGATTGCGGCCGGTCAGGGTCGAGAACGTCGATCACCCTGCGCACCATGGACTCCGAGGGAAAGGCCACCGACGCGAAGTAGCTCCAGATATCGGTGTCCTCGCGGCTGGGGAGCAGGATCACCTCGGCGCTGTCGGTGGATCGGCCAGCACGGCCGACCTGCTGGTAGTAGGAAATCGGTGACGACGGCGCACCGAGGTGGATCACGAACCCGAGATCGGGTTTGTCGAACCCCATCCCCAGCGCGGACGTCGCCACCAGCGCTTTGACCCGGTTGTCGAGCAGGTCGGATTCCAATTGCTCGCGCTCGGCCGGGTCGGTCGCACCGGTGTAGGCGGCGACATGATGGCCCAGATCGCGCAGCAGCGTGGCGAGGTCCCGGGCACCGGCGACGGTCAAGGTGTAGATGATTCCGGAGCCCTGCAACGAGTTCAGATGTGCAGCGATCCAGGCGACGCGTTGCGCGGCGGACGAAATCTGCACCACCGACAACCGAAGGGACTCCCGGTCCAGACCGCCGCGCAGCACCAGAGTGTCAGCTCCGCCGACGCCCAACTGTGCGGCTACATCGTCGACCACCCGGTCGTTCGCCGTCGCGGTGGTGGCCAGGACCGGAACGTCCGCGCCCAGCTCGGCGACCAACGTGCGGATCCGCCGGTAGTCGGGCCGGAAGTCATGGCCCCAGTCGGAGACGCAGTGCGCTTCATCGACCACCACCAGACCGGCGTCGGCGGCCAGGGCCGGCAGCACGGTGTCACGAAACTCCGGATTGTTCAGCCGTTCCGGGCTGACCAGAAGCACATCGAGTTCACCGTCCGCGATCCGCTGGTGGATACCGTCCCACTCGGTGACATTTCCCGAGTTGATGGTGGCCGCATGTACCCCGGCGCGCTGCGCGGCAGCGACCTGGTTGCGCATCAGCGCCAGTAACGGGGACACGATGACCGTGGCGCCGCGGCCCTGTTCACGCAACAGTTTGGCGGCGATGAAGTAGACCGCCGACTTGCCCCAGCCGGTCCGCTGCACGACCAGCGCCCGGCGGCGCCGCACGACCAGCGCCTCGATAGCCGTCCACTGGTCGTCGCGGAGGTTCGCACGTTCTCCCGCGAGCTGTTCGAGGATTTCCTGGGCTTGAGCGCGGGTGGCGGGCGGCGGGCTGGGCGGGGTCACCTCACCCATCGTGCTCCCGGTGTCCGACAGCACCCTCGGGGACCGGGAGGTTCAGGACTGGTCCTGCTCGCGCTTGATCTCCAGCGCGATGTCGATCAGCTGATCCTCCTGGCCGCCGATCAGCTTGCGCTGGCCGGCACGATGCAGCAGTTGGTGGGCCGGGACCCCATAGCGTTCGCCCTGCCGCACGGCGTGCTTGAGGAAGCTGGAGTACACCCCGGAGTAACCCATGATCAGAGCGTTGCGATCCAGCAGGCACTCCGCCGGCATCGCTTTGGCGACCACGTCCTCGGCGGCGTCGGCGATGTCGAAGAAGTCGATACCGGTCTTCACACCGATCTTGTCGAACACCCCGATCAGCGCCTCCACCGGCGCGTTGCCCGCGCCGGCCCCGAACCGCCGCACGCTGCCGTCGATCTGCTTGGCTCCGGCCCGGACCGCCTCGACCGAGTTGGCGACCCCCAGACCGAGGTTCTCATGGCCGTGGAATCCCACCTGGGCGTCGTCGCCGAGTTCGGCCACCAACGCCGAAACCCGTTCTGCCACATCGCTGAGAACCAACGCACCCGCCGAGTCGACCACATATACGCACTGACACCCGGCATCGGCCATGATCCGGGCCTGGGCGGCCAGTTTCTCCGGCGGCAGGGTGTGGGACATCATCAGGAAGCCCACCGTCTCCAACCCGAGTTCACGGGCCAGTCCGAAATGCTGGATGGAGACGTCGGCTTCGGTGCAATGGGTGGCGATCCGGCAGATCGACCCACCGTTGTCCTGGGCCTCCCGGATGTCCTCCTTGGTGCCCACCCCCGGCAACATCAGGAAGGCGATCCTGGCCTCGCTGGCGGTCTCGGCGGCGGCCTTGATCAGTTCCTGCTCCGGCACTTTGGAGAAGCCGTAGTTGAAGCTGGACCCACCCAGCCCGTCACCATGGGTCACCTCGATCACCGGCACGCCGGCCGCGTCGAGTGCTGCGACGATCGCCCGGACCTCCTCGACGGTGAACTGGTGGCGCTTGTGGTGTGAACCATCGCGCAGCGAGGTGTCGGTGATCCTGACGTCCCAGATGTGGTCACTCATCGTGTGCCTCCGACTGTGCTCGATGACGCGCCCTGCTTGGCGATCTCCTCGCCGACCTTGGTGGCTGCGGCGGTCATGATGTCCAGGTTTCCCGCATACGGCGGCAGATAGTCACCCGCGCCCTCGACTTCGATGAACGTCGTCACCACATGCTGGCCGCCGTTGACCACCGACGGGTCGTCAAACTGCGGTTCGTTGAGCAGCCGGTAGCCCGGTACGTAGGTCTGCACCTCGGCCACCACGTCGTGAATAGACGCGGTGATGGCGTCGTGGTCGGCATCCTCCGGGATGGCGCAGAAGATGGTGTCGCGCATGATCATCGGCGGGTCGGCGGGGTTGAGGATGATGATCGCCTTGCCGCGTCGGGCGCCGCCGATGGTCTCCACTCCCCGGCTGGTGGTCTTGGTGAACTCGTCGATATTGGCCCGGGTTCCCGGACCGGCCGACACCGAGGACACCGAAGCGACGATCTCGGCGTAAGGCACGTCCACCACGCGCGACACTGCGTAGACGATCGGGATGGTGGCCTGTCCGCCGCAGGTGACCATATTGACGTTCTTGGCGTCGAGGTGAGCCTTGAGGTTGGCCGGCGGCACCACGCCCGGACCGACGGCGGCCGGGGTGAGGTCGATGGCGGTGATCCCCGCCTCGGCGTACCGCGGCGCGGCCGCCTTGTGCACATAGGCAGAGGTGGCCTCGAACACCAGGTCCGGCAACTCGGCCTGTGCGAGCAGCCAGTCCACGCCCTCGTGGCTGGTCTCAAGTCCCAGCGAACGAGCCCGCGCCAGACCCTCACTGGCCGGATCGATACCGATCATCCAGCGCGGCTCGAGCCAATCCGAACGCAGCAGTTTGTACAGCAGATCGGTGCTGATGTTGCCCGAGCCGACGATGGCAACCGATGTGCGGTCTGATCCCATGACGCTCCTAGTCGAAGGACAGCCGGACTGAGCCCAGACCGGCGAAGTCGGCGGCGAACTCATCACCGGGGCGGGCGTCGATCGCGCGCGTGCACGATCCGGGCAACACGATGTCGCCGGCCTTGAGCCGGACTCCGAAGCCGTCCACCTTGCGGGCCAGCCACGCCACCGCGGTCACGGGGTTGCCGAGCACCGCGTCGCTACGGCCCTCGGCGACCACCTCGCCGTTGCGCCTGAGCACCGCGTCGATGGCGGTGATGTCGATATCTTTGGGTGACACCCGCTCGGCGCCCAGGACGAAACCCGCCGAGGATGCGTTATCGGCGATGGTGTCGCAGAGTCCGATCTTCCAGTCGGTGATCCGGGTGTCGATGAGTTCGATCGCGGGGACATAGGCGGCGGTGGCGGCCAGCACGTCGTCCTCGGTGCAGCCGGCCCCCGGCAGGTCGGCGGCCAGGATGAACCCCACCTCCACCTCGACCCGTGGGAACAGGAACCTGCCCGCCGGCACCGGGACGTCCTCGAAGACCTCCATATCGGCCAGCAGGTGGCCGTAGTCCGGTTCATCGACACCCATCATCTGCTGCATGGCCTTCGATGAGAGCCCCACCTTGTGCCCCACCACCCTGGCCCCTTCGGCGACGCGGGCCCGGATGTTGATCAGTTGGATCTCGTAGGCGTCGACGACGTCGATATCGGGGTGCGCGCCGGTCAGCGGAGCCAGCGGCACCCGCGTCCGTTCGGCCTGCTCCAACTCGGCTGCCAGTGCGGCACGGGTCTCGCTGCTCAGCATTCCCGCAGATCCCGTCGTTCGATGTCACGCAGACGTCAGTAGCGCCCACCCGGGGCAATTCTATAACGTGTTCTAGTATGACAGCCCAAGAGTTCGACGTCGTTGTGGTCGGAAGCGGCGCCGCCGGAATGGTCGCCGCTCTGACTGCCGCCCACCAGGGGCTATCCGCGGTGGTCATCGAGAAATCCGCCCACTTCGGCGGATCGACGGCGCGGTCCGGTGGCGGCGTATGGATCCCCAACAACGAGATCCTCGAACGAGATGGCGTCACCGACACCAGAGAGGCCGCCCGCACCTACCTGCATACGATCATCGGCGATGTCGTCCCGGCCGAGAAGATCGACACCTACCTCGACCGCAGCCCGGAGATGCTGTCCTTCGTGCTGAGGCACACTCCGCTCAAGATGTGCTGGGTACCTGGATACTCCGACTACTACCCGGAGACTCCCGGCGGCCGACCGGCGGGACGGTCGATCGAACCGGAGCCGTTCGACGCCAAGAAGCTGGGCCCGGACCTCCCCGGCCTTGAACCCGCCTACGGCAAAGTCCCCCTGAACGTGGTTGTCATGCAACAGGACTACGTCCGGCTCAACCAGATGAAGCGCCACCCCCGCGGGGTCCTGCGCAGTCTGAAAGTCGGTGCGCGTTCGATGTGGGCGGGCATGCGGGGAAAGAACCTGGTCGGTATGGGGCGCGCGCTCATCGCCCCACTGCGAATCGGACTGCGCGAGGCCGGCGTTCCGGTGTTGCTCAATACCGCGCTCACCGACCTGTACGTCGAGGGCGGAGTTGTGCGTGGTGTCTACGTCCGTGACATGACGGCGCCCGAGACGGACGAGCCGCGGCTGATCCGGGCCCGGCGCGGGGTCATCCTGGGCAGCGGCGGATTCGAACACAACGAGTCCATGCGGCGGAAGTATCAGCGTGAGCCGATCGGCACCGAATGGACGGTTGGGGCGGCGGCCAACACCGGAGACGGCATTCTCGCGGCCGAAAAGCTCGGCGCGGCAATGGAGCTGATGGAAGATTCGTGGTGGGGCCCGACGGTCCCACTGGAGGGTGCACCCTGGTTCGCGTTGTCGGAGCGCAACTCCCCGGGATCCATGATCGTCAACATGTCGGGCGAGCGATTCATGAACGAGTCGATGCCGTACGTGGAGGCGTGTCACCACATGTACGGCGGACAGTACGGCCAGGGCTCCGGCCCGGGGGAGAATGTGCCGGCCTGGCTGGTCTTCGACCAGCGTTATCGGGACCGCTATATCTTCGCCGGACTGCAACCGGGTCAACGGATTCCGAAGAAGTGGATGGATTCCGGGGTGATCGTCAAAGCCGACAGCATCCAGGCGCTGGCGAGCACGACCGGGCTGCCGGCCGATCAGCTGCGGGCAACGACAGAAAGGTTCAACGGTTTCGCCCGGTCCGGGCGCGACGAGGACTTCCACCGCGGCGAAAGCGCCTATGACCGCTACTACGGCGATCCGACCAACAAGCCGAATCCCAACCTCGGCGAGATCAGCCACCCGCCCTTCTATGCGGCCAAGATGGTGCCGGGCGATCTGGGCACCAAGGGTGGGATCCGCACCGACGTCAACGGCCGGGCGTTGCGTGACGACGGCTCGGTGATCGAGGGGCTCTACGCCGCCGGTAACGTCAGCGCGCCGGTGATGGGGCATACCTACCCCGGACCGGGCGGCACCATCGGACCCGCGATGACATTCGGCTACCTGGCCGCACTCGATATCGCCGCTCATGCCCGGAAGGCTCTGCATGCCCATTGATGTCGACGTGGCCCTGGCCGCGGAACTCGCCCCGGTGGAGTTCTCCTGGACCAGCAGCGACGTGCAGCTCTACAACCTTGCCCTCGGGGCGGGTTCGGATCCGATGGATCCCGGCGAGCTGCGCTATCTGACCGATGGAACGCCCCAGGTGCTACCGACCTTCAGCAGTGTGGCCGCCACCTTCCACATGACCGAGCCGCCCGCGGTGAGCTATCCGGGTGTCGATATCGAGCTCGGCAGGGTCCTGCACGGCAGCGAATCGGTGACCGTGACGGGCCCACTTCCCGCAAGCGGGACCGCGCGCGCGGTGACCCGGTTCACCGACATCTGGGACAAGGGCAAAGCCGCCGTTCTGGTGAGCCAGACCGAAGTCACCGATCTCGACGGCAACCCACTGTGGACGCTGCGACGGTCGATCTTCGCCCGCGGGGAGGGCGGTTTCGGCGGAGACCGCGGTCCCTCGACGTCGAATACGACACCCGACCGCGACCCCGACGTCGTCACCGATATCGCGATCCTGCCGCAGCAGGCGCTGCTCTATCGGCTGTGTGGTGACCGCAACCCACTGCACTCCGATCCCGGGTTTGCCGCTGCCGCCGGGTTTCCCCGGCCCATCCTGCACGGACTGTGCACCTACGGCATGACCTGCAAAGCGCTGGTCGACACCCTGCTCGGCGCCGACGCCGCCCGGGTGGTGTCCTACGGTGCCCGATTCGCCGGTGTGGTCTATCCCGGGGAGACTCTGAGGGTGAGCGCCTGGCGCCAGGGAGACCGCTACAACGGCGTCGTCACCGCACCGGCGCGCGGCGGGGTCACGGTTCTCTCTGATGTGGAACTGCTGCCGGCGTAGGCGGTTCTCGATCGGCCAACGGGCGCGAGGGTCCGCGCCCGGATCGGATCGGGGCAATCTCAAAATTTTGCTGAACTGCAGCTGAGATTTCCGTTAGCCTTCGCCGGTTTTGCTCTGGGCGTCGGGAGGACCGGTCATGGTGTCAGCATCTCGTTTTGTGGGCCGGGTCGGCGGACTGTCCGCAGCCCTCGGCATCGGGGCCGCGGTGGTCTACATCGGCTGCGGTACCGCCACCGCGGATTCCGGCGTCGAGAGCGGGCCGGACTCGCGGGCGATGTCGGCCACCGCCGGGGAACGCGGTCCCGTTGGACGCTCCACGGACTCGCCCCGACGCGCCCGGTCAGCCCCTGCCGCAGCGAACGCCGCGACAGACGCGGCCGGAGGCAATACGGTGCGGTCGCGGGCCGTGACCGGGCGCGGAGCGCCGGCGCCCGACGACCGGCCGAACACCACCGTGCCCGACATTGACACCACCGCCCGAGACATCCCGGTGACCGACGTCCCGGTGACCGGCGGCGCCATCGCTGCTGCAGCGGCCGCCGACCCCGTCGGAGCCGACACCCCGGTGACCGACGGCACCGTCGCTGCTGCAACGGCCGCCGCCCCCGCGGGCGCCGATACCCCGGCAACCGCGCTGCTCGGTCTGGCCGCCGCGGCCAGCGCAGCGAGCGTGACCGCGCTGCCGACGATCACCCCGAGCGTTTGCACGGAGTCGAGCCAGGCGTGCGCCTATATCGTCGGCCCCAGTGGCGAACCGATTCCGGACCAGACCTACATAGATGTCGCGATGGGTTGGTACCTCCAGCCCAACAGCCCAGGCACCGTCTTCACTCCCCAGGTGATCTTCACCCCTGAGGGCGCGTATCCAATCACCGGCGTCAAGCAACTTCCCATCGATCCCTCGTCACAGGAGGGCCTCACCGAGGTCCGGGAAACCATTGAGGCGACCCTGCAGGTACTGGAGCCGGGAACGCCAATCAGCTACTTCGGCTACTCGCAGAGCGCGATCATCAGTTCGCTCTTGCAGATTTACCAGGCGGGATGTTCGGGGAGCACATGTCCCCCGCCGGCACCGCCGAAGGAGGGCACTTGGCCGATCGAGAACCTCGACCCGAGCCAGGTCACATTCGTGACCGTCGGGCAGGAGATGAATCCCAACGGTGGCTGGTTCTCCCGGTTCACCGGATTCGTCACACCCGGCCCCGGCCTGGTGTTCTACGGCGCCACCCCCGAGGAGCCCTGGGCCGGCCGCACCATCAACTACACCCTGGAGTACGACGGATTCGCCGACTACCCGAGATACCCGCTGAACTTCCTGTCCTCCCTCAACGCGGCCATGGGTATTCTCCTGGTTCACACCCAGTACGCGTCGCAGAATTACTTCAGTTCGGTCTACGGCACCATTGATCCGATCCTGGCCGCCGGCCCGGCGGTGGCCTGCCAGGATCCGTCCTCGATCTGCAAGCGGCTTCCGACGACTCCCGGAACCGAGGACGCCCAGGAGTACTACTTCATCCCGACCCCCAACCTGCCATTGCTGGCTCCGCTGCGGGCGATCCCGTTGATCGGCACCCCGCTGGCGGACCTGATCCAGCCCGCCCTAAAGGTGATCGTGGATCTGGGTTACGCCGACTGGGCACACGGGTTCGGCGACGAGGCCGACCAGCCGCCGGCCAACGTGCTGCTCGAATTCGGCGTGTTCCCCGACGTCAGCCCGCTGGAGGTCATCAGCAAGCTGATCGCCGGCGTCCAGCAGGGAGTCCAGGACTTCATCGCCGACCTGCTGCCCGGAGGATCGGTCGCGCAGGAGCTGTCCACGATGGCGTCCACGATCCGCACGATGATGTCGGACACGGTGTCGACGATCACCGCGCTTGCGTCCCAGCCGATAGCGCTTCCGTCGCTGAGTGACGTATTCACGACCGTGCAGAACGTGGTGGCTGAGGTGAGCGGCCGCGTCGCCCTGGCCGCGTCGGCGCTGTACGCCACACTTTTGCCTTTGGCGGACTTCGCCAACTCCTTCGTCTTTTCCTTCCCGGGCTACGCGGTCAACCTCTTCCTCGACGGTGTCCAGCAGGCCGTCAGCGGCGACCTGATCGAGGGTCTGGTCAACGCGATCGGCCGCCCGGTCGCCGCCGCGGTCGGATTCGCCGGCATCATCGGGGTCTTCCAGACCGTGGTGTTCCTGCTGGGCGGCCTTGCGGCGGTCACCGGGTGCGGCCCGGCCGCCCCGGTCACCGGTTTCTGCAATATTCCGGCTCTCCAAACTTAAGCGGGCAATGCCTGGTCAGGGTGTCGACGTGTCGTTGACCTGAGGCCCCCGATACCATTCGCTCAGCTTGTTCTCAGCCTTCATGTGTCAGGTTAGGGGTTCCGATGCGTGCCTTGGATTTCGTCGGTCGAGTCGGTGGGCTGGCGGTCGCACTGGGTGTGGGCGCCGCTGCCCTCAACTACTCAGCCGTGGCGTGGGCAGACGCCCCGTCGGGGGCCTCTGAGGCCACGTCGACAGGCTCCGAAGCCAGCTCGGCGGGACCCTCGGCAACGAGTCGGCGGAGCCATGGCGGAGCGTCGCCCGCAACCGCAGGCCGTCCCGGATACAAGCCACCTGCCAGTCGCTCCCGCGCCAATCCGCCGTCGCCGGCCGCGGCCGCCCGGCCTCGGGTCACGATTCCGACCACCCCTGTTCAGCCCGCCACCGACACCGTGCCGGCCACACTGACCGGCATCGCGGTCGGCAACGCCGCGCCGACCGCCGCACCGACGACGCCTCAGGAGCGATTCGATCCGCCCAGCCCGGCGCCGGCCGCAATCTCCCCGCTACGGTCCATCGCTCCGGCCCCCGCACCTCAGGCCGCACCCGTGCCGGGCCTCGTGACCGCGGCGGCCGACCCGGCCGCCGACCCGTTCGCCAACGGCAACCCCACCGCCCCGGTCGGATCACCGCTGGAGTGGGCGCTGGCGGCCTACGCGCGGCGTGAGCTTGCTGCTCCCAGCACAACAGCGGCGGTGCCCGTAGTCCCAGCGGCCGCGGCAACCCAGCCGTTGATTCTCGGGCCCAGTGGCGTGCCCATCCCGTCGACGCGCTATGTCGACACCGTCATGGAGTACTACGTCCTGCCCAACAGCCCGGAGGGGGCCGAAACACCCCAGGTGGTCTTCACCCCCGAGGGGCTGTACCCGATTACCGGGGTGAAGAGCCTGCCGTTGAACACCTCGGTCGACCAAGGGATGAAGATTCTGTCCGACACCCTCGGCGAGCTGCCCGCAGGGACGACGACCACGGTGTTCGGCTACTCGCAGAGCGCGATCATCGGTTCGCTGATGGAGGCCGGGTACATCTCCCCGACCTCGCCGTACAACAACGATCCGGCGCCGCCGGCCATCCCCGACGACCTCAAGGATTCGATCAGCTTCATCTACGTGGGTAACGAGTTGAACCCAAATGGGGGCTTCCTATCGCGTTTCCCCGGCTTGAACCTACCGAGTCTGGGCATTCCCTTCTATGGTCCGACGCCCGAAGATGCCTATCCCACAACGAATTACGCGCGGGAATACGACGGCTTCGCGGATTTCCCCCGCTATCCCTTGAATCTGGTGTCCGTTGTCAACGCCCTTTTGGGGATCGCGTTCGTCCACACCGAGTACACGCCCGGACCGACCTGCAGGAGCTTCTGCCTGACCAAGCAGGAGGTCGAAGAAGCTATCGCGCTGCCGACCACCTCGCCGACGCAGAACTACTACTTCATGCCGACCGAGAACCTGCCGTTGCTGCAGCCACTGCGGTTCATTCCGTTCATCGGCAATCCCCTCGCCGATCTGATCCAGCCCGTTCTGAAAGTTATCGTCGACCTCGGCTACGGCGATCCGGCGCACGGGTTTGCTTCCGGCACCCAGCCCGATGCCAACGTGCTGGTGCCGTTCGGACTGTTCCCGCAAGTCAGCCCGCTTGAAGTCCTCGAAAAGCTGGTGGCCGGCGTCCAACAGGGGATCAACGATTTCATCGCCGACTTCGGGCCCGGTGGCTCCGTCGCGCGGGAGGTCGCGGCGATCTCACTGCCGACGCTGTCGTTCGCACTGCCTACACCGACCAGTCTCATCGCCGCCGTCCAGGACATCGTCCTGGGGGTTGCCGAGCAGATCTCGGGTTCAATTGCCTCACTCTACGCAGCGCTGCTGCCGACTGCGGACATCGTCAACGCCGTGGTGGCCGTCCTGCCGGCCTACGCTGTCACCGTTTTCCTGGATGGAATCCAGCAGATGATCGACGGAGACGTGATCGGGGGCCTGATCAACGCCATCGGTCTTCCGATCGCGGCCGCCGCAGGACTCGCCACCACGGCGGGCTTCGTCGGCATCCTGTCCTGGCTGCAGGCCGCGGTAGGTGTCGTCATCACCCCCGACATCAGGTAGCCGGGCCGACCAACGTTATCCCCGCGTCAGCCGAGGATCAGCCCGGAGGTCGGCACTCCGGTGCCCGCGGTGACGAGCACGTGCTCGACGCCATCAACCTGATTGACCGATGTGCCCCGGAGTTGTCGTACACCCTCGGCGATCCCGTTCATCCCGTGGATATAAGCCTCGCCCAACTGACCGCCGTGGGTGTTGATCGGCAACCTGCCGCCGATCTCGATGGCACCGTCGGCGATGAAATCCTTGGCCTCACCCTTGCCGCAGAATCCCAGCTCCTCCAACTGAATCAAGGTGAACGGGGTGAAGTGGTCATAGAGCACAGCGGTCTGGATGTCGGCGGGCTTGAGACCGGACTGGGCCCACAGCTGCCTGCCCACCAGACCCATCTCCGGTAGGCCGTCGAGTTCGGGCCGGTAGTAGCTCACCATCGAGTACTGATCCGGGCTGGAACCCTGGGCCGCGGCCTCGATGATCGCCGGCCGGTGTGTGAGATCGCGTGCACGTTCCGCCGAGGTCACCACGATGGCCACCCCACCATCGGTCTCCTGGCAGCAGTCCAGCAGTCGCAGTGGCTCGGCGATCCAGCGTGAGTTCTGATGGTCCTCGATGGTGATCGGCTTGCCGTAGAAATAGGCGTTCGGATTGGTGGCCGCGTGCCGCCGGTCAGCCACCGAGATGGCCCCGAAGTCGCGGCTGGTGGCCCCGGACAGGTGCATATAACGTCGCGCGATCATCGCCACTTGGGCGGCCGGCGTGGTCAAACCATGCGGGTAGGAGTACGAGTTGTCGACGCTGGTGGAGTCCGCGCCCTGGATCAGCCGCATCTGCACCTGACCGAAGCGCATTCCCGAGCGCTCGTTGAAAGCGCGATACGCCACAACACAATCCGCGACGCCGGTCGCCACCGCGATGGCTGCCTGCTGGACGGTGGCACACGCCGCCCCTCCCCCGTGGTGGATCTTGGAGAAGAACTTCAGTTCACCGATCCCGGTGGCGCGCGCGACGGCGACCTCGGTGTTGGAGTCCATGGTGAACGTCACCATGCCATCGACATCGGCAGGCGTCAGTCCCGCATCGTCGAGTGCGGCCTGCACCGCCTCGGCGGCCAGTCGCAGTTCGCTGCGCCCCGAGTTCTTGGAGAAGTCGGTGGCCCCGATACCGACGATCGCGGCCTTGCCGGAGAGTTCGCCGGGCATCAGGACGCACCTCCCATGGCCAGCTTCGCGGTGGCGATGACATGGTCGCCGAGGCTATTGCTGCCAACGACTTTCACGGTGACCACACCATCCTCGACGGCCGTCACCTCACCTGTGAAGGTGACGGTGTCATAGGCGTACCAGGGCACGCCGAGTCGCAACCCGATGCTCTTGATGACCGCCGTCGGCCCGGCCCAGTCAGTGACATAGCGCTGTACCAGTCCAGTGTCGGTGAGGATGTTGACGAAGATATCCTTCGACCCCTTGGCCTGGGCTTTGTCCCGGTCGTGATGGACGTCCTGATAGTCGCGGGTGGCGATGGCCGTGGACACGATGAAGGTGGGGTCGCCGAACAGCGACAACTCCGGCAGTTTGGTGCCGACTTCGGTCGTCGGCGCGCTCACGAGGCCGGCTCCCACGCGTAAAGAGTCCATGCCGGTCCGCCCTCTCCGGCCGGGAAGTTGATATACGTTGCACGAACCGGCATTCCGATCTGAACGGTCGCGGGATCGACGTTGCGAAGCTCACCCAGCATCCGGACCCCTTCATCGAGTTCCACCAGCGCGATCACGAAGGGCAGGGTCCGCCCCGGCACCTGCGGAGCGTGGTGCACCACGAAGCTGAACACGGTGCCGCAACCACTGGCGACCGTGTAGTCCACGGGCGAATCCTTGTCGGCCCAGATCGCCGGTACCGGTGGGTGCTGCAGCGTGCCGTCCGGCCGTCGCTGGATGCGTAGTTCGTGGGCGTTGATGCCGTCCCAGAAGAACTGGGTGTCTTTGGACGACGCCGGCCGGATCATCAACTCCGGGTCGAGGTCGTCGGGCACCGCCGCTGCGGCCGGTGCATCCTGATCGCGGGGACGGAACTTCATGATCCGCCACATCATGTCGGCAACCGCTTCTTCGCCACCGTCATCGCCGACGGACCAGGTGATCTTCTGGGTGATGAAGAATCCTTCGCCCAATGCGGTCTGTTTGGGGCCGACGACGTCGGTCAGCTCGGCGGTGACGCTGACCTGTTCGCCGGGTCGTAGGTAGCGATGGTAGGTCTGTTCACAGTTGGTGGCGACGACACCGACGTAGCCCGCCTCGTCGAAGAGCCCGAGAATCCTGCCCAGCGGGTCGTCGTCGGCGCGAACACCACCGAGACCCGCCATGGTCCAGACCTGGATCATCGCCGGTGGCGCGACGATGCCCGGATGACCGGCGGCACGGGCTGCCGCATCATCGACGTAGATCGGGTTCTTGTCGCCGATGGCGTCGAGCCAGTGGTCCACCATCGGCTGGTTGACCGCGTGACGGCCCTTGCGGGGCTTGCTCTTTCCTTCCGCTTTGATCCGCTCGGCGGCTGCCTTGATCTCCTCGACCGCCATTACCG
>ERZ888423.981-NODE-981-length-27163-cov-9.478752_pt1 | contig 27163 bp, 25 predicted proteins | sample MGYA00520523_ERZ888423 | MGnify/ENA primary metagenome ERZ888423 (study PRJEB32303, sample SAMEA104408611) | aquatic metagenome | biome: Brackish water; feature: Pelagic; material: water | place: Baltic Sea | collected 2014-06-08T10:24:00 | depth 30,27 m ...
TTATTAAGTGGAGATTAACAAGTGCTACACGATTCTTGATCTTTTTATTTGCACTAACAATTCTTTCGATTCCGATGCTCTTTGTGCACTCAATCACCTGGCTAGCTGTTGCATTGTTCTTTAATGGTTTTGCCATCGCTCCCCTAGTTATTAACGCCTATGGGGTTGCAGAAGGTGCGGTACCTCCAGATCAAATCACTGAAACGCTGACATGGGTGGTTGCAGGAATGCCGATGGGCGGCGCACTAGCTAGCGCTCTATCTGGCCAAATCATCGACAGATTTGGTGCAGACATCGCATACTGGGTTCCCCTGGGATTTATGATCGCGGCATGTGTAGCCACGCTTCCGTATTTCCAGACTTATAAGGGCCTCATCGGCTACTCTCAACCTCGTGACTGAACTACGACTTAATGGAAAGACCGAAGATGGTCTCTACCTTTCATTGCATGACAATGATGGACAGGAATTTACTGTTCGAGTCTCTGACACATTACGAGCAGCTGTCAATCAGCAACGATTGATGGCGGTTCCATCAAATGATGAGCCAACAATTTCAATCAAAGAGATCCAGCGATTGCTGCGTGCCGGACAAACCGCAGAACAAATTGCTCGTGAAAATCAAACCACCATTGAAAAGATAGAACGTTTTGCCGGACCAATTCTTTCGGAACGTATTTACATTATTGATCAAGCACAGCAAATTGCTATTCGTAAAGAAGGTGGACGTGATCCAGTTACCTTACTTGGGACCGTTATCTCACGATTAGCACCACGTAATATTGATTCATCTGAATTGTCATGGGATACATGGCGACTAGAAGATGGAACTTGGACTATCGAACTTCACTATCCAAATAGTTCAGGTATTGGAATTGCACAGTGGAGCTTTGATGCAACCCTTCGCACCGTCACATCTATGGATGAGAATGCGCGCTGGATGATGGGTGATGAGCCCGCACCACGCCAACTTCCAACCGCAGCCCTCGTCCCCACCGAGACATCTCACCCCTCAGAGCGCCGCATCATCGATGTGTACAGCGAGTTCCGTAAAGAGGATCTTCAGGATGAGATTGAGGAAGAGATTGAACCTATCCGTGAGGTTCCACGCTTAGCTGTTATTCGCGAAGAGCCAGATGATGAGGCCTCTCGCGATGGAATTACCGCACGTGCAAAGGTTCCTAGCTGGGATGAAATCATGTTTGGCATTAAGCCAGAGGACAAGCCGCTTTAAATCTTGTTTAAAAAATCTAACTCAGCGTGGTTGTAAGTAAACCAACCTGAGATTCAATCTCACTATCTCCACCATGGTGTCCGACCATTGCACCTTCTTTATCTGCACGTTCTGGATCTAGTAAAACTAATCCCCCGCGAGCAATTGCAATTACCTCACCCATTCGATCAATGGAATCAGCGCTCAATTGCGCACCAAATAGATCGCTAGATATAGCTTGTTCGCGGGTTAGTACCAACGCTTTTTCCTGTAAATACCCTTGCCACAATGAGGCGGCATCGATGCGTGCTTGCGCTGAGTCATTCTCTAAGTACAGGTGGCGAGCACGCGGTTCTCCCGCGATTACGCTGATGCCGGTTAGCAAAGGGTTGTCCTGGCCGATGATGATTTTTTCTTGAACATTAATCATTCCGTGATCAGAGGTCACCCAAATACGGGTTCCCTTTGGAACCTCTTTCATTAATTGGGAAACCATTTGGTCGACAGCAGAAAGTGCCGCAATCCACTTATCGCTGCCGACACCATCTGTATGACCTGCGGCATCTAAATCATTAACATACAGATATACAAAGGAGGGAGTTTTCTGCAGAGCTTGCTTAGTTTCGCTGACTAAATCTGCAACAACATTTGCACCTCTATATTCTGCTCCGCGAAAAACAGCACGCGTAAATCCAGAGTTCTCATAACGCTTTGCAGCAACATGGGTCACTGAGATTCCAGTTTTGGATGCGCGTTGAAAAAGAGTTTCAACTGGTTGCCAATTTTCAGGATCTACACGTTCATCCCATTTCAAAGCATTGAGTAATCGTCCACCACTGCGCGGAACTTGAACGGTGTATCCCAACATTCCATGCACGCCCGGAAGTTCGCCCGTTGTTAAAGTTGCAAGTGAGGTGGCGGTGGTAGAAGGAAATGATGTATGTACCAGTCCTTGATTAAACATCCGGCTCATTGTTGGCATTACATCGGCGTACTGCGACAAAGTATCAAAGCCAAAGCCATCAATTAAAAATAAAAGTTCCCGCCCCATCGGTGACTGGCCAAGCGCTAAGTGATCAACAGCACTGTCCAGCCCAAGGGATGAAAAGATTGATGGAGTTATCTGGGACAAATGCACGTGCTTATCTTCCCACGAGTGTGCACTAGAGTTTGGCTATGGAAAAAGCGATCAAGCTATCGGCTGAGGTTGCCAACGCGCTCAAGGCCAGAAAGCCTGTAGTTGCTCTGGAATCAACCATTATCAGTCATGGCTTGCCACGTCCCTCAAATCTTGAGGTTGCACTCGAGTGCGAACGAATCATTCGTGATGCCGGTGCTGTGCCTGCGACTATCGCACTGCTTGATGGAAAGATTTTGGTTGGTTTAGAGCGATCTGAGCTAGAAGCGATCGCAAATCGTGATGATATTTCAAAGGCGTCTATCCGTGATCTTCCAATAATTGTTGCTCAAGGAAAGAGCGCGGCGACCACAGTTGCTGCAACCGCACATATTGCAGCACTTGCTGGTATCCATATCTTTGCAACTGGCGGCCTCGGTGGAGTTCATAGGGGAGCAAATGAATCATTTGATGAGTCTGCAGATCTCACCGCCTTGGCGAATGTTGATATGACCATGATCTGCGCTGGTGTGAAATCAATCTTAGATGTTCCAGCGACTTTAGAAAGACTTGAAACCTTAGCGATCAGCCTTGTTGGTTATAAGACAACCGCATTTCCAGGTTTCTACCTAACAGATTCTGGTTACACCATAGAGCACCGAGTCGATTCTCCTGAAGAGATCGCCGCCATCATCAAGGCACGTAAAGAGGTTGGAACTTTGAGCAAAGCCCTTGTTGTCGCAAATCCAGTAGTCAAAGAGATGACTAAGGCTCTGCATGATGAGATTTTGAAATCTGGATTAGAAAAGGCCGATAAGCAAGGTGTTGTCGGCAAAGCTGTTACTCCATTCCTGTTGGAACACTTTCACACCACATCAAAGGGTGAATCTCTGGCAATCAATACAGAAATTATTAAGGCTAACTGTCTGCTAGGTGCACAGATTGCGGTAGCGCTTCAATGAAAAAGATTCTCTGCATTGGCGACTTAGCCCTTGATGTTATTTCACAGCTCAAAGAGCCAATCAACTACGGAAATGACACTGCCAGCAAAATTTCTAGCCACCCAGGTGGGCAAGCTGCAAATGTTGCAACCTGGATTACCCGAACCAATTCAAAGGCTCATTTAGTCGCGCGTACCGGTAATGATCCCGTTGGCTTTGCCCTTATCTCAGATCTAGATAAGTACGGTGTAGAGCACCTCAATTTGATGCACAGTGGACGGCCAACAGGTGTTGTTGTAATTCTGGTAGATGCCAATGGTGAGCGCACCATGTTTCCTGACAATGGTGCAAACGCCGACCTTGAGGCATCTGACCTGCCACCGCTAGATGACATCGATGGTGTGTATCTATCTGGGTATGCACTTCTTGATTTCCGTAGCCGCGAAGCAGTCCTTGCGATGATCAAAAGGATCAAAGCCGCTGGAAAGCCCATATATTTTGATCCAACAACAACGGGTGCGATGAAGATAGTTAGCCGAGAAGAAGTCTTGTCCTGGGTTTCATTGATGGATGGAATCCTCTTAAACAGTGAAGAAGCCTTGTATCTAGGAGATGCAACTGATGTCTTTACCGCTGAAGAAAATCTCTCGAAGTTCACTCCATTGGTTGTAATTAAATTAGGCTCAAAGGGCGCAATGGCGATTCATGGTTCTGAAACGGCCAAGGTATCCGCGGTTACCACCAATGTTGTAGATACAACTGGTGCTGGTGACTCCTTTGCTGCTGGATTTATTCCAAAGTGGCTAGAGACAAGTGATCTCACACAAGCACTTTCTGCAGGAGCTGCACTGGCAGCAAAGTGTGTTTCATCGGTTGGGGCGCGCCCTCCCTTAAATTAAGCCTCACCCTTGGCAGAATGCCCCAATGGCAACTGCGAAGACTCCCGCGAAATCTGCGGCAAAGGGTAAGAAACCAGCTGGACCAAAGCCCGGCGAGTACCCAGGAAAGATCGTTGATATCGATGTTTCCAAAGAGGTTTCAGAATCTTTTCTAGAGTATGCATACTCAGTTATTTACTCACGCGCTCTTCCCGATGCACGTGATGGATTAAAGCCTGTTCATCGTCGCATCCTTCATCAGATGGCGGATATGGGTCTTCGCCCAGAGCGCGGACATGTAAAGAGTGCGCGTGTTGTTGGTGAAGTTATGGGTAAGTTGCACCCACATGGTGATGGTGCAATTTACGATGCGTTAGTTCGTATGGCACAGAGTTTTTCTATGGGTCTGCCCTTAATTGATGGGCACGGAAACTTTGGATCTTTAGATGCTGGCCCTGCTGCGATGCGTTACACCGAGGCACGTTTAGCACCAGCTGCAATGTCAATGGTTGCCGAGGCCGATGAGGACACCGTTGATTTTGGTCCTAACTACGATGGTCAGCTATCAGAGCCAACTGTTTTACCCGCTGCATATCCCAACCTGCTCGTAAATGGTGGCTCTGGAATCGCTGTGGGTATGGCGACAAATATGGCACCTCATAACTTGAGCGAAGTCATCGCTGCAACAAAGTTTCTAATCGAAAATCCAGCCGCAACTGTTAAGCAGTTGATGAAGTTTGTGCCGGGGCCAGATTTCCCAACAGGTGGCGAGATTGTTGGATTAGATGGTGTTCGTGAGGCCTATGCGACAGGCAAGGGATCATTCAAGGTCCGCGCAACTGTTGAGATTGAAAAGGTGACATCTCGCAAAATGGGTATCGTCATCAAGGAGCTTCCATACACAATCGGACCTGAAAAGGTTGTTGAACGTATTGCAGCGCTAGTTAAGGCTAAGAAGATTCAAGGAATCAGCGACATCATTGATCTATCTGATGGTCAGACCGGTACAAATGTTGTGATCGAAATCAAAAATGGCTCCGAGCCAGAAGAGGTTTTAGAGAAGTTATATGCATTAACTCCAATGGAGGATGCATTTGCAATCAACGCAGTTGCATTGGTGAAGGGTCGCCCACAAACCCTTGGCTTAAAGGAACTTCTAAGTGTATTTATCGATCACCGTATCGAAGTTGTTCGCCGTCGTTCGGAGTTCCGCAAGGCAAAGGCGGAAGGCCGACTAGGTCTTGTTGATGGTTTACTCAAAGCCATCATTGATATTGATAAGGTCATTAAAATTATCCGTGGCAGTGATGATGCAGCAGCTGCTAAAGAAAAGTTGATCAAAGACTTCAAACTCAATGATGAGCAAGCAACCTATATCTTAGATATGCCACTTCGTCGATTGACTAAGATGAGCAAGATTGAACTTGAGACTGAGCAAAAGGAACTTAAGAGCGTAATTGCAGAGCTGACTAAGTTGCTCAAGAGTGAGGATGCGATCAAGGCTCAAGTCGCTGAAGAGTTAACCGCTGTCGGCAAGTCCTATGCAACACCTCGTCGTACGCGAATTGGTGCTGCTTAACCTCTCCCGATAGAGTTCGGTGTGATTTCAACCCAAGCGCTCGAACTTCGTGCAGGTGCTCGCCTTCTTGTTAAGGGCGTAACTGTTCGTATTAACAGCGGTGACCGCATCGGTTTTGTTGGTCGAAATGGTGCTGGTAAATCAACCCTTGCAAAGGTTCTGGCTGGTGAAACTATGCCGGCAGGTGGTGCGGTAAATCGCACCGGAAAGATTGGTTACCTTCCGCAGGATCCACGTACCGGAGATGAACCAGGTACGGTAATTGATCGGATTTTATCTGCCCGTGATTTAGATCAGATCGCATCACGTATGCGTTCAGTTGAAGAGGAGATGGCCACCGCCCAGGGTGAAGCTCTGGAAAAGGCGATGGATCGCTACACACGCGTTGAGGCTGAATTCTCTGCAGCAGGTGGATATGCCGCAACAGCAGAGGCGGAGGCGATTGCAACATCTCTTGGTGTCTCTGAAGCGGTCTTTGGAAATGAGCTTTCAACACTTTCAGGTGGTCAACGTCGTCGTATCGAATTAGCTCGAATCCTCTTTAGCGGTGCGGAAACTTTGCTGCTGGATGAGCCAACGAACCATTTAGATGCTGATTCGATTGTCTGGCTGCGTGAGTTTTTATCGAAGTACTCGGGTGGTCTGGTCATCATCTCTCACGATGTGAACTTGATCGAAACCGTTGTTAATAAGGTGTTCTACCTAGATGCCAACCGTAACTGCATCGATGTATACAACCTTGGCTGGAGGGCTTACCTGCTACAACGTGAGCAGGACGAGCACCGCCGTAAGAAGGAGCGTGCAAACGCCGAAAAGCGTGCAGAGATTCTGCAAAAACAGGGTGAAAAGATGCGTGCAAAGGCATCGAAGGCAACGGCTGCACAAGGAATGTTGCGCCGTGCTGAAAAGCTTCGTAGCGGTTTGGATGATGTTCGAGTCGCTGACAAGGTTGCAAAGCTACGCTTTCCTACCCCCGCCCCATGTGGCAAGACTCCACTTTCTGGTGAAGAGCTTTCCAAGAATTATGGTTCGTTGGAAATCTTTACCGATGTTTCATGTGTAATCGATAAGGGTTCACGTGTTGTAATCCTTGGTCTCAACGGTGCTGGAAAGACAACCCTGCTTCGCATCCTTGCAGGAGAGATTGAATCAGATACCGGCAAGGTAGAACATGGCCATGGTTTAAAGATCGGTTATTACGCTCAGGAGCATGAATCACTTGATTTCGAACGCACTATTTTAGAGAACATGATGTCTGCAACCCCAGACATTCGCGAACCTGAAGCTCGCAATACCTTGGGCTCATTCCTCTTTGTTGGTGATGATGTTCATAAGCCAGTTAAAGTCTTGTCTGGTGGTGAAAGAACTCGTTTAGCTTTAGCGGTTCTAGTTGTATCTGCTGCAAATGTTTTGCTACTGGATGAGCCAACTAACAACTTAGATCCTGCATCTCGTGCTGAAATTCTTGGCGCACTTGCTGAGTACCAAGGTTCGGTCATTATGGTTTCTCACGATGAGGGCGCGGTTCAGGCGCTCAAGCCAGAGCGTGTGATCTTGTTGCCAGATGGCGATGAGGATTTGTGGAAAGAGGAGTACTTCGACCTAGTTTCTATCGACTAAAGGGTTGAATTAAGCGTCGATGTGATCGCGATCGATCTCAGCGTTGGCAATAAACTCCTTGCGAGGTGCAACATCGCTACCCATCAACAGCTCAAACATCGCCTCTGAGGCGGCTGCATCTGAAACGGTAATACGGCGCAAGGTACGAGCATCTGGATCCATCGTGGTTTCACGGAGCTGATCGGCATCCATTTCTCCTAGGCCTTTGTACCGCTGAATAGGCTCCTTCCAGCGCTTTCCACTCTTCTTTAAATCTGCGGTCAGCTTCTTCATCTCATCATCACTGTAGGTGTAGATGTACTCGCCCTTCTTACCTCCCCCACCCATAACTTCGATGCGGTGTAGAGGTGGAATCGCTGCAAATACACGGCCTGAATCAATCAGTGGACGCATGTAGCGATACATCAGGGTTAAGAGCAAACATCGAATGTGCGCACCATCAACATCAGCATCTGACATCAAGATAATGCGACCATAACGAGCCTCATCTAACTCAAAAGACTTTCCAGAGCCGGCACCGATTACCTGAATAATCGATCCGCACTCTTTATCTTCAAGCATCTGAGAAAGTGATGCCTTTTGTACATTCAAAATCTTGCCGCGAATTGGTAAAATCGCTTGGAACTCACTGTTACGCGCAGCCTTGGTTGTGCCCAGCGCTGAGTCACCTTCTACGATAAACAGTTCAGTACGTGTTACATCCTCTGATCGGCAATCTGAGAGCTTTGTAGGAAGTGATGATGACTCAAGTGCGTTCTTGCGACGCTGTAGATCTTTGTGAGCGCGTGCACTAATACGTGTACGTGATGCCGCCGCGATCTTTTCAAGCACAAGGCGACCGTTGGCTTTATCGATGCGCTTAGAAGTATTGAAGTACTCCTTCATCTTTTCAGCAACAACCGCTGAGACGATTCGAGTTGCTGCCGCTGTTCCGAGAACCTCCTTTGTCTGGCCTTCAAACTGCGGCTCAGACATACGAACAGTTACTACCGCGGTCAATCCTTCGAGAACATCATCTTTAATGACATCGATCTCTTTGTTAGCCAAGGTCTTTGTAGATCGAAGCGCTTCATTGACAACCTTAACCAGAGCTTTTTCAAAGCCAACGATGTGAGTTCCACCCTTTGGAGTTGCAATGATGTTAACAAATGAGCGCTGGGTAGTCTCAAAACCATTGCCCCACTTCATCGCGATATCAACCTCCATATCGCGCTCTACCTCAGTAGAAACCATGTGGCCCTTGTCATCTAGAACAGGAACCGTCTCTTGGTAGTGGCCGGTGCCGTAGATGCGGATGACATCGCCAACAGGCTCATCAGGCTGTAGAAAATTACAATATTCGGTGATTCCACTCTTGTGAAAGAAGGTTTCAGAGGTTTTGGTCTTGGTGCGATTGTCATTAACAATCAGCGTTAAACCAGGAACTAGATATGAAGTCTGACGAGCACGTGCATAAATATCTTCAAGATCTAACTCTGCTTCCTTAAGGAAGATTTGCCGATCACTCCACCACTTAATTCGTGTTCCGGTAATCTTGGATGAAATCTTTCCAATTACACGCAAACCTGATTTTGGTTCAAAGGGAGCTTTTGGACCATCGCCATCAAAGATACCTGCAGTTCCGCGCTGGAATGACATCCAATAAATTTTTCCATCGCGATCAACCTCAACATCTAATCGAGATGCAAGAGCGTTCACAACAGATGCACCAACACCATGAAGACCACCAGAGGCTGCATATGATCCTCCGCCAAACTTTCCACCTGCATGTAGCTTGGTAAGAACAACTTCGACACCTGTTAAGCCGGTCTTGATCTCCTTATCAACTGGAATACCGCGACCATCATCATGGACCTCAACAGATCCATCTGATTCAAGGTTGATTTCAATCTTCTTGCAGTGACCGGCTAGTGATTCATCTACTGAGTTATCGATAATCTCCCACAAGCAGTGCATAAGGCCACGTGAATCGGTGGAACCGATATACATACCTGGACGTTTGCGAACCGCATCTAGGCCTTCGAGAACCGCTAAATCCTTTGCGGTATAGCTATCTTGCGTGGGGGTCGCAACTCCATCTTTCTCGGCCATGGGGCGAAAGATTATCCGTCTCACCCTATTTTTCAGCGTAAGCGCGCCGAAAAGGTCTCAGATAATGGAATTTGTCGACTCTCAGTGTTAATTCAGCGTTAATTAGTGAAATTAATTGAAATATAACGAGCGGGGAATAAATAAATGTGGTTTCCTGTTCCATAGGAGTGAAGCAGTACATGGAAACGGAGAGAGAAATGCGAGAAATGACGGATCAGTTGTTGCTTGAATCGGTACCTCTTAACGCCCTAGATCGTTGCGATCGATGTGGCGCACAGGCTTATGTCCGTGCAGTGCTTCTAAATGGCGGAGAGTTGATGTTCTGCGCACATCACGGCAAGGAGTACGCTGAAAAGCTCAAGCCTATTGCTGCGAAGATTCAAGATGAATCAGAAAAGCTGATTGAATCTAAAAACTAATCTTTTTTATCGAGGAAGCCCTTATGCGAACCATCGCAGAAGGGCTTTTCTTGTGAGTGGCCACAACCACAAAACTTTGGGTTTTCAATTGTTTCAATGAGATTACCTTCAGAATCGACAATATCCACCGTTCCAGTCAAGCGAATAGATCCACTCTTTGGATTAATAAAAACCTTTGGGTTGCTCACAACTAACCCTTAATCTAAATAATCGCGCAGAACCTGGCTACGTGATGGGTGACGAAGCTTTGACATTGTCTTTGATTCGATCTGACGAATACGTTCACGAGTAACTCCGTAAACCTTTCCGATCTCATCAAGTGTCTTTGGCTGTCCATCAGTTAGACCAAATCGCATTGCAACTACACCGGCTTCACGCTCTGACAAGGTGTCTAGAACCGAATGCAATTGCTCCTGTAGCAATGTGAAGGAAACCGCATCAGCTGGAACAACCGCTTCAGAGTCTTCAATCAAATCACCAAATTCAGAGTCTCCTTCTTCACCCAGAGGCGTATGAAGTGAGATTGGTTCGCGACCATACTTTTGAACTTCGACCACCTTTTCAGGTGTCATATCTAGCTCTTTAGCTAGCTCTTCAGGGGTCGGTTCGCGACCTAGATCCTGCAGCATCTGGCGCTGTACACGTGCCAACTTATTAATAACCTCAACCATGTGAACTGGAATACGGATGGTACGAGCCTGGTCAGCCATTGCACGGGTAATAGCCTGGCGGATCCACCAGGTTGCGTATGTCGAGAACTTGTAACCCTTTGTGTAGTCAAACTTCTCAACGGCACGGATCAGACCCAAGTTACCTTCCTGGATCAAATCCAGGAACAACATTCCACGACCGGTGTAACGCTTTGCAAGAGATACAACCAAACGCAGGTTTGCTTCAAGCAGGTGATTCTTTGCGCGCTTGCCATCTTCAACAAGCCATTCAAGTTCGCGCTTGTACTTCTTCTCTAACTTCTTCTCATGCTTCAATTTTTCTTCGGCAAAAAGGCCTACTTCTACACGTGTAGCAAGCTCTACTTCAAGCTCTGCATTAAGCAGCGCTACGCGGCCGATCTGCTTCAGATAATCCTTCACAGGGTCAGCGGTTGCTCCCGCAGTCATAACCGTCTGTGCCGGTGCATCATCTTCTTCAGATGCCTTTAATGTAAAGGCGTTCTCTTCAATTCCTTGATTTGCATCATCAGATGCAAGATCTACAACACGTGGCTGATTGCCCTTATCCTCTTCCTCGCTGTCGATGATTTCGACAACTTCCTTAATAAGGGTTTCAACATCTTCTAATTCAACCGCTTCAAGTTCAACCTCTTCGCCATCAATCTTTGTAATGATCGCCTTGCCAGTCTTAGCATCGATCTTTGGAGCAGCCTTTACCGGTTCTGGCTTTGGAGCGATGAGTTGGTACTCAACCTTTTTTAGAATACGTGAAGGTGATCCAAGTCCACTCTTACGTAACTTCTCAATTAAAACTGGAACCTCAGCTGCGAGTGCACGGGCCTCATCAACTAAATCCTTATCAACCTTCTTTGGAATTCGGTTGATGGAGGTGACACCGCGAGAATCAAGCTCTGCAAGAACCTCGTTTTGGCGAAGCACAGCATTTTTTGCATCAACAATCTGCTGAACATCTTTAGCTGTTAAATCCTTTTTAAGTTCAATCTTTTTTGCAGGGGCCGCCTTTTTAACAGGGGCCGCCTTCTTCACCGCAGCCTTTTTAACAGCTGCCGCTTTCTTTACAGGTGCAGCTTTCTTTGCAACGCTCTTTTTCGCAACGGCCTTCTTTTTAACTGGCGCTGCCTTCTTTGCAGGTGCAACCTTCTTGGATGAATTTTTAGCCTTCATCTTGTTTTTGAGCGCACTAAATACAGCCACAATTATCCTTTGATTGATCTCAGCGAAGCCGCTGAAGCGATAGGTATATTATAATTTGTCCACAGGGGTAAATGCACATCCAAATGGCCTATTTGGCCAGATTTAAGGCCTCTCTGATCACATCTCCCACACTCTCAACCTCTACTAGAAAGCCATCATGGCCAAATGGGCTTGAAATGGTCACTAAAGGGGCCGCCACTGGGGCTAACTCAGCGATCTCGGCCTGTAATCGCACCGGAAAGAGGCGATCGGTATCAATCGAGACCGCGACCACTGGAACCTTGATGGTGGCCAGAGCTGCGGCGACACCGCCTCGATCTCGGCCAATATCGTGGCTATTCATCGCCTCGGTCAGGGCAATGTAGGTATTGGCATCAAATCTTTTAGCTAACTTGTCAGCTTGATGATCCAAGTATGACTCAACTGCATATCGCCCAGTCTCATCTCCCTGCAGTTGACGACCAAAGCGAATATCCATCTCAGCTTCGGTTCGATATGTCAGATGAGCGATCCGTCGAGCAATTCCCATCCCCTCATCTGGGCCGATCTCCTGATCGTAGTAATCCCCATTGTTAAAGTGTGGGTCGGATTTAATGGCGCGAATTTGAATAGATGCGGTTCCAATTTGATCACCCGTTGCAACAGCTGATGAACCGATTGTGCAGATAGCACCGACACGATTAGGCAACTGCACCGCCCACTCCAAAGCACGCATTCCACCTAAAGAGGGACCGACTGCAAGTTTGTACCTTTCAATTCCGATCGCATCTGTAAATGCAATCTCGGCGTTAACCATATCCCGAATTGTTATCGCCGGAAAACGTGAGCCCCATCGTTTTCCATCTGGTGCGATTGATGATGGTCCAGTTGATCCCTGACAACCACCAATAACATTGGGACAGACAACAAAGTATTTATCTGTATCAAATGGCAATCCAGGGCCAACCATTAAAGGCCACCAGCCTGGAACATCTGACCAACCGGTCAAGGCGTGGTTGACTAAAATAGCATTATCTTTTGCGCTGTTTAACTCACCCCATGTTTGATATGCGATGGTGACATCGGGAAGTGTCTGTCCATTTTCAAGAAGGAGAAAACCGATGGAGATGAACTTTCGTTCACCGGGATCTTGGTTCTCCAGCCATGCACCTGTTGCGGTCAATTGAAATCCTTCACCTGCGCTTGTCGCGGTAACGACCTGTTCGTCACCCGGAGCACCCCGCCGCGGTGGAGGGTTGCCGCCTACTAAGCCGGGGCTAATACATAGGACTCGTGAACGGTGTAATTCTAGCCATTAGGAGTCAAAAATCCCAGCCGTTACCTTAGGGTGCAGCTCAACCCGCATCGCAGCAAAAGCGGCGGCGGGCCAGCCTGAACCAAAGACTCTGCGCAACAAGATGGTCAATGAGTACTTTGGATCATCCTCAGCTGCTCGATCCAGTGCTCGATAAGCAAGTTCGCTATCCCCCCGCTCATACGCCAATGTGGCAAAGAGACAGGCAACGGGTGCAACAAATCCAACGGGTGCAACCCGCAGCAGATAGAGCCACATATTCCAATAAATATCAAAGGTTTTTTCATTGTGAGTTCCTAATGCGAAATCTCGTACTTGAATATCGCATAGGCGACCAAGCACCTGTGACAACAGTTCAATATCGCATTGGTACCCACGGTCGGCAAACTGCATCGATAAATCAATGACAGCGGTCGCACCATCACGTTGTAACAATGTCAGATCAGCCATATCAGGATGCAAGGCAAAGGTGTTCACACTCTCAATAAAATCAGGATCTGTTGAAAGTGGCAGAGGTGTAATGCTGACATACATATTTTCAGTGGTCATGAGTTTTATCCTTTAGGTGTGATGAAGTGGGTAGGTGCCTGAACTACTGTTACTTGTGAAAAAGAGAGTTTCTTTACCGTTCCGCTCACCGCTCTTACTTGGGCGTTATGGGTGTAACTGCCATTCCAGGTTGTAAGCAAGGTGATGACATAGGTGCCTGGTCGTGAATAGGTGTGACGAATCGATCCATTGGGATAGGGAGCCCCATTTTCAGTTGTTGAATAAAAAGAGCCATCGCCAAAGCTCCATGTAAACGAGGGGCGCAAGGTCACATCAACGACCTCGCCAATAATGTCTACTCGGCTTTGAAATATGGATGGAAGGTCGCACCAGAAATACACCGGCACATTTATTAATGGCTCAAACTCGGGTTGATAAGCAACGCCTGCGGTAGGAACTAGCTTGGTTAAACGATCGCTGAGATTGACCTTGGTTGTGGCCTTTTTGACCCGTGGTTTATAGGTGCGCTTTACAGTTGGTCTCTTTACAACCGGTTTAGAAGTTGTTGGTGGGAAAAATAAGGGCTTAGCAGAGGGCTTTGGTGTGGGCTTTATAGCTGGTTTCTTGGGGGCCTGAGTGATGGTTTTCTTAACACTGCTACTGCCTTTGCGAGCTTCGATAATGATTTGATTGTTATCGGTGTAGACATTGATACACGCCTTTTCTGCGCACTCGTCGGCAGAGGCTGGTGTAGTTGTAGAAATAATAAGTGCAAATATCACAATGATGGCGACCATGTGCGGCACCCTAAGTTGCCCCACAGACCACCATGGCGATCGCAGGGCAAACTGTGGATAGATGTGACAGGCTACGAACATGGCGGTGCGCGATGGTGATGGTTGGGTGGCATGCGCCTGCGGAAATAAGCATTGGGGTCTCAACGGTGCCGCCGGGGTATTGATTATTCGTGGCAACCAAATTTTGTTACAACATCGTGCGCCGTGGGTTCATAACGGAGATACCTGGGGCATCCCAGGTGGTGCGCGGGATTCCCATGAATCAACTATTGAAGGTGCCTTCCGCGAAGCGGTTGAGGAGACTGGGATCGATACAGATTTACTAACACCGCTGTACACCTTTATCGATGACCATGGTGATTGGCGGTATGAAACCGTTATTGCACATGCATCAGATGAATTAACCGCCCACGAGGTCAATGATGAATCCCACGAGGTTCGTTGGGTGGATATTGAAAAGGTTGAGCAACTGCCTTTGCATCCCAGCTTTAGAAACTCCTGGCCGCAATTAGTGGAACTGGTTAATAACCTTATCGGCCCAAGTTAACTCTGTTTCCGAACTATGAGCCACGACCACAACGGTAGTTCCACTTTCTGCACGCTGTTGCAATAATTCAATGATCTTTCGACGAGAATGAATATCTTGCGATGCAAGAGGTTCATCCAACAGCAATACCGGAGTACCTTGGGCTATGGCTTGAGCAATGGCAACACGTTGAGCTTCTCCCCCAGACAAAGTCGTCACTAAGCGATCTGCTAATTCGCTGAGCTCTAACGCCTCTAAAACTTCTGATGATTTTCCGCCCATTTCAACTATCTCGCGGACGGTAAAACCCAGGACAAAGCTTTGATTTTGAACCGACATGGCTCGAATGCCAGCCAAGGTTCTAGCCGAGGTCAGTATCGGATGATGATCATCAATCGTAATTGTTCCCTTGTCAGGTGCGATATCTCCTGCAATAGCGGCCAATAAGGTGGATTTTCCACTGCCATTGGGTCCAACAATAACTGTGATTGATCCGGCAGGAATTTGTTCAGAGTAATCATAAATTATCTCGCGACCATCGCGGATGATGGTGATCTCATCAATAGTAATCATTGCGTTCTCCAGACATTGTTCTTGACAGCAACAAGTGCGATCAAAACTGGAGCACCCAACAAAGCCGTTGCCAGGCCAAGAGGAAGTTCATTTGGTTGTGCAATTGTTCGAGACACAGTGTCTGCTACGACAACAATCAGAGCACCGATCACAGCGCTATGGACAACTAATTGTCGATGTGATGGCCCATAAATAAAACGTGCAATGTGCGGTGCTGCCAATCCAATAAAGGCGATTGATCCAACTGTACTAACCGCACCACCTGCAACCATAGAAAGCCCAATCAAGGCCAGTAATCGGATCCTGGAAACATCAGTACCTAGGTGAAAGGCTGTTGCATCCCCGAGCGATAACCGATCCAAGAACGGTGCGATCCTCCAAGCGATAGCAACGCCAATAATGGTTGTAATACTTACTCCGATGAGATTTTCCGAGGTAATCAACGCTAGTGAACCAAAGCTCCAAAATGATATTGATCGAACATCAGCCCTTGAGGCCATTGCAGATGCGATTCCTACAAATGAGGTAAAGATTGCAGAGACAGCAACTCCTACAATGATTAAAGTAAAGGAGGACAAGGCTCCTCTCAAAGCTGCCAACTTAAATGTCAGCGAGGTCGCAAGTAAGGCACCTAAGGTTCCACAGAAAATCGCACCAACTGTTCCCACCTCAACCAACCCCACACTAATGCCAAGAACCGCGCCAAGTGCTGCGCCCGCCGATGTTCCCAGGATCGCCGGCTCTGCAACCGCGTTGTTGCACGCACCTTGAGCCAACAAACCTGCAACACCTAAGGCAGCGCCCACAATCACAGCGGCGGTGACACGTGGAACCCTTATCTGCCACAGGATTTCATTGCTTCCGGGGTTTATTAAGGCTGTCCAAAAATCAGCGATCTGAGTTGCACCAATAGATAGTGAGATGAAAAATGCACAGCTCAAAAGTATGAATGGGAGGGACTTTTTCATCCTCTCACCTGCTCAAGCGCCTTTGCTAGTGCCTGCAGTAATGATGAGGTTCTGGTGCCAAAGGAGAGCAGTAACGAGTCATCTACATCGATAATTGCTGAGTTTTTTCCGGCCTTCGTTTGAGCAACACCCGGAAGTTTAAGTAAACCCTTTACTCCTCCTACAGATTCAAGACCCTTGCTCATTACCATGATGACATCAGGGTTGAGCTGTGCAAGAGATTCAGCGGTTAATGTATTAAAGGGACGATCTAATTCTTTGGCTCCAACATCAATTGCACCTAACGCCTCTAACAATGAGTCAGCGCCTGACCCAGAACCACCAATGAGATACACAGATGATGTTCCACGCAGATATAAAAAGGCAACGCGTGGAGTCCATGAAAGTTGTGATGTCGCTAAGGATTGGTCAATCTGTTGCACCAACTGCTCTGCCTGTAACTGGGCACCTATCGCAGCTGCCACAGCCCGTACCTTTACAGAAATATCCCCGAGCCTCCAGCTCTCTGGAGTTTTTACAACTCTAACTCCACTCGAACGGATCAGATCAATTGCAGATTGTGGGCCGGTCGATGCATCAATGATTACAAGATCGGGCTTAAGTGCGATTACCTTTTCTGCAAGAACTTGGTGACCAGAGGTAACGATTGGAATTTGCGAGAGCGAATCCTCGCTACTTGAGATATCTCGACCAACGATGATGGATTGCGCGTTGAGAGATTGCATGATCTCAGCAACGCCATTAGCCAAAACAACAACGCGAGATGCCGTAAAGGATGCCGGGGTTGAAAGTGAAATCGATCTCACTTGATCCTGAGAAATTGTTATAGATGTTGCATCTGGGCTTTGCGAACACCCAGAAAGTGCAATCGCAAGCGCGATTATCAACAATTTTCTCACAAGGCTAGTGTGCCAAAACTTTTCACGACAGATCTCTGTGTCCTGTCGGATAAGGCTGGAAGGGCTTCAATTTAGAGTTTGGTCATGAGGAAGATACTGGTGTTACTAGTGGCGTTAGCTGTCTCCTCCATGCCTTCCTCCTATGCAAAATCGGTGAGGGGTTCACAAGATCAAATCCTTTCCGTTTCAAAAACCGCAGTAAAGAGTGGTTCATCTGTAACTGTAAAGGGCCGATACTTTGATGAGACGGTCGGGATTTATCTCGCCTTTTGCGTAATACCTCCAAAAGGCAAAGCTCCAACCCCTTGTGGTGGCGGAGTCAATAAAGCTGGATTAGGTGAATCATCATTTTGGATCTCATCCAATCCCCCACCATATGCAATCGGTTTAACTGAAGAGTTTTTACCCGGTGGACGCTTTATGCAAAAGGTAAAGATCTCAAAGAAGATCGGAAAGTTTGATTGTACCAAGGTGAAGTGCGCAATCACCGTACGAGCAGATCATCTACGCAGTAATGATCGAAGTTCAGATCTATTTATTCCAATAATCGTCAAATGAGGAGAAAAATGAAGAAGCTATTACTTGTTGCATTGATCGCAGCGTTAATGACTCCGATTTCAGCACAGGCTGCAGAAACCAAGTTCGTTGGGGGCCCTTTAACCAACCTTGATACACAAGGTGCAACAATCAATCTGACCCTATCTAATGTTCCAGCAAAGGGCGGCCTCTACCTGATGCAATGTCTTGAAGGGCTTGCCGGCACTCGTCCTGCGTTGTGCAATAAGGCGGTAGAACTCTGGATCTCAACCGCTCGAGGGGCCTCATTTCTTCCCACTGATGCAATTAAGTTCAAGCCAACTGGCAGGTTTGTCTCTGGTTCAACAACGGTAGATTGCACAGTAGAAAAGTGTGGAATCTTCATTAGATTTGATCACACAGTTGCATCCGACCTTTCAGAGGATCAATTCATCCCTTTAACTTTCAAAGCTACAACGACAAGTACTGTCGCACTTCCTAACGATGAGATCACCGCAACGATTAATGGAGTTGTAGTCAGTACCCGGGCCCCTATTACATTGACCTATCGCCAACTTGGAACTGTCGCTGCGACTTCTAAGGCAGGTGCGCCTTTGAGCTTTGTCACTCTTGCTCCGGCATGTGCCCTCAAGGGTGCAGAGATTACTCCACTTTCAGGGGTTGGAGAATGTGCAATCTCAGTAACATCAGCTGGCAACAACGACTTTGCAGGAGTAACGGCAATTTTGCCAATACGCCTGGCCCTCGGTACTCAAACCATGGGTGTGTTCACAACTCCGAAGAGAATTACCTCTGGAAAGAAACTATCTCTCCCGGCCTCCAGTAATTTTGGTGAAAAGATTATCTACAAGTCAGCTGGCGCTTGCACTATCTCTAAGGGAAAAGTAATGGTGAAAAAGGGCAGGTGCACGATTACCGCCACCGCGCCTGCAAAGAGCGATAGTTACACAGCACTGAAAATCAAGTACACCATTACTGGACGATAAGTATCAGTTAGCGGTCAGGCCATTGATGCAGAAGGCGGTCGCATAGGCGATCTCGCTTTCAGCATCGTGGCCTGATTCAATTCTCTTTGTCGATGCATCTGTAATTGCTTGAATAAAGATGAGTGCGCGCTGCGAATCCTTTACTCCCAGCTCTTCTACAGCTTTGATCAAAGGTGCCATCAACGCTCGGTGTGCCATACCGATCTGATGTGAGCGAGATTGAGGCTTAGCAGCTGAGTTAAGCGCTTTAGCTAATAAGTGTCGGCCATCTGCGATGTAGGTCAACGCTCCTCGTATCCAGCAGGAGACTATGCATTGAGCATCAGCACACCCAGAAACTGCGGTGTTTAAAGTTGTAGCAAAGCTATTGAGTTCATCAATTACTAGATCAGCAACTAATTCAGAGCCGCTGCCGAAGTACTCGTAGACAGATGTACGCGACAGGCCGGCACGCTGTGCAACTGCAGCAACAGAGATTGCTGCACCACCAGATTCAAGGGCGATACTTGCCGCCGCTTCAATGAGTTGATTTCTTCGCCAATCACGATGAGAGGCTAAATCAGGGGTTTGAATCCTTGGCATTTCGCCACCTCTCTGAACAATCACAGGAAATACAGCATTTGTTGCTTGAATCAAAACCTTACAGTACTTTTCAATAATGACAACTTTTATTGAGAGTCAGATCGGCGGACTTGGACCGGCGCTCTTTTACCTGACTCTCTTTGTGATCATCTATCTAGAAACAGCTGTCATTCTGGCTTTCTTTATACCTGGTGACACCCTGCTATTTACAGCGGGATTGATTGTGGCAACGAGTGATGATTTAAATATTCTTACGACTGCAGTGATTGTAACTTTAGGAGCCTTTCTTGGTGATCAAACCGCATACCGATTAGGACGACGCTTTGGGTATGGGTACATAACGAGTAAGAACAAAACATCCCTAAATAATTTGCTTGGCAAAGCTGAACTCTTCTATGAAAAACATGGCATCTCATCTATGTTTCTGGCCCGCTTTTATCCCTGGTTTCGCACCTTGATTCCATTTTTGGCAGGGGTTGCCAAGATGAATGCAGCTAAATTTGGCGTGGTCAATCTTTTAAGTGCAATTACGTGGGGCTTTGGCATCACATGTCTTGGCTACTTTGCTAACTCTAATCCGCAGTTGAAAGATGCTTCGCGCTACATCGCAGCCTTCTTTATTGTTCTAAGCATCGCCTTGGCGATTAAGAACTACCTATCTAGAGACTCTGAGAAAGTCGCTTAAGAGAGTCTCGCACTACTGCAGGATCTGAGGTTCGCCACAGTGGTGGCATGGAGTTGAGCAGTACATTTCCATACCGCTTCGTGACTATTCGCGAATCCAAAATTGCAACAACCCCACGATCATCAACTGAGCGAATCAAACGCCCGGTGCCTTGTGCCAACAGGAGCGCAGCGCGAGGCAGTGAAACCTGCATAAAACCGCTGCCACCTGCCGCATCTGCCTGTGATGCACGGGCGCTCATTACAGGTTCATCGGGGCGCGGAAATGGAATGCGATCAATCGCAACCAGAATGCAGCTATTTCCAGGAACATCAACACCTTGCCACAGTGACATTGTGCCGATCAAAATCGAGGTCTCATCCTTTTCAAACCGTGACACCAAAGGACCAACAGCATCTCCACGTTTTTGTGTAATGATCTTGATGGGCAATTCAGCCAATACCTTGCGCAGATGCAGATCAGCCGCCTCTACCCCACGCCATGATGAAAAGAGCGCCAGTGTGCGCCCACCTGCTGCATCAATCAGCTCACCAAGTTCAGTCAAAACCTCTTGGCTAGGTCCATCACGACCTGGCTCTGGCAGATGCTTAGGCATGTACAGCACACCTTGATTAGCAAAATCAAAGGGAGAGCCAACATCGAGCATCTGAACATTGGCCGGATCAACTTCACCATCTTTAACTTCAGCGTTGAGCTCTTCATTGACTAAAAAGCCGATGCTCTTAGCCATCGAATCAAAGCCCTTACCAACGGTCAATGTTGCAGATGTTGCAATGACCGGGGTCTGGGTCAAAAGATTTTCGCGCAACACATCAGATACCGACAAGGGCGCTAAGTACAGGGTAGAAAATGTTGGTTCATACCACAGCACTAAGCCATCACCTAGCTTCAAAATTGTTGCTGCAGTCGTTGCAATCTCATTGACCGCACCTTTCACTCGAGCACGCTCTGCTAACTCATCGGTGTCGATGATCTCATCATCTGCAGATAAGAACTGCATGATCGCCTTTGAGCTCTCCATAACCTTGCGAATTGAAAACTCTAGAGATTGTGGGATCTGCTCAAGGCGACCCTGCGCCGATAGATCACCCTTAATATCTTCGCCATAATCAACCATAGATTCATGAAAATCATTTGCAGCTTTATGGAATGCATCTGCAAGCTTGCCCGGCATGAACTTTCGAGCCATCGCCGCTGCCCGTAAAACTCGGTTAGAGGTTAACTCATCTGTGACGGCTTGAGTTGCTCGATCCATAAACTCATGCGCCTCATCCAAAATGACACAATCTCGTTCAGGTAAAATTGGATGCGAGTCCACAATCTCGATTGCAAGCAGGGTGTGATTTGTAATGACAATATCTGCAGTTTGCGCCCGAGCCTTTGCATTGGCTGCAAAGCATTGCGATCCAAATGCGCACACATCAGCGCCCACACACTCCCGACCTGATGTGCTGTTAGCCGCCCAAACTCGTCGATCAACTTCAGGTGCATCATCACGATCTCCGCTCACGCCTGGGGTCTTGGCCCAAGCGATCAGACGTTTGGCATCCTTTTCTAGGGATGAAACCTCCATCACTAACTCGGTATCTGGATCAACATCCTCACTATTCATCTTTTGGAGGCACACATAATTTCCAACACCCTTATAAATGGCGTAGGAGATCTCTCGACCTAACTCTTTTTCAAGCGCCGGAACAACTGCGGGAAGATCGCGATCTACCAGCTGTCTTTGTAGCGCAAGGGTGGCTGTTGCAACCAATACCTTGCGCCCGTGAACGATTCCGGGGATCAAATAAGCAAGAGATTTACCGGTACCGGTTCCAGCTTGAACCATTAGGTGATGTCGATTTGTTAGCGCGTTTGCAACCGCTTCAGCCATTTCAATCTGGCCATCACGAGCAGAACCACCAATCGCCTCAACCGCAACATCTAGTGCGCGCCGCACCTGTGCTGACATGTCGCTCATTAAAGAGCCAGCAAATCCATAAACTCATTTACTGCAGTAGTTGAAAGCTTGTTGTAATCAAGGCACAACTCAATAATCTGCTTCTGCTTATCAGCATCGTAAATACGGGCCAGGTTGGTCTTGTACTTTTCAATCAACAGCGGAATACCTTCGGCCCGGCGTCGTGCATGGCCGATTGGGTACTCGACAGCGACCTCTTCAAATACGGTGCCATCTGTAAATTCCACGGTAATTGCGTTAGCGATCGATCGCTTTTCAGGGTTGTGATAATCCGCTGTATAGGCCGGATCTTCGACGCAAACAATCTTTTCACGTAGCGCATCAATACGTGGATCTGCCGCAATATCCTCTTCATAATCACGAGCGGTTAATTGACCAAAGATAAATGGAACCGCAACCATGTACTGAATACAGTGATCGCGATCTGCAGGGTTATTGAGTGGACCCTTCTTATCGATGATTCGGATACACGCTTCGTGGGTACGAATCGTGACCTTTGTGATCTCATCTGAACTCTTACCCGCAGCCTGCATCTGGTGATAGATCGTCATCGCAGCTTCTACACCAGTTTGCGAATGGAATTCAGCTGGAAATGAGATCTTAAACAAAATGTTTTCCATGACATATGTGCCATAGGGGCGTTGGAATGTGAACTCCTTACCCTTAAATGAGACATCGTAGAAGCCCCAAGTTTTTGCAGTCAGCGCTGATGGATAACCCATCTCGCCAGTCTTTGCGATTAATGCCAGACGCACTGCGCGAGCTGTCGCATCCCCTGCCGCCCATGATTTACGTGAACCTGCATTGGGAAAGTGTCGATAGGTACGAAGTGATTGTCCATCGATCCACGCTAGTGAAACCGCTGCCAAGGCTTGATCTCGTGTTAAACCCATCATCTGCGCAACTACAGCGGTTGATGCGACCTTGACCAGAATGACATGGTCGAGACCTACCTTGTTAAATGAGTTCTCTAGGGCAATACATCCCTGAATCTCATGCGCCTTGATCATCGCAGTTAAAACATCTTTGATTGTGAACTTCTTATCTGATGTGCGGCTGAGCCAATCTGCCGTCGCAAGGATTGCTCCCAAGTTATCTGACGGATGTCCCCATTCAGCGGCTAACCAGGTGTCATTGAAATCTAACCAGCGGACCATCGCGCCAATGTTGAATGCGCCTTGCACTGGATCTACAACATGTTTGGTTCCTGGAACCTTTACACCGTTAGCCACGGTTAATCCGGGAACAACAGGGCCCAACAACTTGGTGCAGGCTTCATATTCAAGGGCTTCAAGGCCGCATCCAAGTGTGTCCAGAAAGCAGTTCCATGCAGTCTCGTAAGCAACCGGAGATTTAACTTCGTACATCAAGGCGTAATCGACGATATCGATAATCGCTTGATCGTATGGCTGGTTCCCTTGAGAAAGATGGGACGACATTAATTAACGCTTATCGATAGGTACAAAGGCAAGATCTTCAGGACCAACATAGGTAGCTGTTGGGCGGATGATCTTGCCATCGTTGCGCTGCTCAATCACATGAGCTGTCCAACCTGAAATACGTGCCATCACAAAGAGTGGAGTGAAGTAATTAACTGGAATCTTCATCGCATCATAAGCAACTGCTGAGAACCAGTCGACGTTAGGGAACATCTTCTTGACCTCCCACATCACCGATTCAATACGCTCGGCGATGTTGTACAGATTTTCCTTGCCAGCCTCTTCTGCAAGCTCCTTTGTCAAAACCTTGACGATCTCATTACGAGGATCTGAAACTGTATAAACAGGGTGACCAAAACCAATCACTACTTCCTTAGCATCGACACGCTTTCGAATATCAGCTTCTGCTTGATCTGGTGTTGAGTAACGAAGTTGAATCTCAAGTGCAACCTCATTTGCACCACCATGCTTAGGACCGCTGAGCGCTCCGATAGAGCCGGTAACACATGAGTAAATATCTGCACCGGTTCCTGCAATTACGCGACCAGTAAATGTTGAAGCGTTGAACTCGTGCTCTGCATACAAAACAAGTGAGGCATGCATCGCCTTTTCCCACAATGCACTTGGCTTTTGCCCATGTAGCAGATGTAAAAAGTGCGCACCGATTGAATCATCATCTGTTTCAACCTCAATACGCTTTCCGCTATTAGCAAAGTGGTGCCAGTAACCAAGAAGTGAGCCTGTCTTTGCCAGCATTGAGTCTGCGATATCTCGCGCCTCTGCCTCTGTGTGCTCTGTTGACTCTGGAGTAATCGCACCCAAGGCTGAAAATCCTGTACGCAAAACATCCATCGCATGAGCTGTTGCTGGAAGTTGTTCCAGGACTGTCTTTACCTGAGGTGAGAGCCCGCGTAGACCTTTGAGCTTTTTCTTGTAACCATCTAGCTGAGATTGAGTAGGAAGTGCACCATGGACCAAAAGGTATGCAACCTCTTCAAATTGGCAGTTAGCTGCTAAATCTTTGATTGAGTATCCGCGGTAGTGAAGATCTGCTCCACCAACTGCGCTCAGCGCTGTACTTCCCGCCGGAACTCCAGAGAGTGCAACTGACTTTTTTACTTTGATTTCTGTCATGGTCCCTACCCGTTGTCTTTACCTAGTGTTTGGTCAAGTGCTTTTTCATATTCATAGTAATTAATAGCTTCATATAACTCTTCACGTGTCTGCATCGTGTCGATCACACCAGCCTGTGTGCCCTCACGACGAATCGCAGTGTAGACATTTTCAGCCGCCTTGTTCATCGCTCGGAAGGCTGAGAGCGGGTTGAGGATCATTCTGACCCCATTGGCCGCTAGCTCCTGGCGAGTAAACAGTGGAGTCTTTCCAAACTCGGTGATGTTGGCCAGGATCGGAATGGAAACGCTCGATGAAATTGTGGCAAAATCCTGAAGGCTTTCTACCGCTTCAGGGAAGATCAAATCTGCACCAGCTTCAATATATGCGTGGATACGATCTAGCGCTGAATCAATACCCTCGTTAGCGATTGCATCGGTACGGGCCATGATTGAAAAATTATCATCGGTGCGAGCGTCAACCGCTGCCTTGATGCGATCAACCATTTCGCTCTTTGAAACAATCTCTTTGTTAGGGCGATGACCGCAACGCTTTGCGCCTGCTTGATCTTCGATGTGCATCGCTGCAGCACCGGCCTTGATTAAATCCTTAACAGTGCGGCCAATGTTAAAAGCCGATGGTCCAAAACCAGTGTCAGCATCTACCAACAAAGGTGTATCGCAGATATTGGTGATACGACGAACATCAATTAAGACATCCTCAAGGGTTGTGATTCCTAAATCTGGAATACCCAAGGATCCTGCCGCAACCCCACCACCAGAAAGATATATCGCACGAAATCCTGCGCGCTTGGCTAAGAGAGCATGGTTAGCGTTAATGGTTCCAATAATCTGAAGTGGGGATTCTTCAGCTAAGGCCTTTTTAAAGGCCGCACCTGCGCTGGTTACGCTCACAGGTTGAGTCTATCTAGGGGGTCTTTAAACGCAAAAGTTCGATGGCAGCGATCGCGCTGTCGTAACCCTTGTCCTCTTTGCTGCCGGCGACACCAGAACGAGCAATAGCTTGATCGAGGTCGTTGCACATTAAAACCCCATACCCGATGGGCTTTCCGTACTTTAGAGAGACATCGATGACACCTTGAGTTACACCTTGGCAGACGTAGTCAAAGTGAGGTGTCTCACCTTTCAAAACAAGGCCGACAGCAACAACTGCATCAAAGCCTGCTTCAAATGCATATTGAGCAGCAAGTGGAATTTCAAAGGAACCCGGAACAAATTGCACTTCGACCTGCTTCACCTGTGCGGCCGCAAGTGCGCGCTGTGCACCAGCAATTAAGTCATTACAAATATCTAGGTGCCACGATGAAGAAATGATCGCAACCTTGGCGTTAGGAAGCGGCTTAATACCGATTGCTGGTGCATGTCCTGCCATTTACTTGCCTCCTCGTAAGTGACCAAGTTTTTCTTCCTTGGTAGCTAGATACTTTTCATTAAAAGTATTTGGTGCAACGGTTAGATTGGCCTGAGTTACCTCAACCCCTGCTGTGCGTAAGGCTTGAACCTTGTTGGGGTTGTTGGTCAAAAGCGTTACCTTTTTAACACCTAGCGCCGTAACAATTGCAACTGCATCAGACCAATCACGCGCATCGATCTCATGTCCCAAATGCAGATTGGCATCGATAGTGTCCATGCCCGCATCTTGTAGTTGATACGCCTTGATCTTTTCAGTCAACCCAATTCCGCGACCTTCATGATCGCGCAGATAGATGATGTATCCATGGCCATGGCTTTGAATAAGTGAGATAGATTTTTCTAACTGCTCGCCGCAGTCGCAGCGTTGTGAATGAACAACATCGCCGGTAAAGCACTCGCTATGAATTCGAATCATCGGAGCCTTGCCAGCATCACCAAATGCAATGACAGCGTGTTCACGTTGACGAAGTCCGGGATATGTTGCAATCGACCATAAGCCGGTGCGCAACGGCAGCTGTGCCCATGCAAACTCAAATGAGGATTGAGCAGTTGGTGGTGGTGCCGCTATGCCCTTGAGCTCTTCAACAGAGATCATCGGGATTGAGTGTTGCTGGGCAAAGGCGGTAAGTGATGCACCGCGTGCCATTGATCCATCTTCATTGACGATCTCAGATAACAAGCACACAGGTTGCGCGCCCACTAAGTGTGACAGCGCAACGCCTGCTTCGGTGTGACCACCACGGGCTTGTAATCCCCCAGCATCTGCAATCAAAGGAAAGATATGTCCTGGGCGAATGAAATCTGCGTGGGTTACCGCTGTTTCAGCTAGCGCCCGTACCGTGTTTGAACGCTCTGTCGCGCTGACACCAGTGGTTAGTCCCACCTTGTAATCAACGCTGACAGTAAATGCGGTCTTCTTCGAATCCTGGTTCTCTTCAACCATCAACGGAAGTCGGAATGTGCGAGCCCGCTCTGCAGTCATCGCAACACACAAGATTCCAGTTGTGTGGCGAACCATAAATGCAACCTTTTCAGGTGTGGCCTTTTCCGCCAGCACCATCAGATCACCTTCATCCTCCCGATTGGCATCATCGGTAACAATGATCAGATCCCCATTTTTGTATGCATCTAGC
>ERZ888423.982-NODE-982-length-27161-cov-5.579355_pt1 | contig 27161 bp, 24 predicted proteins | sample MGYA00520523_ERZ888423 | MGnify/ENA primary metagenome ERZ888423 (study PRJEB32303, sample SAMEA104408611) | aquatic metagenome | biome: Brackish water; feature: Pelagic; material: water | place: Baltic Sea | collected 2014-06-08T10:24:00 | depth 30,27 m ...
CCGTAGTCATCGAACTTCGGGAGCTGTTCGAGATCAAGGATGTCCTCGACGGCTGCGTGGGCGAAACCGAATCGCTCACAGAGCCCGTCGATGTCCGCCGCCTCGAACCCCTCCAGGTCCAGCCACAACAACGTGGTTGTCTCCACCAACTCGTCGAGGTCATCGACGGGGGCCGACACGAGTGACGATTCGAGTCCGGTTCGCGCCAGCAGTCGTTGTTGCACGGGCCCAGTGTGCCCCACTCAGCCCAGGACATCGGCGACACCCGGGATGGGTAGACCCAGGCTGCGGGCACGATCGAAGCGCATGGCGAGGTCGAGAGGCTGACCAGCGACGTCGAGAGCCGTTCCCTCGGTGATGCGCGACGTGTCGACCCCCCAGTGAGCCAGGAGGCGCCGTCCGAACTCGGCCCGACTCAGCGCCTGCTCACCGGCCACGTTGATGGTGCCTCGCTCCCCCACCGCGTCGAGGGCCAGGATCAACAAGGCCTCGGACAGGGCGTCGGCATACACCGGCTGGCGGATGGCATCGGCCCACAGGCTCAACGATTCGCCGGCCCGAAGACGATCGGCGAACCCCGCGGTGCCACGATCCATGCGTTCGAGGCTGTAGATCAGCGAGGTACGAACCACGACAGCCTCGGGCACCGCAGCCAGAATCGAGGCCTCGCCGTCGGCCTTGCTCCGCCCGTAGTCGTTGACAGGGTCGGGTTCCGCATCGTCACCGTACGGGGCCGCCTGACCACTGTGCACGATGTCGGATGACACATGCACCAGGCGACTCCCGGTCCGTGATGCCGCCCTGGCCACATGGGCCGCGCCCATCACGTTGGTGGCGAAGGAATGCCCCGACCCGGGGTTGGTGGCTGCCGCGTTGATGATGGCTCGAGGCCGGAGCCCGATGATGACATCGACCGTGGACTCCTCGAGCAGGTCAGCGCCGACCCATCTCGCGTTGGCCCGGGTTGCGGCATCCGGTTCGGAACGAGACAGGACCACGACCTCACCTCGTTGGCATGCCAGCGGGATCAACCGGTGCGCCAGGTAGCCCGACGCGCCGGTGACCAGGAGATCGGTCACCGATCAGTCGGCGCCTTCATGGGCGCCGAGCACCACCGGCACGATCATGGGTCGCAGCCTGGTGCGATGGCTGACGAAGCGACCGAGCGTGCGACGAACCACTTTCTCGATCTGCTGTCGAGTTCGTTGGCCATCACCGAGCGCTGATTCCACGGCGTCTCGAACCGATTCCGAAGCTGCCTTTCGCAACTCGTCGCCCTCGGCGCCATCGACCCATCCTCGACTCACGATCTCGGGCGGGCGGGCCAGGACGCCATGGGGACCCTCGATATCGAGGGTGATGATGGCCGACACGAATCCGTCGGTGCCCAGCGCTCGCCTCTCGACGAGCACCGAAGCATCAAGATCGCCGACGCTGCCATCGACGTAGATGTAGTCGGCCGGGATCGTGTCCCCTCGCTCCAGGCCCTTGTCGGTCAGGACGACCGAGTCCCCGTCCTGGCAGATGATGATCCGGTCGGCCTTCGTCCCCATCTGCGTGGCGAGGTGTGCGTGGGCCGTCATGTGACGGAACTCGCCGTGAACCGGCACGAACCATTCGGGCTGCACGATGGAGTGCATGACCCGAAGCTCCTCTGACTTGGCGTGACCCGTGGCATGGACGTTGTACGTGCCGGAATGGATGACCTCGGCCCCCTTGCGGATCAGGCCGTCGATGACACGCGACACACTCGATTCGTTGCCAGGGATCGGATGCGACGAGAGGATGACCGCGTCATCCTCTCGAATCGTCAGCCACTTGTTGTCGCCGGTGGCCATACGGGCCAAGGCTGACATCGGCTCCCCCTGAGATCCGGTGGAGATGATGCAGAGGTTCTCGGGAGCGATGTCGTCGACGTTGTCGATGTTGCGCAAGTGGGCGTCCGGAATGTTCAACAACCCCATCTGCCGGGCCAGGTTGACGTTCTTGTTCATCGACAGGCCGAGCGTGGCGACGGTTCGGCCATGAGCCACCGCAGCGTCAGCGATCTGTTGGACACGATGGATGTGGCTGGCGAAGCATGCGACGACGATTCGCCGACCGACCCGGGCCGAGAACAGATCGTGGATCGATTGTCCGATCGATGTCTCCGAGGCCGAGAAACCAGCCTCCTCGGCGTTCGTCGAATCGCACAGGAACAGCCGAACACCATCGTCCTTGGCCATGTGGCCGATGCTGGCCAGGTCCGTGAGACGGCCGTCGACCGGAGTCATGTCGAGCTTGAAGTCGCCGCTGTGCAGGATCACACCCTGGGGGGTGTGGAACGCAGTGGCGAAGCCATGGGGAACCGAATGGGTGACGGGGAAGAACTCCATGTCGAACGGCCCGACTTGAATTCGGTCGTTGTCGTTGACCTCGATGAACTCGGCCTGTTTGATCACGCCTCGCTCTTCGATCCGATTGCGGGCCAACCCGATGGTCAACGGCGAGCCGATGATCTTCAGTGGCATCTCGGACAGCAGGTGCCCGAGGGCGCCGATGTGGTCCTCATGACCATGGGTGGCGACGACACCCTCGACTCGATGGGCGTTCTCCCGCAACCAGGAGAAGTCCGGCAGGACGAGATCGACGCCGGCCATGTCGTCGTCGGGGAACATGAGGCCACAATCAATGAGCATGATGCGATCGTCGACCTCGATGGCCGCGCAGTTACGGCCGATCTCTCCCAGGCCACCGAGAAAGACGATACGTACCGGAGCCGCCACGTCAGATCGCCCGGTCGAGATCAGACAACACGGTGCGAGCTCGATCGGCGAGATCGGCCGGAGCAGGGCCCATCGGCAGACGACACTGGCCGACGGAGAGTCCGAGCAGATTCATGAGTTCCTTGGTGGGGACGGGGTTGGGTGCGTCGTCCGACGCTTCATAGTTCCACGATGGGATCAACTTGGCGTTGATGCGCATCGCATCGACGACCTGCCCCTTGCGGAACGCTGCGATCATTTCCTGGGTCTCGACACCGACCCAGTGCGTGGCCACGCCGATCACACCGACAGCCCCGACCGCCAACAATGGCAGGGTGAAGCTGTCGTCCCCCGAGTAGACCTCGATGTGATCCGGTGCCGACGCCAACAGCTCGGCGGTCAGGGCCGGGCTGCCGGCGGCATCCTTGATGGCGACGACATTGTCGAGTTCGAAGAGCTCATGGAACAGAGGATGGGAGATCTTGCGACCGGTGCGGACCGGGATGTCGTAGATCACGACCGGCAGATCGGTGGCCTGGGCACAGGCCCGGAAGTGCTCTGCCAGGCCGGCTTGGGACGGACGGTTGTAGTAGGGCGTGACCTGCAGGATGCCGTCGACACCGGCCTCGGTGGCCCGTTCGGTCAACTCCACAGCAGCCCGCGTGTCGTTGCTGCCGGCACCGGCGACCACCGAGTGATCGGGGATGGCCTCGCGCACGGCGACGATCAGTTCGATCTGTTCGTCATGGGTGAGCGTGGCCGACTCGCCCGTTGTCCCTGCGACCACGACACCGTCGTTGCCGTTGGCAACGAGCCATCGGGCCAGGGTTTGCGACGCGTCGAGATCGAGACTTCCGTCGGCCGCGAACGGCGTCACCATGGCGGTCAAGACAGGACCGAAGCGTGCCATCAGTGGGATCCTTCCGTTGCCCGGTCGATGCCGAGCGTTGCCAATAGGTCTTCGTGCAACTCGAACCACACCGTGTGGTACGACTCCATAATCGGCTTCGTGAACCACTCGGTTTCGCCGGCCTGCACCTTGGCCAGCGCCGAACGAAAGCGCTCGGGGTACCAGGCGAAACGGTCGAGTGCTGCGACCAGTTCGGCCACGATGGGCTGCACCTCCCCATCGATCCGAGCCAACTCGGCAATGACGCCAGCGTCGTACTCGGCATCACTGTGGTCGTTGAGTTCATTGGCTTCGACGTTCTTCACCTGCCATGCCGTGCACACGGCGAGCATCTCGCCGTTGAGAGCCAGGAATCGCTGATAACACCCTGCGACCACCGTTCGGGCTCCGGCGGCATCGAGTTCATCGGACAACAACCGCTCGTTCTCGATCCGACCGGCGGCCGTGAGCGTCCAACCCGACATCCGCCCCTCGCGCAAGACGGCGAAGTCGGACTCCGCTGCCGTCACGAGAGCCGCATGCACGTCGTCGGCCGAAACCTCCGCACCAGTGCAGCTGAGCAGCTGTGCGATCACCGAAGCCTCGGCGAACCCCTTGAGCCGCAGCCCGAGAAGGGCGAGGAGTGGGAAATCGGAGGAAGGGGCCATGGGCCAGCAGGCTATCAGCCCGCCCGAGCGACCTCGGAAGTGATTTCGTCGGGGTCCGGACGGTCATCGAGGTCGATGTCGAATCGCTTGGCATGATCGCCGGCCTTCTTCCGGAGCATCAGGCCGTAGACCACAACGCTGAGCGTGGCAGAAATGAACCATTGCATCGCGTAGGAGAAATGATTCCGCTCGTCGATCGCTGGCAAGGGAATCGGTTCGGGCGGGCCGACGAAGGCCGGATCATCGAGCTGCAGCCATGCCGGGGCGACGTCGAGGCCGAACCGTTGCTCGATCAGATCCACGTCCAGACGCGGCACCCTCGCGCCCTCTCCGGTGTCGACAGCTCCGAAGAAGCCGTCCTTGACTCGCGTGGACCGCAGCCAACCGGTGATCGGGCCCGGCGGCTCGGGATCCAGGGCCACGGCATCGCGAGTGGCAAAACCGCGATTGACCAGGACCTGCTGGCCCTCGACGGTCTCGAACAGCCCGATCACCCAGTCTCCACCCAAACCATTGAGACTGCGATTGGCGACGCGAATGACCTCTCCGTCGAGCCATTCTCCACGGTCGGCGATTCGCACATAGTCGAGCTGATCCTCGCTGGCGGCGAACCGGAGCGCTTCGCCGACGGTCAACGGCTCGGCCGTGGACCGATCCAGAATGATGGCGTTCTCGGTTCGTCGCTGTTCGAGCCGATCGAGCTGCCAGAATCCCGCCCAGAGGAATCCGGCGATCAGGCTCGCCGCGAACAGATGGGACAGCACCCAGCGAGGTCGCAGGAGGAAAGACCAATCTCTGACCACGATGAGACCGTATCGCCCGTCGAAGGCTGCCAGACTCTGTGCATGCCACTCGAGCGAGGGAAGCCTCCCGCAACCTGGATCGTGCGAGTCTGCCTCGCCGTCTCGATCCTGTCGATGTCGGCTGGATGGATCGGCGATCTGCTGCTGGCGCAGTTCGTGGACAAGCACCCGTTGCTGTTGATCGCGCTCAACCCTCGCAATCGAAATCTGGTCCTCGCCACCAACGAGTTGGAAGCCCTGAGCTACTACGCGGTCGGCTTCGCTCGACTGGTCGCCTCCGACCCCGTCAACTATCTCCTGGGCTTCTGGTTCGGTGACCGTGCGATCGCATGGACCGAGCGCCGCTCACGCACCTACGGGCCCCTGATCCGTGATGGGGAGGGTTGGTTCCGGAAACTCTCCTACCCGTTGATCTTCGCGGCCCCGAACAACATCATCTGTGCGCTCTCGGGAGCCACGGGGGTCTCGGTCCGGGCGTTCGTTCTGCTCAACGTGTCGGGAACAGTGACACGACTGGTCGCCATTCGGGCCCTCGGAGCCACCCTGGAGTCACCCATCAGCGGAGTCGTCGACTTCATCGCGCAGTACCGCACCCCCATTCTCATCCTCTCGGCAGTCGGTGTTGCCTGGACCGTCTTCGGGGAGTTCCGGGGCGACAACTCCGAGCTTCAGACCCTCCGCTCACTCGATGACGAACCATCCGACACCGAACCCGAAGATCAACCTCCCGACGACCCGAGCGCCTGACAGACATCGGCCACGACATCGGCCGTCGCCTCCAGCCCGCACGAGAGGCGAATGGTGCCGGGTCCGATGCCATCGAGAGCGAGATCATCCGGGTCCAGACCGACGTGGGTGGTGGAGGCCGGATGGCAGACCAGCGTCTCGGGTCCTCCCACTGACGGCGCATGCACGACCAATCCAAGCGCCTCCACGAACTTGGTCCCCGCGTCGAAGCCGCCCGCCAGGTCGAACGTGACCAGGCCGCCCATCATGGCCAACTGGCGCACGGCCAGATCGTGCTGGGGATGGGTAGCGAGACCGGGATAGCAGACCTCCGAGATGGCCCCATGGAGCACGAGCGTCCTGGCCAACTCGGCGGCAGTGGCCGACTGCTGTTGGAGTCGTACGGCCAGAGTCCGCAGGCCTCGCAGTCCGCTCAAGGCATCGGCAGGAGAAGCACAGGCTCCCTGGAGCGCAGCAAATCCCGAGATCCAATCGATCAGGTCCGCCGGGCCGGCGACGACGCCCAGGATGGCATCGTTGTGACCCCCGATGGCCTTGGATGCCGAGTGGATCACGAGGTCGACGCCGTGGGCGATGGGCTGTTGGCCCAACGGCGTGGCAAACGTCGAGTCCAAGACGGTGAACGGGCCTTGAATGGCACCCAATTCATCCAGATCTATCAGGTCCAGTCGTGGGTTGGAAGGAGACTCGGCGATCACCAGCGTCGTGCGGCCCGGCTCGACGGCACCGGCCATCGCTCCTGGCAGGGTGCCATCCACGAAGGTGACGTCGATCCCGAACCGTGGGCACACGTTCTCCAGCAATTGTCGGGTACCGCCATAGAGCTGACGGGCCGCCACGATGTGCGAACCCTTCGAACAGAGTGCCAACACCGTGCCGCTGATGGCACCCATTCCCGATGCGAAGGCCCTGGCCGCTTCGGCACCCTCCAGGTTGGCGATGGCATCCTCGAAATCGGCGACGGTCGGGTTGCCGTACCGGCTGTAGAAGTGCGTCGGACGGGGCTGGGTCGCCATTCGCCGGGCCTCCAGCACGCTGGCCGGTCGAAACGTGGTCGAGTTCACGAGCGTTGGAGCCAGCGCCGCGCCATTGTGGTCACGTCCCCCCGTGATCAAGCGAGTGGCAGCGGCCAGGGGCGTGCCCGGCCCCGACGAAGAGTCGGCAGTGTCGGATGTTGATGACATGGTTTCTCCAGGGTGATACGTGTACTTGTGGCCTGGACACTTCGAGAGACCCATTGTTGCCGGAACACCCGACCACATCGCGGCTGAAACCAGTCCGCAGGGCACCTTGGGTGTCTGTCCCAGGTTGCCGGACCCCTGAGGGTCGCTCTGAATGCTGCAGCTACTCTAAGGTTCGAACCGACGAAAACAACACCGCTGGCGTGGCGAACCGAGCCAGTCGGGCTCCTTCAGCGAGACAGCGGATCTCTCCATCGACGGGGAGCAGCACCGCTGGCGATGCGATCCAGCGTCTCCTCCACGTCATCGGCGGCCCTTCGCACGGTTGCTCTGTGAGACCGTCGACTGGTAACGGCACCCGCTCCCGCCACGAGAGGCAGTGCGGCCAGCGTCACCGGGCCCGCGATCAGGGCCACGAATCCCACGAAGGCGGCTCCACCGGCCGTGACGACAGCACCGGTCGCCATTGCCTCGTTCCGCTTGTTCCCCACGTCCACAACGAGACAAACGGCGGCGGGCTGGTCGTCGCCCGCAACCGAGGCGACCTGAACCTCTCGAAATCTCCCGAGCCCACCCCGACCCCGGGCTCGCCGGACTCCGCCTGCCAACTTTCCCACCACGTCGGTGCGCTTCCTCGCCACCACGACACCGTCGTCTCGCACCCGAGTACGCAGGCCGTGCTCGGTGGCCAGCCAATCGATCGAGGATTCCCGTGCTGTTGCCTCGTCGCTGGCAGTGAGCCGACTGGCCCACACCACACGAGGACCGATGAGCCGGTCGGCCACTCCCCTTCGGGTTGGGGCACCGGCCTGGTGCTCGGCCAGCGCGGTGACCACGGCCTGCGGTGACACGCCGACCTCGCGGGCGATCTCCACCAAGTCGTTCGAGGTCAGTCCGACCTCATCCGGCTCGGGAATGCGTTCACGGATCTCCGAGGCGCGGCGAAGCACCATCTCGATGCTCGCTCGGTCGAGGCACGGACCGGTCACAGATCCAGCACCCCATCCAATCCGATCGTCAAACCCGGGACCGAACCGATCCGCTGCGCGGCCAGGACCACTCCGGGCATGAACGAGGAGCGATCATAGGAGTCGTGCCGAAGGAGCAAGGTCTGCCCCGTCGTCCCCAGCAGCACCTCCTGATGCGCCACCATGCCTCGCATCCGGACCGAGTGGACTCGGATGTCGGCCGGGCCGACAGATCCGCGCGCGCCGGGAATGGTCTCGGTCGTCACGGGATCGGGCGCCCACTCACCTGACGCCGCCGCCATTCGTTCGGCTGTTGCGATCGCCGTGCCGCTCGGGGCGTCGACCTTGCCATCGTGGTGCAGCTCGATGATCTCAGCGGTGTCGAAGAACGGGGCCGCCATCTCCGCGAATCGCATCATGAGTACCGCCCCAATGGCGAAGTTGGGGGCGATCAGACAGTTGGAAGCCGAGAACATGGTGGCAATCTCGGCATGATCCTTCTCGGTGAAGCCGGACGTGCCGACCACGGCGTGGATCCCGGCGTCGGCGCACAGAGCGAGGTTGGCCCGAGCGGCATCGATATGGGTGAAGTCGATGGCAACTTCGACACCGGCTTCGACGAACGACGCACCAGAGGCCGAGATCACCAGCGCGGTGTCGGCCACCCCGGCGATCTCGTGCAACGACGCTCCGGCCAGGGCGGGGTCGACGGCGGCCACCAGATCGAGTTCGGCGGCTTCGGCGACTGCGTTGCACACTGCGATTCCCATGCGCCCACCGGCACCGAACACACCAATCCGAATTCCCATGGCCAGTGAGCCTACGCTGAGGCGAGGAGCGCTACGTGTCGTACACCCTCGGACTCGATATCGGAACCACCGGAACCACTGCGGCCGTCAACGACGGCACCGCAGTTCGCGTCTTCACCCACCCCTCGGGTGCAACCGTCGTTCCTTCGGTGGTAGCTCTCACCGAGAGCGGCGATCTCCTCGTCGGCGAGGATGCGGAGCGACGCGCGGTGCTCGAGCCGACGGCGATCGCCCGCCAGTTCAAGCGACGCTTCGGTGACACCACGCCGCTGTTGTTGCGAGGAACGCCCATCGGCGCCAACGATTTACTGGTTCAGCTGGCCACCGCCGTAGTTGCCAACGTGACCGACCTCGAAGGACATCCCCCGGACGGGCTGGTCGTCTGCCATCCTGCGAACTGGGGGTCGTTCAAGGTGAGCCTGCTGTCCGACACCCTGACCAACTCGGCGCTACCCCCCCACCTCCTGATCACCGAGCCTCAGGCCGCCGCACTGCACTACGCCAGCCTGGAGCGGGTCCAACCGGGAACTCGGATCGCCGTGTACGACCTCGGCGGCGGCACGTTCGACGTGGCGTTGCTGTCGAAGGTCGATTCGTCGGACACGCCAGACAGCTCCTCCTCGACACTCGGTGGTTGGGAGCTCGTCGGTCGGCCCGGTGGGATCGAACGGCTGGGTGGTATCGACCTCGATGCTGCCCTTTTCCATCACATCGTCGAGGCGGCCGAGATCGATCTCGACATCCTCGACGATGACGATCCTCGTATGCGCGCTGCGGTGCGTCGACTCCGGGTTGCCACCGAAGAAGCCAAGATCTCCCTGTCCATCGAGACCGCGACCACCGTGCTCATCGACTTGCCAGGTCGCGATGCTTCAGAGGTCTCTGCAGTCCGAGTCACACGGGCCGAGTTCGAGCAACTGATCGGCCCTGCACTGGATCGAACGCTCGAATCCTTCGACACAACCCTGGCCGACGCCGGCTTGACGAATGACGATCTCGATCTTGTGTTGGTGGTCGGAGGCTCCAGCCGTATCCCTTTGATCGCGCAACGAATCACCAGCCATACCGGCCTGCCAGTGGCCACCGACACCCATCCCAAGCACGTCACTGCGCTGGGGGCAGCCCGGGTCATCGGCCCGACGCCTCCGAATGACCCTGGCCCCATCGACGGAGAGGAGCAGACCGTCGGGCCGCTCCCGGGAGGCCAGATCGGCAGTCTGTTCCCCGAGATCCCACACATCTCGGAGGGACCCGAGCCCGACTTCATGTCTCGCCGGCGGGTGGTGCCGACCACGGCCGACTGGTCCGATGCGGTCGGTTCGAGTGCGACACCCCCACCAACGGTCGAACCATCGCCGGTCCCGTCGACCACAGCGCAAGCACCGCCCGATGTCGTGCTCGAATCGACGAGTCGCCACCCCGGTCGTCGAGCGCTGCTCGGCGCCGTTCTTCTTCTTGCTGGGGCCGGCATCGGCGCCGTTGCTCTCCTCCAGCCCTTCGGCGAGGATCCGATGTCGGACGCCACGACGAACGGGGACGAGACATCGGCACCGTCGCTGCCGTCGACCACCACGGTGCTCCCCGATGGCTACACCACCTGCCCGGCCGACGGGTTTCCGGCCAACGGAACGAGCTACCGGGTCGTCCAGATATCGGCTGACGACCGCGACGGCGGCCTCAATGGTCGGCAAGCCCCCGCTCTCGATGCCGAGGTCGCGACCGTCTTCCCTTCGATGTCACCGCTGCAGACCACAGGAGCCTGTGCCGTCGACCCCAGCGGGCGGCCGTGGTGGCAGGTTCGAGGCCCCGATGCCCTGGTATGGGTCTCGGCTCGCTTCGTCGAGGCCCAGCCCTGACGCGATCGACGATCGATGTCGCAAACGCGGAGAACCCCCCAGCTGACGGCTGAGGGGTTCTCGCGGTCGCTCGTTCGAATCGAACGAGGTGATGATCGACGACGTCAGTCGCGACGCCCGCGACCACCACCACCGCTGCGGCCTCGGCCACCGCCACGACGGCGACTGCTGTTGCCCCCATCGTCGCTGGGGACCGGGGCACCCTCGGGGCCGAGATCACCGAAGTCGGAGGCGAAGTCCTCCTCGAAGCTCATCTTGACGCCTCCAGCCGGGGCGTCATCCTCGGCCTTTTCGCGAGGTGGTCGGCTGGAACGGCGACCCGAATCGGAACCTCCGCCATTGTCGGCCGCGGCCGAACCCCCGCCTGCCGAGGGCGCCGACGCATCACCGGCCATGGCCAGTGAGACCTTGCCGTTGGGATCGATGTCCTCGACGACTACTTCGACTTCCTGCCCGAGTTCGAGCACGTCCTCGACCTTGTCGATTCGCTTGCCTTGCCCGATCTTGGAGATGTGGAGCAGTCCGTCTCGTCCCGGGAGAATGTTGACGAATGCGCCGAACTTGGTGATGTTGACCACCCGGCCGGTGTAGGTCTGACCGACATCGGCCGTGGGGGGATCGAGGATCAGACGAATCTGCCGTTCGGCTTCATCGACGACATCCTTGTCGGTGGCAGAGATCGACACGATGCCGACCATCCCGTCGTCGTCGACACTGATGTCGGCGCCAGTCTCGCCCTGGATGGCGTTGATGACCTTGCCCTTGGGTCCGATGACCTCGCCGATCTTGTCGACCGGGATCTCGAAACTGATGATCTTCGGTGCGCCCTCGCGCACATCGGATCGAGGCTCTGCGATGGCCGCCTTCATGACCTCGAGGATTTGCATACGAGCATCCTTGGCCTGGTCCAGGGCTGCGGCCAGAACATCGGCCGGGATGCCGTCGATCTTGGTGTCGAGCTGGAGTGCAGTCACGAACTCCGAGGTGCCGGCCACCTTGAAGTCCATGTCGCCGAAGGCGTCCTCGGCTCCCAGGATGTCGGTCAGAGTCGTGTACTTGCCTTCGGCGAAGACGAGGCCCATTGCGATACCGGCCACCGGTGCTTTGATCGGCACACCGGCATCCATCAGCGACAAGGTCGATCCGCAGACCGAACCCATGGAGGTCGAACCGTTCGAGCTCAGAACATCAGAGACGAGACGCAGCGTGTACGGCCACTCCTCGAGGCTGGGAATGACAGGAACGAGTGCTCGTTCGGCGAGGAGACCATGACCGATCTCGCGACGCTTCGGACCCCGCATGAACCCGGTCTCGCCGGTCGAGAACGGTGGGAAGTTGTAATGGTGCATGTAGGACTTGCGGTCGATGTTGCTGATGCCGTCGATCATCTGATCCATGCGCTTCATGCCCAAGGTGCAGACGTTCAGCACCTGGGTCTCACCACGCTGGAACAAGCCCGAACCGTGCACACGGGGAATGACGCCGACCTCGGATGACAGCGGACGAATGTCGGTAGGACCGCGGCCGTCGATACGGGCGCCATCCTCGACGATGCGCCGACGAACGATGGTCTCGGAAAGCGAACGGTAGGCAGCCTTCAGTTCCTTCTCAGCGCCTTCGAACTGATCCGACAGGGCAGCGATGACCTCGTCCCGTAGCGCGTTCTCGGCGTCGGTGCGCTCCGTCTTGTCGGCAATGGTCATGATCTCGGTCAGCTTGGATGCCGCCGAGCCGGTGACCGCAGCCAGTTGCTCATCGGTGTAATCGACCACAGCCGGGAATTCCATCGTCGGCTTGCGGCCACCATTGGCTTCGACCAGCTCCAACTGCAGGGCGATGGCCTGCTTGATGTACTGCTTGGACTCTTCCAGGCCAGCCGCCAATGCCGCTTCGTCGACCTTGGGGGCGCCGTTCTCGTAGTTCTTCCACGACACCGCGGTGCCGCCCGCTTCGACCATCATGATTGCGACGTCGCCGTCATCGAGTTGACGACCGGCGACCACGATCTCGAACGACGATGCGTCGCCCTCGTCGTAGGTCGGGTGAGGAAGCCACTCGCCATCGACAGTGTAGGCCAAGCGCACGGCGCCGATCGGGCCGTTGAAGGGGACATTCGAAACCATCAGGGCCGCCGAGGCACCGTTGATGGCGAGGACGTCGTGCGGGTTCTTCATGTCGGCCGACAACACGGTGACCACGATGTGCGTCTCGTTGCGATACCCGTCGGGGAACGACGGGCGCAGCGGTCGGTCGATGAGCCGACAGGTCAAGGTTGCTTCATCCGAGGCCCGGCCTTCACGACGGAAGAACGATCCGGGGATCTTGCCTGCGGCGTAGGACCGCTCTTCGACGTCGACGGTCAGGGGGAAGAAGTCGATGCCGTCACGCACGTTCTTGGCTCCGGTGGCGGCGACCAGCACGCTGGTGTCACCGACTCGAGCCAGGACGGCACCACTCGCGAGTCCGGCCAGACGGCCGGTCTCCAGGTACATGTCAGGTCCATCACCCGAGGTGATGGTCCCGGAAACCGATACAGGTTCGGTCATGGGAGGGATCTCCTTTTTCTCTGCCCTTGCTTGGAAGCAAGTTCGCAGCACTTGTCTGCCATACGACGATCGTGTGGCGAGGGCAGACCAGATCCCAGATTGCCATCTCCCCTTCCAGGGTCTTCGAGCCGGCGAGTACCGGCCGAGAAGTCGTGACCCGGAACGGGAAATCGGAAACTGGCAGCTGATCCACCGTCGTGTGAACGTTTCACACGACGGACAGAGTCTAGCGCCCACGCCCCCAACAACGCGGAACCCTCAACGGTGTGCGCATCCGCCCGGCCGGCGCGCACATACGCACACGGTTCGGAGAGACGGTTCGGAGAGACCGGGTTACGGCAGGCACGGGCGACCGGCGACCCACACCTCGGTGATGTTGGACGAAGTGGTCAGACGAGTCAGCTTCTCGAACACACGGGCCGAATCGTCGACCTCGGGCCAAATGCCGAGCGGGCCGAGATCGACGGCGACCGCGTCGAACGATCGGCCCGGCTCGAGCAGTCCAACCGGAGCGTCCAGTACCCGGGCTCCCCCGACAGTGGCCATCCAGAACGCGGTCACCGTATCGATCCGAGAATCGGCCACGCCCCGGTTCTCGGCGTCGAGGCGGTTGTCGACTCCGTCCTCGAGCAATCGAGACACGTTGACCGCCATCGGCACCTGGCCCAGGAGCGCCGGCTCGGCTCCGCCTGCGATGTCGGTTCCGAGCCCGACTCGGACTCCGGCCGCCAGAGCCCGGCGAGTGGGGAAAACGGCATTGCCGAAATAGATGTTCGACAGCGGACAGTGCGCAATGCCGGCGTGACGACGGGCAATCAGTTCGAGATCGGCGTCGCCGACGAGGTCGGCGTGGGCCAGGACCGTGCCCGGACGAAGAAGCCCGAATCGATCGAGCGAGAGCGTGTCGGTGACCCCATGTCGTTCCAGCACATAGTGGTGCTCCCAGTCGTTCTCCGAGCAGTGTGTCTGCACGAGCGAACCGGTCTCCTCGGCCAACCGACCCAGTCCCTCCAACAGCGCATCGGAACAGGCGGGGATGAATCGAGGGGTGATGATCGGTTGCACCAGCGACGACTGCAACGACCGAATGGCATCGATCGAACGTCGACTGGCTTCGATCCCCTCCTCAGGCGACCGATCCCGATAGGTGACCGGCGTGCCCTCGGGGTGGTCCATGGCAACTCGACCGACGTACGCCCGCTGCCCGTACTGGACACATGCCTGCGCCAGTGCCACTGTGGCGGGCTCGTGCACCGTGCCGTAGTAAACGGCCGTTGTCGTGCCCCGGGCCAGCAGTCCCGGTACGAGGTCGTCCCACACCCGCTGGGCGAAGGCGAGATCGTCGTACCGTTGCTCGAGGGGGAACGTGTACTCGAAGAGCCATCGTTCGAGCCGCAGATCGAGACCGGTTCCTACCTGGGGCCACTGCGGGGCATGGATGTGAAGATCGACCAGGCCCGGGATGAGAGCGGCTCCGCTTCCCAGGTCCACAACGGTGACGGCATCGGCCTTGGCCTTCTCGGCCTCGGCTCCCGGCCCGTGGACCGCCTGGATCACGCCATCGACACCGACGACGACCGAAGCCGCCTCCCGATGTTCGAGCCGAGTCGGTTCCGGCGTCTGGAAGATCGACCCGGTGACAACAAGTGCGGGCCGTTCCATGACAGCTCGCCGTCAGAGCTCAGCGACGCAGTCCGAGCTCAGCGATGATGGCTCGGTACCGCTCGACGTCGATTGCTGCCAGGTAGTCCAGGAAACGACGTCGACGCCCGACCAACATCAGCAGGCCTCGCCGGCTGTGGTGATCCTTCTTGTGCATCTTCAAATGGTCGGTGAGGTGATTGATCCGGTCCGTGAGGAGCGCGATCTGTACCTCGGGCGACCCGGTGTCGTTCTCGCCACGGGCATGCTTGGCAATGGTGGCTTCCTTCGGAGGAAGGTTGGCAGCTGGCTTGCTCATGGTGAGACTCCGTTCATCGGTCGCCGTGATGGCGTCATTCGTGCACCGCAACGGGTATCGCTCGGTGATGGGACCTTGGGCCCAGCCGCCTCGGACTCGATTCCGACCTTTGGCAGCAGCCGGTAAGCGTACGGGGCTAGTCGGGAACTTCCGACTTCCGCAGTTCGCGGGGCCCCATCAACTTCGCCATCAGGTAGGCCCCTGCCTCGATCGGCGCGTAGCGGGGCGGGTTCTCGGCCGAGGTGCAACTTGGGATGCATTCGATCAGACATCCCGGGTTAGCCTCGAGAAACTGGGCGACCGAGCGACGCCGAGCCGGACCTGGCCCCGGTGGCGGCGGGACAACTCGGTGCAGCGTCGACACCCACCGATCGTTGGTCCAGGTGGCCAACATGTCGCCGATGTTGATGAGCAGCGACCCCGAAGGAACCGAGACCGGGTTCCAACACCCGTCGTACCAGACCTCCAGTCCGGGGGCATCATCGGCATTGAGCACCGTGAGGACGCCATAGTCGGTGTGGGCCCCCATCCGCATCTGGCCGGGCAGAGGATCCGGTGCCCCATCGTGCCGTTGGTAGTTGATGGCCCGGGTGGTGAGGATGGCGTTGCGGGTGCGGTCGACGAAGTACGACTCCGGCACCTCCAACGCCAGGGCGAAAGCTCGCAGCAGATGATCGGCCAGCTCGTTGACGGCCCTCTGGTAGCGACCCCATACCACCGGCATCTCGATCGGCGAATCGGGCCACACATTTTCGGCGTAGAAGGAACGATACCGATCGAAGTACGGGCCCTCGACTGCGGCCCGTCCCGCGTTGAAGGCTTCGAAGAGATCGGGCGCAGCCGGCTCGTTGCCCAGGCTGTAGGCCAAGGCTTCACTCCCGACGGCACTGTATCCCCGGTTGGCCGATAGGTCGGGCACGACAGCCTGCTGTTTGAGTTCGAGCGGCTGGTCGAAGAACTCTGCAGTGACCTCGAGCATCTCGGACATGATCGATTCGTCCACCCCGTGGCCGACGACCTGGAGAAATCCGGTGTCGCGGCACGCGTCATCGATGGCGACGGCAGCGGATGATCGATCGGCGGCGGAGCCTCGTCGAAACCCCTCGAGATCGATCAGAGTGACGCTGCTCAATCCGACGCTCCCTCGCTGGCCAGAATCTCCCTGGCACTACCGATGTCGCACTGCAGTTGCTCTTTGAGGGCGTCCAGTCCGTCGAATCGCCGTTCCGACCGAATCCGTTCGACCATCTGGACCCGGGCCGGCTGGTCGTACAGATCGCCCTCGAAATCGATCAGGTGGGCCTCCACGAGCGAATGCTCGGCGTCCCGATAGAAGGTTGGACGCTTGCCGATGTTGACCGCGGCGGGCCATTTCTCATCGTCGGGACCCAGGTACCAGGCCGCGTAGACACCATCGGCCGGCAACGCCATTTCCTGGGGGACGGCGACATTCGCCGTGCGGAATCCGATGGTTCGCCCTCGCTGGTCGCCCTTGACGACATCACCTCGAATCTCGTGATGACGCCCCAACATGCGAGCCGCCGCATCGACATCACCATCCGTCAACGCCTGACGTATCGCGGTCGATGTGATCGACTCCACCTTGCCGTCGGGACGAGGTAGGAGTTGCACTCCTTCGACGTCGAAGTGGTGCTGCTCGCCGAGGGCCCGGAGCACATCGACGTTGCCGGAGCGTTCGGCGCCGAACCGGAAGTCGTGACCCACCGTGATGGCCCGGACCTTGAGGAATCGCACCAGGACGTCCTCGATGAACTCCGGTGCCCGCTGGCTGGCTCGTTGGTGATCGAACGGCACGACCACGACGGTATCGACGCCGCATTCGTCGAGGAGTTCGAGCTTCTGGGCCGTGTCGGTGAGCAGTTTCGGAGCGTGGGACGGCCGCAGCAAGTAGGCCGGATGAGGGTCGAAGGTGACGACTGCCATGTCGAGGTCAAGCGAGCGGGCTTTCTGCTGTGTGGCCCTGATGACGGCCCGATGCCCGAGGTGCACCCCGTCGTAGGCACCGATGGTCACGACGTGGCCCTGTTCCAACTCAGGGCTGTTCTCCGGGTCCCGAATGATCTCCACGGCCTCAGAAGCTAGCGCCCAGCAGCTGGGGGGACACTACGCGATCGGCCGTTGGCCGTGATATCGGTGTCCCGAACACGCGTCGCGATACCCGACGCCAACCGCTCATTCAGCGTTGAGGACCTTGACCGCCCGCAACTGGCCGTCGCGGGCTTCGTACACGGCGATCACTTCACCCTGGTGACCGATCGCCACCTGTCCCGAGCCCGCACTCGGACCCAACGATCGCCCGTTGGCGACCTGAGCGGCGACCACCTCATCCACCTCGAGCAGCGGCATGTCACGTAGCAATTCGCTGACCGGACCAACCTTGAGCTGGTCCAGGTCATCGGCTCGGTCGAGGCCGAAACTGCCCACGGCGGTTCGACGCAGTGCTCGCAGATGGGCCCCGCCACCCAAGGCAGCTCCGAGATCGGCGGCCAGCGTGCGAATGTAGGTTCCCGAACTGCAGTCGATCGACGCCCGGTACACGAGCGGATCGTCCGTCGGTTCGGTGTCGAAGCGACGGACGGTGACCGGTCGGGGATCCCGTTCGATCTCGATGCCCTCACGAGCCAACTCGTGCAACCGCTTGCCACCCACCTTGACCGAGGAGACCATGGGCGGAATCTGGAGGATGTCACCCACGAACCGTTCCGCCCCGGCTCGCACTTGTTCCGGAGTCAGCGACATCTCGAAGGTCCCGGTGACCTCACCGCTGGCATCCAGGGTCGACGTGGCCGAGCCGAACACGATCTCGCCGTCGTAGGTCTTGTCGACACCGGTCACGAACTGAAGCAGCTTGGTTCCTTTGCCGATGCCGAGAACGAGCACGCCGGTTGCATCGGGATCGAGGGTTCCGGCATGACCGACCTTGCGGGTACCCAGCTTCTTGCGAATCACGTCTACCACGTCGTGGCTGGTCATCCCGGCAGGCTTGTCGACGACGACACATCCCGAGACACCCGAATCGTTCCGGCTACTGCCCCGGCGGCCCATCGAGGCTCTTCTCCGGCACGTCACCATCGGCCTGTTCGGCCGGCGCCGCGTCACTGATCTCTCGGAGAATCTCCTCGACCCGTGCCCCAGCCCGAACACCTGGGTCGAAAGAGAACACGACTTCGGGGGTCTTGCGGAGTTTGGCTTGATCGGCGATGGCTCGTTGCACTGCCTTGCGATGGCCGGCCAGGGCATCGAGAAGGTCGGCGTCCTCCTCGGGCGTCGACGAGCCGAACAACGAGACGTAGACGTCGGCCACGTTCAGATCACGATCGATATCGACGCCGGTGATGGTCAGGAAGCCGATCCGATCGTCATCGGCACGTTCGAAGTACGCGGCCACGATCTCCTGCAGCAACGCATTCAAACGAGCCGTCCGAGGATATGTCCTGGTGGTTTGTGGCCGGACTCGCCGTTGTCCGGATCGTTTCGCCATGGTTTTGCAATCCAGGTCAGGTGACCGGGATTTCACGTTCTTCGTAGGTCTCGATGATGTCGCCAGGCTTGAGGTCCTGGAAATCGGAGAGCCCGATGCCGCACTCGAATCCGGAGGCGACCTCGGCCACATCGTCCTTGAATCGACGCAACGACTGCAGTTCGCCCTTCCAGATGATGGTGCCTTCTCGAAGGAACCGGACCTTGGAGTTTCGCGACACCGTGCCATTGAGCACCATGCAACCGGCGATCGAGCCGACCCGGGGAACCCGGAAGACCTCGCGGACCTCGGCATCGCCGGTGACCACTTCCTCGATGTCGGGCGAAAGGAGGCCCAGCATCGCGTTCTCGATGTCTTCGAGCAGTTTGTAGATGATCTCGTAGTTCCGGATCTCGACCTTTTCCCGCTCGGCCAGTTCTCGAGCCTTGCGATCGGGTCGCACGTTGAACCCCAGGATGGTGGCGTTCGATGTTGCGGCCAACTGCACGTCGTTCTCGGAGATCCCACCGACGCCTCGCAGCACGAACGACAGCTTGACGTCATCGCGTTCGAGCTTCTTCAGACTGTCGATCACGGCCTCGAGCGAGCCATTCACGTCCGCCTTGACAATGAGGTTCAGCGTCGCGGTCTCACCGGATTGGATCTGGCGGAAGATGTCCTCGAGCTTGGCACCACCGCCGGCAGCCGAGGCGTCTCGACCAAGGCTGGCGAGCCGGTGCCAGTGTTCCCGGGTCTCGGCCACCTTGCTGGCGATCTTTTCAGATGGCGCAATGATGAAGCCGTCACCGGACTCGGCGACCTCGCTGAGGCCGAGCACCTGAACCGGCGCAGAAGGGCCAGCCTCGGGCACGTTCTCGCCCTTGTCATTGATCAGCGCCCGCACCCGACCCCAGGCAGCGCCGCTCACCAGTGGATCTCCGACGCGCAGGGTGCCTCGTTCCACCAACACCGTCGCCACCGGACCACGCCCGATGTCGAGATGAGCTTCGAGAACCGAACCGGCCGCCCGTCCCTCTGGTGTGGCTCGAAGATCCTCGACCTCTGCGATGAGCGCCAAATTCTCCAGCAGATCCTCGATGCCATCACCGGTCATGGCCGACAGCGGCACATACATGGTCTCGCCACCCCACTGCTCGGGGATCAACCCTCGTTCAGCCAACTGCGACATGACCTTGTCCGGATCGGCGCCTTCGCGGTCCATCTTGTTGATGGCGACGATGATCGGCACCTCGGCCGCCCGCGCATGGTCGAGCGCCTCGAGCGTCTGGGGCATGACCCCATCATCAGCGGCGACCACGAGCACCACGATGTCGGTGGCATCGGCGCCGCGGGCTCGCATCGCGGTGAAGGCCGCGTGACCCGGGGTGTCGATGAACGTCAGGCTCGCGCCGTTCTTCTCGACCTGGTAAGCGCCGATGTGCTGGGTGATGCCGCCGGCTTCGCCTTCGATGACGTTGGCCGAACGAATTCGGTCCAGGAGCAGGGTCTTGCCATGGTCCACGTGTCCCATCACCGTGATGACAGGAGGGCGAATGGGCCAGGTGGCGACGATGTCATCGTCGTCCTCGTCGTCGAACTCGAGCACCTTGCGAAGTTCGACCTCTTGCTCTTCACCCGGATCGACGAGCCGGATCTCGGCACCGATCTCGGCCGCGAAGAGCTTGATCATCTCGTCGCTGAGCGACTGGGTGGCCGTCACCATCTCGCCGTTGGTCAACAGGAATCGGACGACGTCGGCAGTCGTACGAGCCAGCTTCGGACCGAGGTCCTGGGCTGTCGATGCTCGTTCGATCACGATGGTGCCTTCCGGCACCGGGGCGTTGGTTGCCGAATACGTCGGCACGTCCATCGGCTGAAGTTCTTCGCGATTGCGACGCCGCCGGGACTTGCGACGAGGACGGCCACGATTGGCGCCGCCGGGGCCACCGCCAGGACGGCCTCCGCCGCCGGGACGGCCTCCGGCACCAGGACCACCGGGACCACCGGGTCCACCCGGCCCCTGACCACCCGGACGGCTGGTGAAGCCTCCGGGACTCCCACCGGGACGGGATCCACCGCTGGGAGGACCACTACGGAATCCGCCGGTACCGGGACGACCGGCCGGAGCGGGACGGGGCTTGCCACCTCCGGGAGGCGGCGGAATCGGTTTGCCGCCGCGACTGCGAGGAGGCCCGGGGGGCGGCGGGATCGGTTTCCCGGATGGTGATCCCGGAGGCCGGGGTGCCACCGGCGCACCAGCGGGGCGAGGACCGGCGTCGGAGGACGGGGCAGCTTCAGGAGCGCGAACGGTCGCCGGAGCTGCCGGAGCAGGTCCTGCGGTCGCGGCCGCCGGAGCTGCAGTTTCGGGGCCGGGAGTCGAACTCGGCGTGTTCGTCGTCGACACGCCAGGAGCCGGGGTTGATGCTGCCGATCCGGCAGGAGCTGGAGCTGCCGGAGCAGGAACCGACGGAGCTGGAGGTGCCGGAGCAGGAGCCGACGGAGCAGGAGCCGACGGAGCAGCCTGGGCGGACGTTGGCACAGGTGCTGTTGGCGTCTCGACGGGCGGCGTCACAGCGGCTGCTGCCGGCCTCGGAGCAGCTGGAGCGGGAGCAGCTGGAGCGGGAGCTTCGATCCGTGGCGGTGGAGGTGTGGCAGGGGGACGAGAGATCGGTCGCGGGGCCGGAGGCTTCGACGACACGACGTTCTTTGGTTGGGTGGCCGGAACCGGCCTCGAGTCGACGTCACGGGAATTCACGGGGGCGACCGGTGCGGGCTGCTTCGGTGGTGGCGGCTTCTTGGAGGAAACCGGAGCAGCGTTCGTCGCTTCCTCGACCGGTGCCTCGTCGACCGACTCATCGCTCGGCTCGCGAACCAGGCCCTCTCGCTCTGCTTTGCGCCGGGCGCGATCTGCTTGAGCTTCGACGATGCTCGACGAGTGACTCTTGACCCCGATACCGAGGTCGTTGCACAGGTCGATCGTCTCTGCGTTGGAGAGACCAAGTTCTCTCGCTAGCTCGTAGACCCGGACTTTGGCTGGCACGTGTGTAACTCACCCTCAGGGGTAGGCGGAAGAAGAATGATGGCATGCACGACCTGACATCGCTCACACGATCAACGAATCCGACGCGTCAGTGGGCGCGGTGATTCGTTGTCAAAGCCTAGCGCCACCCGCTCGGCCTACCACGTCCAGCCGCAACCGCACGTCCTCGAGACTGCGCTCGTCGACACTGCATCGCAAGGCCCGTCCGAACGATTTGCGCTGGCGCGCGAGGTCAAAGCAGTCGAGGAGCGAAGCCTCACACAGCCATGCCCCGCGTCCGCCCGGCCGCTCCATCACCCTCCCTGCGCCATCGACACCGAACCGACGAAGCTCGACGTGCGAACGGCGGGACCGGCATCCGATGCAGGTACGAACCGGTTCAGTCAGCGTTGCTTGCTTCCTCGGGAGCGGCCGCTTCCTCGGGTTCGACCGTCACGTCGGGTTCGACCGTCACGTCGGGTTCGACCGTCACGTCGGCTGCGGCCGCCACGTCGGGCTCGACCGTCACGTCGGGATCGACCGCCTCTTCGGCTTCTACGGCAGGATCGACCACGACTTCTGGATCCGGGGCGACCACGTCACCCTCGGCCCACTCGTCCGCCGAGATCGCCTCGCTCCCGTCCGCTGGCTGCCACCGCTGTTCGCCGGTCTCTGGATCCAGGATCCACTCGCCCTCGGCCCACTCCTCGCCGTCGTAGTTCTCGACACCGAGCGCTTCCTCGGCCAGTTGCGTCTCGCTCTTGATATCGATCCGCCAACCGGTCAGACGGTGCGACAATCGGGCGTTCTGACCCTCTTTGCCGATCGCCAGCGACAACTGGAAATCCGGGACGATGACCTCTGCGGTGCCCGTGTCCTCATGAATACGCACCTCCTTGACCTTGGCCGGTGACAGCGCCTTGGCGACGAACTCGTACGGGTCGTCCGAATACGGAATGATGTCGACCTTCTCGCCGTTCAGTTCGTTCACGACCATGCGGACCCGCGACCCACGCGCACCGACGCAAGCACCAACTGGATCGACGTTGGGGTCGTTGGACCAGACCGCGATCTTGGTGCGATGGCCGGGTTCGCGCGCCACGGCCTTCAGTTCGACGATGCCATCGGCGATCTCGGGGACTTCCAACTCGAACAGCCGTTTGATCAGCCCGGGATGGGTCCGACTGACCACGATCTGGGGCCCCTTGGCCGTTCGGCGAACCTCGACGATGTAGGCCTTGTGACGCGAGCCGGCCTCGGGTCGAGGACCGGTGGAGACCTGCTCGGCCTGGGGAAGCAGAGCTTCGACCCGACCCAGGTCGAGGAGGGTGTAGCGGGAATCCGTCTGCTGCACGATACCGGTCACGATGTCGCCCTCCCGACCGGCGTACTCTTCGTACTTCATCTCCCGTTCTTCTTCACGAATGCCCTGCATGAGGATCTGCTTCGTGGTCTGGGCGGCGATTCGGCCGAAGTTGTCGGGGGTGACGTCGAGTTCGGGCCCGTAGGGTTCTCCGTCCTCGTCGAGGTTCTGGGCGAAGACCCGGATGTCGAAGGTCGAGGGATCGATGGTGACCCAGGCGTACTCGTAGGCGTCGGGGTTCTTCTTGTACGCCGCCTCCATGGCGTTGGCCATGATGCCGAACAGCTTCTCGATGGAAATGCCGCGGTCCTCGGCCAGGGCTCCCAGTGCCTCGATCATCTCGTTGCTCATGGCGTCTCCTCAGTCTTCTTCTGGTTCTTCTGCGTCGGAGCAGAGGTCTGAACCGACGATTTCTTTTTCGTGTTGGTGTTCTTCGACTTGGGGCCACCCGGCTTGGGAGCCGGTCCCCACTCGAAGACGGTACGCGCCTTGTCGACCTCATCGAGTGACACCTCGTGGGTTTCGACCTCGGAAAGATCATTGCCATCCACTTCACGGACCACGACGATCAAGGTCTGATTGCCATCCTCATCGGGCCTGACCTCCGTCAGGGTGCCCTTGACCCGACGAGGATCGATCCCGGGATGCATCTTGAGAACGACGTCTTCGCCGATGGCACGCACGAAGTGTCGGGGCCGGGTCAAGTTTCGTTCGACGCCCGGGCTCGACACCTCGAGCGTGTAGCGGCCGTTGATGGGATCATGCTCATCGAGAATGGGTGACACGAGGCGGTTCACCTTCGCCAGCACATCGGTGGTGATGCCCGCGTCGGTATCCACCACCACTCGGAGGGTGGCGCCGTTGTATTCGACGTCGACCAACTCGATGTCGAGCGTCGCCACCACCGGATCGAGAAGTTGCATCACGGTCTCGGGAACACCCACGCAGCTTCTCCTTTCCGATCCGGCCGGAGCTCGAGAGCGAGTCAACGGTGCGAACAACGTACAAAGGCGTGGGCAGAGCCCACGCCTGAGGCGAGTGCGGCCAGGATAGCCGTAGGATCGGTGCATGGGACTTCTCGACTCCATCACCCGTTGGTTCCAGCGTGAGGCAACCGACGTCGAAGCATCGGTCGACGCGCTCCAACAACGCCTCGAGCAGGATCTGACCCGCAAGGAACGAGAGCTGGCAGCTTCTCCACAGGAGCGGGTCGAACTCATCCAGAACGAGATCGACGACACAGCCGACTCCTTCGATGCCATTCGTGACCGCATCGAACGGGCGGCCACACACGTCGACGCCGAGACCGAATTGGTCGACTCCGAGACCAACGACGGGCCGACCGACTGAGCGGCAGGAGCTTCGAGCTCAGATCTCCGGCGAGCGGGCCTTCCGCATCAGCTCCACCACCTGCTCACTGTCGTTGGCATCGGCACCCTTTTGGTCGAGGTTTCGATCACGGTCCTCTTCCGCAGCCCGACGGGCAGCATCTCGGGTGGTCTTCGCTCGCTCCATGGCGGCTTCGATCCCGTGGTCATTGATGTACTCGGCCCATTCGACGAGCGTGGACACCATCTCGTCCTCGGGGACCACGGCCACATTGGTGCCTCGCACGAAGAGATGACCACGCTTGTTGCCGGCTGCGATACCGATATCGGCATCACGCGCCTCGCCGGGCCCGTTCACCACGCAACCCATCACTGCCACCTGGAGCGGGATCTGACGGTCGGTGAACGCCTCCTGGGCTTCCTGGGCTACCCGGTACACGTCGATCTCGGCTCGACCACACGAAGGACACGCGATCAGATCGACGTTCTTGCGCTCACGAAGACCGAACGCTTCGAGCAGGGCCCGACCGAGGCGAGCTTCGTCGACGGGGTCGGACGTCAGGGAGTAGCGGATCGTGTCGCCGATCCCCTCAGCCAGGAGCGTGGCAATTCCTGCTGTGGCCTTCATGATCCCGTTGGGGGGCGGTCCGGCCTCTGTCACTCCGAGATGAAGCGGAAAATCGGTGACCTCGGAGAGCTGTCGATAGGCCTCGATCATCAGCGGAACGTTGGATGCCTTGACCGAAATCTTGATCAAGTCGAAATCGACTTCCTCGAAGTAGGCGATCTCCCGCAGGGCGGATTCGACCATGGCTTCCGGCGTGACCCGCCCTCCGTGCTTGTCGTAGAGGTCGGGGTCCAGACTGCCGCCGTTGACCCCGATTCGGATCGGGACGCCCCGGTCCTTGGCTTCCTTGGCGACGGCTTTGATGTGTTCAGGGCGCCGAATGTTGCCGGGATTGAGACGCAGACAGTGCACTCCGGCCTCCAACGCCTCCAGCGCACGGCGATACTGGTGGTGGATGTCTGCCACGATCGGCACGGGACTACGCGGCACGATTCGGGCCAGCGCTTCGGATGCTTCGACCTCGTTGCACGTACACCGAACGATGTCGGCGCCAGCCGCCGCCAGCGCGTAGATCTGCTGGAGGGTCCCTTCGACATCGGCCGTCTTCGTGATGGTCATCGACTGCACCGTGATCGGTGCACCGCCGCCCACCGGCACGTCACCCACCATGATCTGACGGGTTTGCCTGCGAGGAAAAACGACCGCTCCAGCGTCCATCCTGGGAGACTACTCAGCGACGAGGGTTCTGAGCGGATCGCTGCTCAGCCGATGGGACGGGTGATGTCCAGCCAGATCGTCGACAGGAAGAGGAAGGCCAGGATCGCGACCACCCCGTAGGTGATCGGCAACAACTTGGCAACGTCGGCCTGGTACGGCCGATCGGTGAAGAACGATCGGAAGCGCTCGTAGGTGGCCACCGCAGCGTGGCCACCATCGAGCGGCAACAACGGCAACAGATTGACCAGTCCGACGAACACATTGATGAAGGCCAGGATCACGACTCGACCCAACCAGTCGACGTCCTCGCTCCCCGCAATGCGTACCGCGCCCACCATCGAGATCGGACGTTCGGCCGCTTCATCGCTGGTGATCGCCACCTGCTCGCCACCCTCGAACAGCAGCGAGCCGAGGTTCACGAACGAACTCGGCGAGAGAAACTGCGGAATGGCGGTCAAGCCCGCCTTCATGGCTCCGCCGAAATCGCGAACACCCGCCATCGGGCTCTCCCGGATGCGACCATCGAACGACGGGGCGATACCGAGGAACCCGACCACGCTGCCATCGCTTCGCTCGAGTTCGACCAAGGTGACCGTCGCCTCCTCGATCTGTCCATCGGCCTTGCGGACGACCAGGGTGACGGGCTCGTTGGCCTTGGGTTGGAGCACCTCTCGCAGCACGTCGAAATTGGTGGTCGACACACCGTCGGCCGACACGATGGTGTCACCGGGAGCAAGGTTGGCATCCAGAGCAGGGACTTCGCCGGTTTCGAGTCCGGAGATCGCCGCGATGTCCCAGCTCGAATCAGGGTCCTCGGTACCGATGACCGAGGAGGCAACCACGAACAACAACACGGCCTGGATGAAATGCATCAGGGAACCGGCCGTGATGACCAGCATGCGACGTGGGTACGACTTGTTGCTGTAGGCCCTGGGAGCGTCGGCCGGATCTTCCACCGGGTCCAGGTTGTTCATTCCAATGATGCGTACGAAGGCACCGGCCGGAATCATTCGCAAGCCGTACTCGACCTCTCCTCGCCGAAAGGACCAGATGCGGGGTCCGAAACCGAGAAAGAACTGCGTGGACTTCATCCCCGTCCACTTGGCCGTGGCGAAATGGCCGAGCTCGTGGAGGAAGATCATCACGATCAAACCAATGACGAACACGAAGGAGGCCAACCCGGCGAAGTACCAGACCATGGCCAGGAGCCCGAGCAGAAACACCAGGCCAAGCGGGTTGTTGGCCTCCTCGCCCTCTGCCCGCTCCTTCGGTTCGCGCATCACCCAGGACGTCTTGGCACTCTCGTCCGGGGGCGACCCGTCGGGTGTTTGCATGTCGGTCATCGTTGCTCCAGGTGCCTGATGATCTCTTCGGCCCGAACTCGGGCTTCGTGATCGCCGTGCAGAACGTCTTCGAGGGACAATCCAGTTCCCCCGTCGTGACAAGAAAGAACCTTTTCGTTGACCCGAGCAATATCGACCCAGCGAATGCGTTCCTTGAGAAAGGCTCCCACA
>ERZ888423.984-NODE-984-length-27033-cov-16.583809_pt1 | contig 27033 bp, 24 predicted proteins | sample MGYA00520523_ERZ888423 | MGnify/ENA primary metagenome ERZ888423 (study PRJEB32303, sample SAMEA104408611) | aquatic metagenome | biome: Brackish water; feature: Pelagic; material: water | place: Baltic Sea | collected 2014-06-08T10:24:00 | depth 30,27 m ...
TGCGCCCGTCGGTTACCAAGCCCACTTTGTATCCTTTCTTTTGAAGAATAGTGAGCGTAGGAGTAAGGCTGTGTAGTTCTGGCATGCCGTTAAATTTTGGACCTTGAAAAGGAACGACGGCAATGAAGTCTTTATCGAGTTCTCCTCTTTTAAAAGCAGCGATAAGATCAGCTTGTTCGTGAAATACAATGGCGGGTGCTTCTACTACGCGGTGTTCTGGCGAAACAGCAGCTGTTTTGATCACAGCTCTACCCAAATTACCCTTGAGTAATTTGATGCCGCCATCTGCAGTAAATGGCTCGTTGGCGGGCCTAATGATCGATAAATTCAATGATTGTGCTGATCCTTCTTCCCAAACGAGTGCGCTGCCCTTGATTTTTGGCTCTTTGGTGAAAGCCCGCAAACCTTTTCCAATGATGGTTTGAACATCTTCATGTAGAAGTTGATGGTCTAATAGTGTTCTGATCACAAAGCCCATTCCGCCAGCTGCATGGAAATGATTGACGTCGGCTGCACCATTTGGATACATGCGCGTAATGAGCGGCACAATTGCAGATAAATCGGACATATCGTCCCAATTGATAATGATGCCTGCTGCTCTTGCAATGGCAATGAGGTGTATGGTATGATTGGAAGAACCGCCGGTGGCAAGTAGACCAATGATGCCATTCACCACCGTCTTTTCATCAAATAACTTGGCTAAGCTGCGCTCTTTTCCAATTTTTACATTTGCTACGGCTACTTTTACCGCTTCTTTATTCAAAAGATCGCGCAGCGGCGTATTTGGATTGACAAAACTAGCACCCGGTAAGTGCAGACCCATGATTTCCATGAGCATTTGGTTGCTGTTTGCCGTTCCGTAGAATGTACAAGTGCCCGGAGAATGGTAGGAGTCGGATTCACCCTTTAGTAATTCCTCACGGCCGATTTTACCTTCGGCATAAGCTTGTCTAATTTGAGATTTTTCCTCATTGCTGATACCGCTTGGCATTGGCCCACCTGGCATAAAAACAGCAGGTAAGTGACCAAAACGTAGGGCGCTCATCAATAGGCCCGGAACAATTTTGTCACAGATACCTAAATAAAGTGCTGCGTCAAACATGTTGTGTGAGAGTCCTATAGCGGAGGAGAGTGCTATGACGTCTCGGCTATACAGCGAGAGTTCCATGCCGGGTTGCCCTTGGGTTACACCGTCGCACATGGCGGGTACAGCACCGGCAACTTGCGCAACTGCACCAAATTCATTGGCATACTGTTTAATGGCTTTTGGATAATCTTCAAAGACCTGATGGGCAGAGAGCATATCGTTGTAAGCGGTGATAATTCCAAGATTTGGAATGATATCGGCAGCTAATGCGCTTTTATCGTGCTGGTTACAAGCTGCAAATCCGTGTGCTAAATTACCGCAATTGAGGGTGCTTCTGTGCACGCCTTCTTGAAAGGCAGCGTCAATTTGTTCCAAATATTCTTGGCGTGTTGTAGCGCTTCTTTCAATAATGCGAGCGGTAATTTCGGCAATTTTGGGATGGATCATGTTGCGGAGGTATAATAAGTGGCTTTGAGGGCTTCTTTAAATTGAGCAATGGGCAGGTCAAGTGCAGCACTATTATCAAAAATATCTTTTTTCTGCGCACCGGTAATCATTAAATACAACGATTTGGTTCTTCTCAGTACTGGCCCATTGAATGTAATGCGCTGTGAGGGTTCTGAAGGAGCATTCGTATTAGATAGCAAGCTCCTTTCATCAAAGACTGCCTGTTCAGATGCGAGGTCATTTGGAAAAATAGAGGCTGTATGGCCGTCAGGGCCCATACCCAAAAGACAAACATCTGGGTCCGTAAAAATACGGTATACTGCTTCACTTTTTTTGAGATTTTCTTCATAGTTGTCAGCATCGACAACCATTGGGTGGATAACCACATTTTTTGCTGAATTGACAGCAATTGTTTCGTTGAGTAATTTGTAGTTCGAGAAGGGACTATCTACAGCAACAAATCTTTCATCGACAAGGCCAATAGTAACCTGATTCCAGTCGATGTCAAATGTCGACAACAAACGATAAACACCACTCGGGGTGCTTCCGCCTGAGAGCAGGAGTGTGGCTCTTCCATTTTGTTGAATAGCACTCGATAAATCAGAGGCAATTTGGGTAGCTAAGGCTTTTTCTAACTGTGCTTTCGACTCAAAAGTGATCATTCTCTCCAGGTTTTGGTGATCCATGATTCGTGGTCTTCTAGGATGTCGTCTCCAGGGCCCCAGGTCCCGGCTTCGTAAAGTACATTTGGCATGTTTGAGCTTTTCCAGCTACTTGTAACAGACTCTATCCAGGTCCAGGCGGCTTGTAGTTCGTCTTGACGCATAAAAAGCGTTTGGTTACCGCGAATCACATCTACAATTAAACGTTCGTAGGCCTCCGGGAATCGTTCTTTAAAGGAGTCTGTAAAATCGAGTTTAAGTGCAATAGGCTTGTAACGATAACCACCTGGGCCAGGGATTTTGGTCATTTGGATGAGCTCTATGCGTTCCTCTGGTTGTAGGCGAATGATCAGTTTATTGTTGTTGAGTTTTTCTTTTGATGGGAAAATATTATGCTTTACCTCTCTAAAATTGATGACAATTTCTGAATACCGTTTGATCATGCGCTTTCCTGTGCGCAATAAAAATGGAACGCCTTTCCAACGCCAGTTGTCTACGTAGGTTTTGATGGCGACGAAGGTCTCTGTTTTGGAATCGTACTTTTCGATGTCTTCGAGGTAGCTATTCACTTGAATACCGTTGGATTTGCCGCGGGTGTATTGTCCTTTAACAGTATCGCGCTCCACGGTTTTTTTGTTGAGCGGGCGAAGTGCTTTCAATACTTTTAGTTTTTCGTTGCGCACTTCATCGGCCTCTAGGGCAACAGGTGGTTCCATAGCAACCAAACACAAAAGTTGGAGCAAGTGATTTTGCACCATGTCGAGTAGTGCTCCCGATTGATCATAATAGGAAGCTCTTTTTTCCACACCTAAGCTTTCGGCTACTGTTATTTGTACACTCTCAATATTTTCTGCATTCCAGGCGCGTTCAAATAGGTTGTTTGCAAAGCGCAATACCATGAGGTTCTGAACGGTTTCTTTACCTAAATAGTGGTCAATTCGGTAAATTTGGTGCTCCTCAAAGGCTTGGGTAATTTCTGAATTAATAGCATTTGACGAAGCCAAAGAGTGTCCAAGTGGCTTCTCTAAAACAACCTTGCTGCGCTCGTTGACCAAACCACAAGCTTTTAATGTTTGGGTAATGGGGCCAAAAGCGGAGGACGGCGTCGAATAGTAGTATATATTTTGTCTTTCCGGAAATTGTTCAATATAATTCTTGAGTTCGGTGTAGGCTTCAGGTAGCGGAGCTTCTGCCTTAATGATGACTAATTTTTTGAGGAATTTTTCGATCTCTTCTCGGCTATATTTGTGGTGGTCACTCACTTCTAAGAAAGGAATGAGCTTTTCGTGAAACGCTTGGATATTGGGTTCTCTTCGGGTAATGGCAATGACGCTATAAGGGGTGTTGAGCTGCCCATCTAAATCTCGATGAAAAATAGCGGGTAATATTTTGCGTATGGAGAGGTCTCCGTCACCGCCAAAAACAACAATATTAAAGGGCTCGAAACGTTCTTGATGGGGGTTGTGGTTCGTATGGGCTTTCATGCCATTTGGGTTTAGTATGTGTCAAATTTACACTAAGTAATAATAAAAAGCAATTAAAATTATTAAATTTAGCAACCTATCTTTGTTTATAACGTTTGAAATCCGATGAGAGTTTTTTTCTTTTTTCTTTTTACTATTAGTTCGCTATTTATCAATTGTTTACAGGCACAAACTTATGTGTTTGGACAGCTTTCAGGATCTCCTTTGATGAGTACTACTGGTTGGAATCTAAATGGAAACGCCACCATCGGAGACACGCCTGGTGACGTCGATAATTTTCTCAATGAGCTTGTATTGACCAACGCATTTGGCAACCAATCAGGGGGTATATTTTATAATACGCCTATCAATCTGTCTGTATGCCAAAAGTGGACCGTCGAATTCGACTACAGGATTTGGGGCGGAAGCGCTGCCGATGGCTTGGCTTTTTGCTTTTTAAGTGTACCACCTACCGGATTTGTGAGTGGAGGTGGTGTTGGTATTCCAGCTGCAGCCAACGGATTAAAGGTGGTGTTAGACACCTGGAACAACTGCGGTGGCCCGAACCCTGAATTACAGATCTACAGCGGAATTGGTTACAACGAATGTGCAGCTGGTATTGTTAAACTCGAAAACAACACGGGTAACTTAAATTTCATCCGCAGCAATTCGTATCAGCCAGCCAAAATCACCTATGACAACGGCTTAATCACCCTATTTATAAATAACATTCAATACCTAACGGCCAATTTTCTAGTGGGCTTCACGGGTTACATGGGCTTTACAGCGAGTACAGGCGGTGCAAATGATCAACACTCCATACGAAATGTCATCATTTACACCGATCAGGCACAGTCGAACGCCGGTGTTGATGTCACTACCTGTTCGAATGCAGCGGTTACTATTGGTGCTGCAGCCGTTGCAGGTCAGGTTTACAGCTGGACCCCCGCAACCGGCTTGTCGTCTGTCACCGCGGCCAATCCAGTGGTATCCATGCCGAACACAACCGGAGCGCCAATTACACAAACTTATACTGTGACCACTTCTCTGGCAAGTGCACCAGGTTTGTGCCCCACAACTGATCAAATTGTGGTAACCATTCAACCTGAATATTCCCTGACGAGTAACCAAAGCTCTTGTACGGGGCAGTATACGTTTAACGGACAAGTGCTAACCCAGCCGGGTCTATATAATGATACGCTAACTACTATTCATGGTTGTGATTCTATTGTAACACTCAACCTCACACTAGGATCTTCTCCGGTCATCAGTGCTGGGCAAGACCTCACCGTTTGTTCAGGAGAGCCTGCACTTATCGGTTCTTTACAGCAGCCGGGACTCTCGTATAGTTGGTCTCCTACAAGCGGCTTAAGTACGGCAAATATGGCCAATCCAACGGCACAATTAAGCAATATCAATACGGGTTGGCCAATTGTTCAAACTTATACGCTCACTGTTACGGATACCTCCAACACCATGGCTTGCACTGCCACTGACCAAATAGACGTAACCATTTTACCTGCTTATCAAACACTGATTCAAGATACCCTTTGTAATGGCGGTCCGTTTATCTACAACGGGAATACCTACGCCCAGACTGGAGTGTATTTAGATTCATCCTCGACGACGGGGGGCTGCGATTCCATTACCACTATTCAAATTGCCATTTCGCAAACACCAATTTTTGACATCAATGATACACTCATATGTTTGGGCACTCAGGTCGATATTTTACCCGTAAGCAACTTCAGTAACATTACCTATGCCTGGCTTGCTCCAAACACAACGCTGCCAATTGTTAGTCCTCAACTCGTTGTGAGCCCTGCTCAAACCACGACTTACCAAGTAACTGCAATTGACACACTATTGTGCAATTACACAGACAATTTTACGATCGTTGTAGCACCTTTACCCCTAATGAACCTCAACGCAAACGCCACCACTTTGTGTGCTTATGATACCTTGTTACTCAATGCAACAGGTGCTCCAAGTTATGCATGGAGCGGTCCGGTAGCCTTTAGCGCTGGATCAGCTCAGCAAGAAGTCCTTTTACCTCTTACAGGAACGTACCAAGTGGTTGGAACAAGTATAGAGGGTTGCCAAGACAGCGTCAATTTATCAATTATTGTTCATCCGGCTCCGCTTTTAGAATTAACGCCAGATCAAGGAATTTGCCCAAGTTTTTCTGCAACTTTAGAGGTAAGTGGCGCAACAACATATACTTGGAATGAGCCATTATTAAGTGGAACTACCATACAGGTAAGCCCTTCCCAAACCACGCTTTATTCGGTTGTTGGAGCCAATATTTTTGGTTGTATCGATTCTGCAAGTACAACAGTCACTGTTTACCCGCAGCCCAGTGCCAATTTTACAGCAAGCCCGCTGATCCTGACCAACGATGACCCGACGGTATCTTTTTCATCTAATGCAGTAAATGTAAGTACTAGCATATGGGATTTTGGGGATGGAACCATCCTTGAAAGCAGTCAAAACCAATTTGATTACACGTATCCTTTTGTTGAAGATCAAACATACACCGTGACGCTCCATGTGGAAAGTGCAGAAGGCTGTACAGCCGAGAGTCAGGTGCAAATTCAAATCAAAGGAGGCATCATTTATTATATTCCGAATACATTTACTCCCGATGGAGACGCATTAAATAATGTTTTTACCCCCATTTTTACCTCAGGGTTTGACCCAAAAAATTACCACCTGACCATCTTTAATAGATGGGGGCAGGTCGTGTTTGAATCCTATGATCCGAAAGGCGGTTGGGATGGTAAAATTGATATTTATAACGCTCCTGAAGGAACCTACACTTACAGCATTGATTTTAAAACGCTGAATACCGATGAAATCATCAATGTGTCGGGGCATGTAACTCTTTTGCGTTAAGCTTATGGTAAAAAGTATACTAAGTTCACTTCTCATTTTTCTGATCTGCATTCAAAATAGCCATGCGCAATCGATCGGAGGAATCGTTAACACCTATGCAGCCGTAACCAACATGACTGCAAACAGTGTAACGGTTAACAGCACTGCAGGTTTTTCAGTTTCAGACCGCGTGTTGTTGATCCAAATGAAAGGCGCCACCATCAATCAAACGAATACAGCAAGTTTTGGACAAATTGTGGCGCTTGGTTCGGCAGGTAATTTTGAATTCACCAATATTGCAGCTATTAATGGCAATATCATCACTTTTGTTTCCAATCTATGTAAGCCGTTTTCAGTAACTGGAAAAGTACAGCTTATCCGTGTTCCAGTTTACAATCAAGCAACTATAAACGCGGTTGTTAGCTCGAGCCCTTGGAATGGAACAACTGGTGGAGTAGTTGCCATAGAAGCCACAACAAGCCTTACTTTTAATAACATGATTGATGTCAGTGGCAAAGGATTTGTTGGCGGAGGCTTTACCACAGGTTGGTTTGCATGCAATGACCCTAATTTTTCGAGCCCCGGCACCTCAGCAGGTAAAAAAGGAGAAGGAATTGCTGCTGCACCACTTAATTTAGATGGTAATAGGGCACCTCTTGCCAATGGTGGCGGCGGCTCTAATACAGGTAACCCCGGAGCGGGTGGAGGTTCTAATGGCGGCGCAGGCGGCCGAGGCGGCAATCAATTCTCAGGATCTTGCCCGGTCAATACATCATTTGGCATGGGAGCCTACGCCTTGCCTTATGCGACCTACAGAGCATATCTCGGCGGCGGTGGTGGTGGCGGGTATAAAGACAATGGGCTGAATGCTACCGAAGGATCTAATGGTGGAGGTATTGTTTTTATTATAACGCCGACAATTATAGGTAACAACCAGCAAATTAATGCAAGCGGCCTCAACGTTATCGCTAATACCAACTCAGAAGGAGCCGGTGGGGGTGGTGCCGGGGGTTGCGTTTATCTTTTGACCCAAACGATCAATACCAATTTAACGATTGACGTAAAAGGTGGTAATGGCGGTAACATCTTAAGTACCCTTTGGTCATCTGCTTGCCATGGCCCAGGTGGTGGTGGTGGTGGTGGTGCAATTGTTTTACAGCAGGCAGCATTACCTCCTAATGTTACACCAATTTTAACTGCCGGAACCCCGGGTTCGGTATTGCACACAGGACCAGCTTGTGCAGGTTCTAGCTTTGGTGCTCAGGCTGGCGCACCTGGCATACTTGTATACAATTACACAACACCCTCGCCAGGCAACCCGCCCAATATTGGGCTAGATACCCTCATTTGTGCTGGAACAACGCTAACGCTGCAACCCGATACCTTGTATTCTTCGTATGCATGGAGTACTGGTGCAACAACATCAAGTATAACAGTAAACACGCCTGGTGTGTATTGGCTAGATGTGCCGAGCGGTTGCGGTTTGGCAAGAGATTCAATTGTGGTTTCGGTTCAAACACCTGTTGTAGATTTAGGTCCTGATACTTATCATTGCTTAGGTGATTCTAGTCTATTACAAACCACAGGTTCATACGCTTCTTATTTGTGGTCCACTGGTGCCAGTACAGCCACTATTTTTGTGCAGAATGTAGGTATTTACACCTTAAACATTACGGATAGCTTGGGATGTGCGGCTCAGGATCAAATCAATATTTCAGTTTTACAACCCGATACCACCTTGCTTTCCACGACAATTTGTGCCGATTCAACACTGAATTTCAATGGATTGGCCATCACAACCCCAGGAGTCTACACCGTACATTTGAACAATCAAAATGGATGTGACTCCATGGTTATTTTAACGCTTCAAGAATGGGTCTTACCCGTCGTTAGTGTTGCCGATACTTTTGTTTGCGCCAATACTTGTGTAGATCTTATTCCTACCGGAGCCTTGTTATATAATTGGAATATTGCACAAAATACAAATGGGAGTATTACTGTTTGCCCAAGTGAAACAACCACTTATTCGCTTACCGGAACAGATGCAAATGGTTGTACATCTTTGCCTGAACAGGTTACCGTTCAGATAGACCCTATTCCAGTACCCAACTTTTACATTGACCCTGACCAAGTCGAAATCGATAATCCTTCAATTACAATTTATAATGTTACTGTTGGCAATTTAAATCATCAATGGAGCATCAACGGAAATTCATTTGAAAATTCAAATAGTAGTTTTAATGCTCAGCTTCCTTTTCAAGAAGGAACATACAACATTTTATTAGTAAGTTCTACTGACCTAGGTTGCACAGATTCGCTTTTACTCACAGCAACGGTAATGAACAATATTGCTGTATATATACCCAATACCTTTACGCCAGATCAGAACGAGTTCAATACGGTCTTTTTTCCTGTTTTTTCAACGGGATTCACACCAAAGGGCTATACTTTTAGGATTTATAACCGTTGGGGCGAGGAAATCTTTTTTAGTCAAGATCCTGGCGCGTTTTGGGATGGTGCTATGGCAGATGGTACCGATTGCCCAGATGGCGTATATAATTATATGATTGAATACCAAGAAATCGAAAAAGGTGAGCCCAAGCGTATTTTGGGTTTTGTTCATTTGATACGATAAAAAAAGCCCTGAAAATTCCAGGGCTTTAAACAATTGGTTCCGTTGATATCATCAATATTCATCTTCATTAAAGAGAAAATCTTCTCTTGAAGGATAGTCAGGCCATATTTCTTCGATGTTTTCATACATATCGCCTTCGTCTTCGAGGTCTTGAAGGTTTTCAACAACCTCGAGCGGTGCACCCGTGCGAATTGCGAAATCGATAAGTTCTTCTTTGGTGGCAGGCCACGGTGCGTCTTCAAGGTAGGAGGCAAGTTCCAGTGTCCAGTACATAAGTCAATAATTTAGTTTATTTTTTGGCAAAAGTAATTTTTATTTCCAAAATTCCAAGTACCTAATAAAAAAACAAGATAAAATTAATGTCGGGGAGTCCAGGTATGTTCGCTTATACCAAGATCTAAGCTGATTTTTCTCGATAACATGAATAGGTAATCACTCAAACGATTCAGGTAGGTGAGCACCAACGCTTCAACACCTTCCAATTCGTCTAAGATTACGGCCATCCGTTCTGCTCTTCTACAAATGCACCGCGCCACGTGTGTGTGGGCAATTATGGCGTGTCCGCCAGGTAGAATAAATGCTGTAAGCGGCGCAAGCGCTTCATCCATTGCATCCATCCAGTTTTCGAGTTTTTCAACATCGACCTCTAGAAGGTCTGGTAATTGCATCTTTGATTTTTCAGGGTCAGCTGCTAAATGGGAGCCAATGGTGAATAGACGGTCTTGAATTTCTTGTAATTGAAGAATATAAAGGTTGTCAATAGGCATGGTACTGATAAGGCCAATGTAAGAATTGAGTTCGTCTACGGTTCCGTAGGCTTCTATACGCACATCTCCTTTGGAAACACGCGTACCTCCGATAAGGCCTGTACTGCCTTGGTCTCCTTTTTTGGTATAAATTTTCATGGTAATGATTTAGGAAAAATTGGCAAGAAGGGTGCTTATCTCTTGCTCAGAATAACGCATTTGCAGCAGTTTGTTCATGACATTTTCAACAATGCTATCCGGACAAGAAGCTCCGGAGGTTAGGACAATTCTAACATTTTTTTTGGATGGAAAAAAGTGAGCGGTTTGCTGCATTTGTTTGGTATGGAAATTAAAATGCTGAATATGATTAGGTGTAATTTCTGTAGTGTCTTTGATGTAGTAGGTTGTAAATTTTTGCTCGAGTAATTCGACCAAATGACTGGTGTTGGAACTGTTGTAACCACCTACCACTACTGCAAAATCTGCATCTTGCGCCAACAAACCTAGCGTGGCTGATTGGTTGTCATTGGTAGCATAACAAAGGGTGTCTCGGGTATCAGCTATATGATTTTTGATATTGCTGTCCCCGTATAGCGCAACATAACAAGACCTAAGATAGTCGGTAATTTCTTGTGTTTCAGAGGCCAGCATGGTTGTCTGGTTGACAACACCTATTTTTTGGAGGTCTTTTTGAGGGTCAAAACCTTTGCTCATTTTTCCTTCAAAATAGTCAAAAAAGGCTTCGTGTGTTTGTACACCTTTGATCACGTGTGCTAAAAACTGTGCTTCTTGCATATTTTTGATGATCAAGGCCGGACCATTTGCAGTAGCATGTGAAAAAGTAGCGCGTGTTTCTTCGTGATCGTGCTTGCCATGTATGATAATTGTATGGGCAGTTTCACCAAGTTTTTCGGAACGGTTCCATACCTTTTCTACAAATGGACACGTAGTGTTGTAGGTATGAATATCGAGCCCTAGGTCTTTGAGTTGTTGTTCGATGGCTAGGGTTGTGCCAAAGGCAGGGATGAGAACGATGTCGTCGCTACGCAGCGTGGAAAAGGGAATGAGCTGATTACCTTGTGTATCTTGCAAAAATTGGATGCCATTTGCAATGAGGTCTTCGTTTACTGCTGGATTGTGAATCATTTGACTCAGTAGAAAAATGCGTTTTCCAGGGTTTTCTTGCAGGGCCTTGTAGCTGCGCTCGATGGCGTTTTCTACGCCGTAACAGAATCCAAAATGACGGGCAATAAGAAAGGTAAGCTCACCAATTTGAAGAACAGTCGGCGTAAAATCTTTTTTGCGTGGATCTTCAACCTTGCGCTGCGCTTTGATTTTACTCAAAATTGGCGAGCGGTAAAACGTAGGTACTTCAAATTGCTTCATACGGATTTAACACTTATGGTGAGTCTTTGGTTCGGTTCAATTGCTGAGCTTGCCTGGATACTGCTCGAGTGCAACGCGCAAACAAGCTACCGCTGCTTTAAGATGTTCTTGGTTGAGAACATAGGCTATGCGCGCTTCTTGAAGGCCTGCGCCTGGCGTTGCATAGAATCCATTGGCTGGTGCCATCATGACGGTTTGGCCTTCAAATTCAAATTCCTCGAGCAACCACTGGCAAAAATGTTCCGCATTGGCTACCGGAAATTGTGCAACGCAGTAAAATGCGCCACTTGGCTTTGGGCAGAATACGCCAGGAATACTATTGAGGCCATCTACCATGATGTTTCGGCGCGCAACATATTCGGCAACGACCTCCTCAAAATAGCTTTGTGGGGTGTCTAGGGCTGCTTCTGCTGCAATTTGATCTACCGTTGGAGGAGATAGGCGCGCTTGACTAAATTTAAGCGCAGCAAGCATGAATTCTTGGTTTTTAGAAATAAGGGCGCCAATTCGGGCACCACACATGGAATATCTTTTAGAGACAGAGTCGATCATGACGACATTTTGATCGATTCCTTCTAAATTCATTGTGGAAAAAGGTTGGGCACCATCGTAGCAAAATTCTCGGTAGACTTCATCTGCAAACAAATAGAGGTCGTGTTTTTGAACGATGTCGCGGAGTTGCTCGAGTTCTTCTTTGGTATAGAGGTATCCAGTAGGGTTTCCTGGATTACAAATCATAATAGCTTTGGTTTTAGCTGTAATTTTTGCTTCGATTTGTGCCACCGGTGGCAAGGCAAAACCGTTGGCAATGTGCGCAGTTACTGGCACCACCTTCAGGCCAGCCATGACGGCAAAACCATTGTAGTTGGCATAAAACGGTTCTGGAATGATGATTTCATCGCCTGGATTACATGCCGTCATGAGTCCAAAGACGAGTGCTTCGGAACCTCCCGTAGTAATGATGATATCTTCAGTATTTACTGGAATACCTTGTTTTTGATAGCTTAGTGCTAATTTTTTTCGATACGACTCAAACCCTGCTGAGTGGCTGTATTCAAGTACTTTTTGATCGAGGTTATGAATGGCGTCAAGGGCAGTTGCTGGGGTTTCGATATCGGGTTGCCCGATGTTTAAGTGGTATACAGTTTTGCCCGCTTTTTTAGCGGCTTCCGCGTAAGGAACCAATTTGCGAATTGGAGAGGCGGGCATTTCGATGGCTTTGTGAGCTAGTGAAGGCATTTAGTCTAATTTAGTGCTCAAAATTAATCAATCTTTTTTGCTGAATTTTTTATTTGCTGACAAATAATATATATATTCGCTGTATCAATTTAAAAAGTCGCCTATAGATCAATTTTACCTTTAACCGCCGAAATACATTTCAGCACAAAAGCGTAAATTATGATTTTAGCTCAATCAAGCGACTCTCAGCTCATTCAATCTTATGTTGCCGGTAACGAAGATGCCTTTGCTCAATTATTGCATCGCCATCAAGAGGCCATTTTTAAGTTTATCTACAATAAACTAAAAGACACAGATCTTGCCAACGACCTCTTTCAAGAGACTTTCGTTAAAGTAATACAAAAGCTCAAGCTAGGCGCTTATCAAGAAGAAGGAAAGTTTTTGCCTTGGGTTTTGCGCATTGCGCACAATTTGGTTATTGATCATTTCAGAAGACAAACCAAGCACCGCATGATCTCCGAGCGCCACTCTTGGTCTGAGGACTACAATATATTCCATAAAATTTCTAGCGAAGACCCCAATTTTGTGCAAGCAACAACTGCAGAAGAAATTGCCGAGCAACTCCATGTTTTAATGGCGCATCTTCCTGAAAGTCAGAGAGAAATGATTTACATGCGCTTATTCGAAGAGCGTTCATTTAAAGAAATCTCTGAATCTGAAGGTGTGAGTATCAATACAGCACTTGGAAGAATGCGTTATGCGCTACTCAATTTGCGTAAAATGATCGATGAACACGCGCTTACGATGGAGCTTTCTTAGTCCAATTCAATTTTGCTGTGTATCTTTGTCATACACGTTTGAATTATGTTTGAGAATCTTACCGATAAGTTTGAAAGAGCCTTTAAAGTCCTCAAAGGGCAAGGTCAAATCACCGAAATTAATGTAGCTGAAACGCTCAAAGAAGTACGCCGTGCACTCTTAGATGCTGATGTCAGTTTCAATACCGCGAAGCATTTTACCAATATTGTAAAAGAAAAGGCACTAGGTCGAGACGTTTTGAACGCGGTCTCTCCTGGGCAGCTCATGATCAAAATTTGCCATGAAGAGCTCATTGAACTCATGGGAGGCAACGAGGTGGAAATCAATCTGAAAGGCGCGCCTGCTATTATCCTAATGTCAGGCTTGCAAGGTTCGGGTAAAACAACTTTTACGGGCAAACTCGGGGCTTATCTCAAAAATAAAAAAGGTAAAAAAGTATTGCTTGTTGCTTGCGATGTATATCGTCCGGCAGCTATCGATCAACTTCATGTACTCGGTGAGCAACTTTCCATTGAAGTTTTTTCCAACAAAGAAGAAAAAAATCCAATTGCGATTGCACAAGCTGCTATTGCCCATGCCAAAAGCAATTCATTTAATGTTGTATTGGTCGATACCGCAGGTCGTTTAGCGGTCGATACACAAATGATGGATGAAATTGCGGGCCTCAAAGAAGCCTTGCAACCTGCAGAAACACTATTTGTCGTTGACTCCATGACCGGCCAAGACGCCGTCAATACAGCCAAAGCCTTTAATGAGCGCATCAATTTTGATGGCGTAGTGCTCACCAAACTCGATGGCGATACCCGCGGTGGTGCTGCGCTTTCCATCAAGGCAATCGTCAACAAACCGATTAAGTTTGTCGGTACTGGAGAAAAGATGGACGCCCTAGATGTCTTCTATCCAAAAAGAATGGCAGACCGCATACTCGGTATGGGCGACGTCGTATCCTTGGTAGAACGCGCTCAAGAACAATTCAACGAAGAAGAAGCGCGTCGTTTGCAAAAGAAAATCATGAAAGATCAGTTCGATCTCAATGACTTCTTAGCACAGCTCCAACAAATTAAAAAAATGGGCAACGTCAAAGACCTCATGGGCATGATTCCCGGAATGGGCAAGGCTATGAAAGACGTCGACATTCCAGAAGATGCCTTCAAAGGGATCGAAGCCATCATTCTCTCCATGACGCCCAAAGAACGCGTCAATCCAGGTTTACTCAATCCATCGCGCAAAAACCGCATTGCTCAGGGTAGCGGTACCAATATTCAAGAGATCAACAAACTGCTCAAGCAATTCGAAGACATGCGTAAAATGATGAAACTCATGAGTAATCCGCGCAACATGATGGGCATGATGAGTAAGCTCAAAGGAATGGGCGGAATGCCTGGAATGTAATACAAATGGAAAGTCAAAATCCAGCAGATTGGTATGAAGCTAAGCCGATACTTGAAAAAGTAAAAGTCCGCAGTAATTGGGGGCTAACGCTTTTCTCGGTGTTGTTATTTGCACTGAGTTTTTTATATCTGTTTGCCGATGAGCTCGACTTTATTTTTTATCTTGTTTTGGTCCTTTTTCTACATGAATCCGGGCACTACCTGCTCATGAAACTATTTAAGTACCAAGATTTGCGCATGCTTTTTATTCCGCTGATGGGTGCTTTTGTTCAGGGTAGCAAAAAACATTATTCGCAAAAGGAAAGTTTTTTAGTGATTGCAGCGGGTCCTTTTCCTGGTGTTGTTTTTGGTTTAATTCTTTTGTTCTTGGCTAACCAATACCAACAAACATGGCTCCTCGAATTGAGTTTTTTATTTTTATTTTTAAATGTGATCAACCTTTTACCTATCGACCCTTTGGATGGCGGGCAATTATTTAAATTATTTGTGCGTCAAAAACGCGACCTTTTTCTGCTGCTTTTTGCTTTATTATCCTCCTTACTCATGATCAGTGTTGGCTATTTAATCGATAGTTGGATTCTTCTCGCTTTCGGATTATTGATGTCCTTTAAAGTGCGGAGTTTTCAGCGCAATTATCACCTCAGGCAAATTTTAGATCAACAAGGCATTGACTACGAACTCAATTATGAAGATCTTTCAGATCAAGATTACCATCGGTTAAAAACTGTTGTTTTAGAGGAGAATCCAAAACTCAAAAGCATGCATGATGCACACGGAGCTGCCGTCCAAGAAGTAGTAGCCAGTCATGTCAACGCTGTATTATCCGTTCCAATTACCAGAGACACAAGCCTATTATTTCGTATCTTACTTGTTTGCAGTTGGTTACTTCTTATTAGTTTGCCCGTCTTTTTGTTAATTGGCCCATTTTTGGATTTCACTTGGTATTTTGAAACGCTTTAAAGTCACCCTTTTTTCTTTCTTTTTTGCGGCGCTGTCCAGCAATAGTTTTGCGCAGTGTGCGCAAGTATTGGTGAGTGGTAAAATTCTCGATACCCTACGCTTGCAAAATTTCTACAATCTCATGGTAGTCAATAAAACAACCGGAAGAGGGGTATTTGGGCAGCCCAATGGCCATTTTAGTGTGTATGCCAACACAGGAGATTTAGTTGCGTTATCTACCAAAGGGTATCCGGTGTATCAATTTGTAGTGAAGCCAGACGACAACTGCCAATCCAAAATTTTAGCCTACGTCGAGCGCTTGCCGCAAGAGGTCCCAGACATCATCGTCAGACCACTTAAAACCCTCGAGCAAATAAAAGAGGAGCGCGAAAACCTGGCACTTCGGGAAACACGAATGGTAACGGGTGTCAACGCTTTGGAAAGCCCAATTACAGCCTTGTATCAAGCCTTTTCTAAGAAAGAGCAAAATAAACGTTGGATTGCCGAGCAGCAATACAAAGATGATCAGCGCCGTATTGTACAAGAATTACTGAGGTTGTATGTTGCTTTTGACATCATCGACCTCACCGAAACTGAATTCGATGCGTTCATTACGTTCCTGAACATCGATGAACAGTTCATCAAAACGGCAACTGAAATGGAACTCATCCTTTTTATCAAGGATAAATATGATCATTTTAGAAGGCTTTGATTTCTTCTATGATACGAGTTGCTAAAGCTGTTGCTTTTTCTTCTGATGCCGATTCAGCATAAATACGAATAATTGGCTCGGTGTTGCTCTTTCTTAAATGCACCCATTCTTTGTCAATATAGATTTTCACGCCGTCTGTGGTGTCCACCTCAAAAGTTTCATATTTCTTGGCCATCAGTACCAAGAGCTCGTCTACGTTGGTAGAAGGGTCAAGGTCGATTTTATTTTTGGAAATGACGTAGTTTGGATAGCTGGCTCTTAGTGCGGTCATGCTTGATTTTTTGTGTGCTAAATGACTTAAAAACAAGGCAATTCCAACCAAGGAGTCACGGCCGTAATGGAGTTCGGGATAAATGATACCACCGTTTCCTTCGCCACCGATTACTGCGCCAATTTCTTTCATTTTGACCACCACATTTACTTCGCCTACCGCTGCTGCGTCATAGCGCAATCCACGCATTTCTGTAATATCTCTAAGTGCCCGTGTAGAGGATAAGTTAGAAACAGTTGGACCGGGTGTATGCGTGAGTACGTAGTCGGCAACGGCAACTAAGGTGTATTCTTCACCGAACATGCTGCCGTCTTCACAGACCAAAGCCAAGCGATCAACGTCCGGGTCTACGGTGATGCCCAAATGTGCACCTTTTGTTTGAACAAGTCTAGAAAGTTCGGTAAGGTGCTCAGGTAGAGGCTCTGGGTTGTGTGGAAAATGCCCAGTGGGTTCGCAATAGAGTTCTTCAATTTCAAGAACGCCAAGCGCGCGCAACAGGGCAGGGACAAAAGTACCACCGGTAGAATTAACGGCATCTACCACCACTTTAAATTGGGCAGCTGTAATGGCTTTGGTATCTACCAAAGGTAAATTTAAGATGGCATTGATGTGTTGATCCAAGTAAGTATTGTTTGACGTGATTTTTCCTAGGTCGTCAACTTCGGCAAAATCAAAGGCTTCATCTGCGGCAATTTGTAGCAAAGCCTCACCCTCAGCTCCGGAGATAAATTCACCTTTTGAGTTCAGGAGTTTGAGCGCGTTCCATTGTTTGGGATTGTGGCTGGCTGTCAAAATAATGCCACCTTGTGCACCTTCCATTGGTACCGCTATTTCTACTGTAGGGGTGGTAGATAGTCCAAGGTCAATGATATCGATACCGAGTCCGACAAGTGTTTGTTGGACCAAGCTGGCAATCATGGGGCCTGAAATACGGGCATCTCTTCCAATGACAACTTTGAGTCTTTGATTCGGGTATTGTTGTTGCAGCCATGTTCCGTAAGCTGCGGCAAATTTGACGGCATCGATAGGTGTGAGACCGTTGTCAACAGCGCCGCCGATGGTGCCGCGAATGCCAGAGATAGATTTGATGAGTGTCATGAAAGTTTGTTTTGAAGCATTTGAAGTACCGCAACCATGGCCTCGGTGCCTTTATTGCCATGTTGGCCACCCGCACGGTCTAGCGATTGTTGTTCGGTGTTGTCGGTGAGCAAGCAAAAACCAACGGGCTTGTCGTATTTGAGCATGACATCCATGAGGCCATGTGTAGTACCACTGCACACAAAATCAAAATGACGGGTTTCACCTTGAATAACCACGCCAATGGCTAGTACACCATCAATGTGCTGCTGCTGGCAAAGCTGTTGAGCGCCTAAGGGTAACTCAAAAGCACCAGGGACATTCAGAATGGTGCGTAGACTGGCTTTTTGGCCAATGGTATCAAGTACATCAATTGCGCCTTTTAATAGGCGTTCGGTAATGTGCCCGTTCCATGCAGAAACAACAATGCCGATTCGAAAATCGGCACAGTTGTTTAATGTTGATGGATCAAAGGCAGAGAGGTCTTTACCTGCTGTGGCCATAAGCTGATTTATTTAGTTGCACATCGAGCGATGTAACGATCGATGGTTTTGGTGCTTGCGTAATTCGGGTAGTCGTCTTTGATGCGTTGATAGTGAACTACTGCATCGGCTTTTTTGTTGAGCTGCTCACAAACCAAACCTGCTTTAAACAAATACATTGGAGTTGTGAATTCGTTGTCTTCTTTATCTGCAGCTTGCATGTAAGAAGAGAGCGCGTCGTTGTATTTTTTGAGTTGGCTGTAGCAGTCTCCTTGTAGGCCAATGCTCATGGTAGAAACATAAGTGTCTTTTAAGTTTACACCATCTAACATATCGAGTGCAGCTGAAAATTTACCTTTTTCCATGTATTGCGTTGCAAGGAGGTATTGTGCAATTTCACCACCTGTTTTGCCGTCGTTGCTCTTCACAAAAGGTTCTAATACACGAATGGCTTGATCTGTAGAGTCTTTGGTGATGTAGTTGAGTGCAACCCACCAGCCGTCATTGGATTTTTCATTAGCTGGCCCCCAAATGAATTGACGGTAAGAGAAATAAACCACCACTGCGGCGATTAAACCACCAATGATATATGTGCCAAGTTTGAAACTTTTGTTGGTATTGAATTTGTTTTTAAGGTCTTCGAAGCTCAATTGCTCTATCATAATCGAATTTTTTGAAACGCAAATATAAATCATTTTAGCAAATGAATTGCTTATTTTTGCGCTATGTTTCTACTCAAAAACACTCCTTTTTCATTCCTCCTTCTTATTTTTTGGGGTTCAAGTGCACTTTGTCAGGCGCAAAACACCATTAGCGTCACTGGTAAGGTGCTTTCTATCGAACAAGGTAAAGCATTAGAATATGTATCTGTTAAACTTTTTAAAGCAGCAGATTCTTCTTTTCAAAAGGATGTGTTTAGCGGTACCGACGGCCGTTTCTCTCTCAGCACAAACCCTGGTAGCTATTTTGTTCAACTTAGTTTAGCTGGATTTGAAAACAAATTCATAGAAACCTTTGAACTTAAACCAAGTCAAGCTAATTTTCATTTGGGTACAATACGCATGCAACTTCCAAAAACACAACAAGTGAAAGATATTGTTGTAAAAGGTCAAAAAGAAGTCATGGAGGCTGGATTTGATAAGAAAGTTTACAACGTTGCAGAAGATTTAAATGTGAGTGGGGGTACAGCCAATGACATTCTCAATCGCTTGCCATCTGTTGAAGTGGATCAAGATGGGGGTGTTTTATTGCGCGGACAAGGGAGTGTGACCATTTTAATTGATGGTCGGCCAAGTTCTATGAGTGGTGGAAATGGTAAAACGCTACTAGATGCTCTACCTGCCAATTCCATTGAACGCGTAGAAATCGTCACCAACCCTTCTGCCAAATACGATCCAGATGGCACATCGGGTATCATCAACATCGTACTTAAAAAAAATAAACTATTAGGTTTTAACGGAATGGTGGCTGCCAATTTGGCAAGTGGCAACCTGAATGGCGGCAATGTTGGCGACGGCAGTGTTTCTTTGAGCTACCGAAATGCCAATATCAATGTTTTTGGAATCTATAATGCCCGTTACCGAGAAGGTTACCGCAATAATTACAATGACATTCGTCAAGAACTGAGCACGGGTGTTTTTACGCTAGACCAAAACCGAACAGGTACAGATTTAGACGCAGGCCAAACATTTAGAGTAGGGACAGATATCAATTTAAATCCGCGCAATACGATAGGTTTTGTGGCAACAGGATCTATTACACAAAGAGATCGGACAGGTGATCTCTGGAATGCCCAATTAGACACCAATGCACAAGTTACCAATCTGTGGCTGCGCAGTTCTTATGACCCCATTGATCGTCAGAACTTTGATTTGAACTTTAATTACAAGCACGACTTCAAAGAAGAGCGCGGGAACCTTATTTTTGATGTAAACCAGTCGCTGGGTTCAGAGGATATAGAAGGGTATTACGTCAATACCTACTACAACCCCGATACCTCGTTTTCATCGCTACCTATTTTAGATCAACGGCTTTTCAATACTGAAAAAAACAACATTACAACGGCACAGGCTGATCTCACATATTTGTTTCCGAAATTAGGTTTGCGCACAGAAGCGGGTCTAAAAGCTATTTTAAGAGACCAACTCGTGGATACCTATTCAGAGACCCTCGACAACGTTTTAGGTACGTATCAAGAAGACACACTTGCCAATTTTTTATACGGTTACAAAGAACAAATTTATAGTCTATATGGGGTGGCCGGAAAGCAAATCAAGCGCTTAAAAATGCAAGCAGGTTTACGCGCCGAGAAAGCCTATCAAATCCCAAATCTCATATCAGACTCGATCAAAATAGTAAATGACTACTTTAATTTCTTTCCGTCGGCCTACTTGCGATATGAATTGCAACCTAAGTCAGAACTGAGTTTAAGTTATTCTAGACGTATCAAAAGGGCAGGTGCCGGCGAACTAAATCCATTTACAAATTACGCCGATCCATTTAATTTGCGACGAGGTAACCCGTATTTAAGTCCGGAATATATCCATTCATTCGATTTATCTTATGCACTCGAAAAGAAAAAACTAACCTTTACGAGTGCTATATTTTACCGCAGCTCAAATGGCGTTATTTCTCGCTTCAAAGAGTTTTATCCTGACGGTATTAGCGCTGTTACTTTTTTGAATATTGCGCAAACTAAAGCGCTAGGCAGTGAGCTAATTTTGATCTTCAAGCCCTCTCCATCATTGCGCAGTACTTTGTCGTACAATAGCAATTATACCTGGTTTATTACCAATCAGGCCGAATTGCCGAATAGACAAGGATTCAGTCATAATGTCAAGTGGAATACCTCTTATGAATTTTGGAAAAAAACAGCCACCTTACAACTCAGCGTCAATTACAATGGCCCGAGGGTGACGGTGCAGGGTATTGCACAAAGAAGAGGGCCTATTGACCTTGCTTTTGAAAAGAAATTAGCCAATGGTAATTGGACACTTGGTACACGCGTTACCGATCTTTTTAATCAAGTCGGATTTTACTATATCGTTGATAGGCCTGGCGTATATCAAATGGGCGAATTCAAGTGGCTCACGCGTCGGGTTTATGTCTCTGCAAGCTACAAGTTCGGAAAGCTAGAGATTTCTAATAAAATTAAACAAGGCGGCATGGATTCCGGAGGAGGCCTTTAAGCATCCTGTAATTTAGACCAAACCGCTTTGTTCCAAGCAATATATTGCTGAAGCAGCAATGGTGTATTTTCGTTAGATAAGTCCTCTATTGATGTAATTTCTACTTTTTGTAATTCGCTTAGTAAGCCAAGTATTTGTTGGGGGTCAAATTGTTTGGATAACAATATTTCTTGGTCTTTGATGCCTGCACCTGCCCAATATTGAAAGAAGTCTTTTTGTTGCTCTAGCCAAAACTCGAGTAATTCTTTTAACAAGAGGGGAGATTTTCCGTTGTAAACCAACAAAGAAATCTTCACCTTTATTTGATACTGCGCATTAAATTGTGCGCGCATGGAAAGTTTCTTTGAATCGGAAACCTCTTTGTATTCCTTGAATAATGCTAGTTTTTCATCGGGAAAACCAACGCCGAGTGTACGTGCAGCTGTGTCTAGACGCGAGAGTTCTTTGATCCATTTTGGAAAGAGTAGGAGCTGATCTAGTTGGCGATAGATTTTCTGCTTGAGTTCGAAGAGTATTACCTCGATTTGTTCCTCGAAAGGTTCGTCATGGTTGAGATGAAGTAAGGCAAGCGCTTGCTCAGGACTCATTTTTGCTGGTTTTTACGCATGCGTAAATTCAGTAATTCAACAATTAATGCGTAAACCAATGCAAAATAGATGTAGCCCTTTTGCATGTGCTCGCCAAAACCTTCCGCGATCAATAATACACCGATGGCGACCAAGAAAGAAAGCGCAATCATTTTAATGGTTGGCCGCTCATTAATAAACTTACTGATGGGTCCTGAAAAGACCATCATGATAAACATAGAGATCAGCACGGCTAGGACTATGATGATCAGCGGATTTCCGTGCGTTTCGTGTTGAATATCGTTGGTCATACCGATCGCAGAAATTACCGAATCAAAGCTGAAAATAAAATCTACAATGACAATTTGAGTAACGGCAGCGGTAAATGTCGTGGCTTTTTTTGCACTGGTATCATGCGCGCTACCTTTGACACTTGTGTGCATTTCGCCTACAGATTTATAAATCAAAAATAGGCCACCAATTAGTAATACTAGACTATGCGCAGTAAATGATTGACCCGCGATACTAAAAAGGACTTCTCGGTCGAGGGTCAAGATCCAAGAAACCAAACTAAGCATGATAATCCGGATAATCAAAGCCAAACTTAGGCCAATTAAGCGTGCACTGCGTTGTTTATTTTGAGGAAGATTATCTGTAATAATCGAAATAAAGATCATATTATCGATACCGAGAACCACTTCTAGAAGGGTAAGAATAAGTAGGTAAGTTAGGCCAACTGAAGTACCTAGAATGGCAAAATAACCGATAAAACTATCCATTTTATTTTTTTACGAAATTAAAAAAGTCTTGCAATACCTGAGCATTGCCATCTTGATGGGTTTGTATTTCCAAAAATTGTTGGCCGTTCTCTAAGAACCTAACAAGCGTCGGTATGAGTTCTTGTTGTTCGACACAGTATTGAACTTCAAAACCATAACCCTCGGCTATTTTACCCGGAGATTTTTGATGTGTGGCCTCAAAATATTGTGCTCTTAAGGGAGAATTTGCAGGTCCTTGAATGATCTGAAAAATACCACCACCATGGTTTTGAATGATGATTATTTTTAGGTTCTTCGGAAAAGGATCGGTCCAGAGTGCGTTGCTGTCATAAATAAATGAGGTGTCGCCGCAAACGAGCAAGTGTTGTTGATCTGGGCTAGCCAGCGCAGCGCCTACAGCCGTAGAAACAGAGCCATCTATGCCGCTTGTGCCACGGTTACTGTAATAATGTACGCCTTCAATAGGATCAAAAAGTTGCGCATAGCGCACCACAGAACTGTTCGCCAAATGAAGAATGCAAGGCGCGCTCAGTACTTCTTGCAAGGCTGCAAAAACACCGTAGTCATAAATTTGACCTGTATTGGTTTGAAATTCGGCTTGCCGGTCTTTTGCAATGTGGTCGATAGCCTTCCATTTGCCATGAAAGTTTAAGGAATTCAATTCAAGGCCTGCCGACAACAATTCCTTAAAAAATAAAATAGGATTGATAGGCAAACAGGCACTCAGTACTCCAAAGGTGTTCATGTCCGGGAAATCTGAAGCCAAGCGCCAATGCAAGTGCAGGGGTGTTTGTCTGAGATAGGCTTTAATGCGCTTAGACACAATGGCTCCGCCGAGGCTGATCAGTACTTCTGGCTGATACGCGGCGTCTGAGTTGTCTATACTGTTTAAGCTTCTATCAATACAGGCATTGAAGCGTTCGTTTTGTAGGTTAGAAGTATTTTCTACTAAGACGACTACATTGCTAAATTTGGCGAATAACGACAGTTGTATTTCTAGAGCGGGGTTTGGATCCATCTGCCCCACCAATACCATGATTTTCTTGTCTTTTAAGACTGAGAAATCGGGAAGCGCCGCTGAATGCGTTGCATTGAATACTTTCGGGAAGTCAAAATGCTGCATTTTAGTGAAGCCATAGAGCGGTTCATTTAAACCGATATTTAAATGAATGGGGCCCTTCCATGGCTGTTGAAGATGTTGAAGAAAATGGTGAATTTGCTCAATTGATGTTGGGTTCACATTAAAATTATCTTCATCAAATCCGAGGTAAGCATGCGTATGGTTATTGAATACCTCGGCCTGAACAATGGTTTGGCCGTCGCCTTGATTGATCCATTTGGCCGGCCGATCGGCGGTGAGTACAAGTAAAGGGATATTGCGGTAATAGGCCTCTGCTATGGCAGGGTAATAATTAAGGCAAGCAGAGCCAGAGGTGCAGCAGAGCGCCACGGGTGTTTGGGTTTGTTGGGCCCAACCCAGCGCAATAAATGCTGCAGCGCGCTCGTCGTGAACGACTAATGTTTCGATGTCTGGATGTGCTTCAAAAGCTATTGCAAAGGAGGAATTTCTAGAACCCGGTGAGTGAATAACCCGACGAACCCCATGATGGGCAAGCGCCGCAACCACCATCTGGACCAGTTCTTTGTCTGAGCTTTGCATGGCGCAAATTTACGGCAAATCAAAGCAAGCGCAACAAGGTTTGGCTTTTATTTTCAGTTTCTTCCCATTCTTGGTCTGCTGTAGAATCAGGCGTGAAACCACCGCCCACATAACAAAAAAGCTGTCGATCAATTAGGCTGCCACAACGTAGGTTGACGTATAGTTTTTGCGCGCCTTGACTTGCTCTTCCAATGATGCCTGCATACAAGCCGCGTTCATGATGCTCGGTTGCCGCTAAATATTGTAGTGCTACTTTTTTTGGAAGCCCTGCAACGGCTGGTGTGGGGTGGAGGTGCTTGAGTAGAAGTGGCAAAACACGATTTGGCATTTGCCAAGTAAGTTCTTGTAATAGGTGGGTCACTGGTCCTGGGCTGTAGGTCTGAATAGCAGCAACCTGAACATTTGCACCAGGAATTTGACGAAGTTGACCTTCAATAAACTCAGTAACCATGGCGTGTTCGTTGTATTCTTTATGGGTAAAATCTCGAGCGCTAGCCGTTGGTTTCGTACCGGCAAGCGCCATGGTTCTCCAATTACTTTGCGTACGTTCAATTAGGATTTCTGGGCTTGCTCCAATCCAAGACCCCAATACAGTATCATGGAAATAGTAAACAAGGGCATTTGGATAGTTGAGGAGTAGCTTGTCGTATAATTGCTTGGGGTCGCTAACTAGCCGTTCTGATCTTTTGATTCTAGAGAGCACAATTTTATCGGCTATGCCGCGGCTGAGGTCCTTGATGAGTTGTTGAGCTTGCCTCAAATAAGCCTCTTTATCGATGCAAAAAGGCGCGTTTTGAGCTGTGCTGGTTGGAGTGGTATCTGAAGACCAAAAGTATTTATATTGTTGATCAAAATCAGTTACAATAAAATGATGTTTTTCAATACTTTCTGTTTGAACAAAATCACCTTCTAAGCACTGAGGTTCTTCACCGGGAAAGCGGTAATAAAGCATATTAATCTTCTTTTGGCAAAACCATAACAGTGTGCTTGCCATGGCAAATGAGGCGCTCACTTTGAGCCTCTCTTACTTCGATAGTCCAGAGGTGTGTTTTACGACCTGCATGTACTAATTGAGCAGTAGCTATCACCAGTCCTTCTCGAACAGCTCCCACGTGATTAGCGGCTATATCTAGACCCACAGCATAATGGGTGAGGGGGTCTATGAGTAAAACTGAGCCCAAAGAACCGACTGTTTCCATGAGTGCAGCACTTGCACCGCCATGCAGTAAACCCATAGGTTGCCTTGTTTTCTCATTGACGGGCATACTCGCTTTTACAAAGTCATCGCCAATTTCAAGGTAGCGAATCTCTAGCGCTTCCATGAGCGTGCCGGGGTTGAGTGCATTGAGTTGATCGAGCGGAACCTGCTTTAATTTCATGTTGCAAATATACGCAAGAGCTTTTGGATGCATGCTGAGAATTTGTAATTTTGACTGATGAAAATGACCAAATCCATTGATGTTTTTTTAACAGATGGTTGCGGCCGCTGCTCAAAATTTGCTACTGACACCTGTTCTGTGCGTGTTTTTTCAAAAGAAATAGAAGTACTTCGAAGTATCGCACTATCTGTATTTCAAGAAGAAACGATGAAATGGGGAGCGCCTTGCTACAGTCACAACGGCAAAAATGTGGTTATGCTTTTTAGTTTCAAAGGCAACTGTGGCTTTTCCTTCTTCAAAGGCCCGCTCTTGGCCGATGCCCACCAAATGCTTGTTGCGCCTTCCGAAAATGCTCAAACCTTCCGTTTATTGCGTTTTACCAAGCTCGCTCAAATTATCGAAAAGCAAGATGCAATCCGTTCTTATTTATTCGAAGCGCTCGAAGTCGAGAAAGCAGGCCTCAAGCTCAAACCAACTCCGGTAACCGAATTTCCACTACCCGAAGAATTACAAGCACAGTTCCAATCCTATCCGGAATTTGAAGCCGCTTTTTACGCCCTCACACCAGGTCGCCAAAAAAACTATCTCCGCCATTTCAACGAGGCCAAGCAATCTACCACCAAAACTTCTCGTATTGAAAAATACAAACCTTTCATTTTCAAAGGAGTTGGCATGGATGAGGCCTGGAAGCTTAAATGAATTTGAAAAAATCTTTACCTAAAGTACCTAAACCCCTTGTCAAAACCCGAAGTTTTACTACTTTTGCCCCGGAGAGTTGGCAGAGTGGTCGATTGCGGCAGTCTTGAAAACTGTTGAACCGAGAGGTTCCGGGGGTTCGAATCCCTCACTCTCCGCCAAAAAAAAAGCCCCATATTTTGGGGCTTTTTTTGTTAGGAGAAAATTGGATGAGAACCCCAGGGTTCGACCCGACGACCGCTGGGAGGAGAGCACGCGTAGCGTAATCCCTCACTCTCCGCAGAGTCAAAGTACTGAAATGTACAAAAGCTTGTAAACACTGAGTTTCACGCTTTTTTTTATGTTCTTTTTTTTACCGAAATGTACCGTTTTATACCCCAACTGGGTTGCAATCTGGTGACCACTTTTGTAAATCGTCAGCATAAAGTAAACGGCCTGCAAATTGGCTTATTCAATCGTTGTGTGGAGCTCAACGGTTTTCAAATTGGCCTCTGGAATGTCAATGAAAAGCGAAAGCTGCCTATTGTGAATTGGTAAGCATAAGCTCAAAAAGATGTATTTTCGAGGCTGATTATGGTTTTCAGCAGCATCTTGT
>ERZ888423.985-NODE-985-length-27032-cov-7.480780_pt1 | contig 27032 bp, 25 predicted proteins | sample MGYA00520523_ERZ888423 | MGnify/ENA primary metagenome ERZ888423 (study PRJEB32303, sample SAMEA104408611) | aquatic metagenome | biome: Brackish water; feature: Pelagic; material: water | place: Baltic Sea | collected 2014-06-08T10:24:00 | depth 30,27 m ...
CCGGACACCCGGGCGTTGGAATCCCCCGGATTCATCCGTGGGGAGGACGTCAAGTCGTATGAAAGGTGTTGAAGCAGATGCCGTCCCGGGCCACCCTCCCGAATGCCGGGGTGTTGACCTCGCCGCCGACCACATCGGAGAGCCCGAACCCGACATCATCGAGCAGCACGATGAGGATGTTCGGCGCATCCGAGTCGATCCGGCGGGGTTTCTGACGCCGGTGATGCGTGGAGTCGGCCAGTGTGTAACCGACGGTGCTTGCAGATGGCGTGCCGGGGAAGGGCAGGACTGAACCGTCCTGCGGCGATGGCGTGTTCATCCGGCCGCGAAGTACTGCTGCCCTTCGGCGGCTATCCGGGCGAACCCCACTTTGACGACCGGGGCGAGCGCGCTGAACGGCAACCGCAGTGCACCAATCGGTTCGATGGCCACCAACCAGGTGAATCGGGTGCCGTTGCCATCGGGTTCGACCCGGTAGTCCTCGGCGAACCGTCGGAACAGCGGAACGTTCGCCTCGTAGACGTAGAACGAATAGCCCGAGCCTTCGTCCCACCGGAAGAAGCGTTCACGAACCCTGGTCGGGCCGGTTCTCACTTCCCGGGTGGTGCCCACCCCGAACGGTCGGGGGGATGTCCAGTCCAGGGCGGCCACCATATTGCCCCACGCGGCCATCGACTCGTCGGACTGCAGTGACGCCCACACCTGTTCGGGGCCGGCGTCGTAATGCTTTTCGTATCGGAACACATGTGGGGCGGAGTCGAAGAATCCCGCATCGGCGGACTCCACGGCAAACCAGGGTGTCATGACATGCAGCATCGTCTCTTGAGCGCACCCTGACAAGGTGCACTGCCCCAGCTCACCGTTGCGCTGTCGACGGCCTCGACGATGCCGCGCACCGCGTTGATCGCGGCAGCATGGCGGAGGCTGAGTCTTGGCCAAGAATGTGGGGTCAATTTCGTCGAAGATGAGATCTGGGGTGCCCGACCCTGTGGAATGGGTACCACGATCAGAATCTCCGGCCGGGGTGCGACGGCGGCTCTCAAACGAACGGGGTGCAGGTGAAGCGGCTCAACGGCTTGGACGCCATGATGCTGTACAGCGAAACGCCGGAGATTCACATGCACACCCTCAAGATCGGTGTGCTCGATGTGTCGAAGGTGCAAGGCTATGACTTCGACCTGTTCCGCAGTATTGCCGGAGAGCGATTACACGCACTGGCCCCACTGCGCTACCAGTTGGTCGACATTCCGCTGAAATTGCACCACCCGATGTGGGTGCAGAATGCTGAGATCGACCTCGACTATCATCTCCGCAGGGCTCAGGTCGCGGCTCCGGGTGGGCGCCGCGAACTCGACGAGCTGATCGGTCAGATCGCCAGCACGCCGCTGGATCGGCGTTACCCGCTGTGGGAGATGCACGTCGCGGAGGGCTTGGCGGACAACCGCATCGCGATCATCCAAAAGGTTCACCACGTGCTTGCCGATGGTGTTGCCTCAGCCAACCAGATGGCCAGGGTGTTGCAGTCCAACCAGGCGGAAGTGGCGGGGCAGCTCGCGCCATCGCCGGCCGATTCACGGACACCGGTGAATCTGATCAAGGCCGCGGGGCGCGATCACATTGGATTGATACGCCGATTACCCCGGCTGATGAACGAGACCGCCGCCGGTGTGGGGAGGGTTCGTAAGGCAACCAAGGAGAGGGGCCCGCACCCCGACCTGGCACGAAACTTCGCGCCGCCGGCGTCGTTCATCAACCACGTCGTCACACCGGGCCGGCGGTTCGCGACCGCGCCGCTGGCGTTGGCCGACGTCAAGCAGACGGCCAAGCATCTGGGCGTGACCCTCAACGACATCGTGCTCGCGATGGCGGCCGGTGCTCTGCGTCAACTCCTGCTGCGCTATGACAACAAGGCCGACTTGCCGTTGATTGCCGGTGTCCCAGTGAGTTTCAACACGTCCAAAGATCGGTTGATGGGCAATGAATTCACCTACATGACGCCGTCATTGCCCGTCCACATCGATGACCCGCTCGAGCGCGTCAGGCTCACCGCGCTGGCGACCGCGATCGCCAAGGAGAACCACCGACTACTCGGGCCGACCGTGATACCGAACTGGATGAGTTATTTGCCGCCCGCCAGTACGGAGAGCATCCTGCGCAGGCAGGCTAGGCGGGTCGAGTCCGCGGCCGTGATGAATCTGACGATCTCCAACGTCCCGGGGCCACGGGAACGGGGCTGCATCGAAGGTGCGACGGTCGAAGAGATCTACTCCGTCGGTACGCTCGTCGCCGGCAGTGGGATGAACATCACGGTGTGGAGCTACGTCGATCAGCTCGCCATCTCGGTGCTCACCGACGACCGCACCCTCGCTGACCCGCATGAGGCCACTGATGCGCTGATGGAATCTTTTGCCGAGATCCGACGGGCAGCCGGTTTGCCCGGCGACCTCACTCCCATCGAGGCAGCGCTACCGCTGGCCCACGGCGCCTAGCGCCGACGGCCGGGTAAACCTACCTGGTGGTGCTGTTGCGGACGACGTACCAGCTGCGCGCGACCATGGCGAGGACGAACGCCGCGAAACCGATGAGGAACCAGTCCTCCACGCGCCCGGTGTGGTTGCCGTGCATCATCAGTAGGAGGAAACCCGCTGCCAGCAGTCCACCGATCTGCTTGACGCGAGGGTTTTCCTTCGACCAGCCCCACTCCGCGGACGGCACGTCCTCGACGTCGACGCCGGTGTGCCGTTCCACCTCGGTGCTTGCCACGGCTGCTCCTTACGATCGGGCGGCTTGGTTGCCGTCATTCTGACACAGCTCTACTACGGGCGGACGTAGAGCCGCCGGATCCGCAGTTAGGTTCACCAGGTTCGCCACGTTCGCCGAAGGTTCGCCGAGGAAACGGCGAGGAAACGGCGAGGCCATCGCTCATCGCTTCAGAGCCCCGTACCGGCGCAGCGACTCCGTCCGCTCCTGTGCGTGGTCGACGATGGGGTTCGGATAGCCGTTCGGGCCGAGTTCCTTCACCTCGGGGTCCTTCACGTCGGACCATTCGGGCACCCAGCGACGGACATAGTCGCCCGCAGGATCGAACTTGGCACCCTGGGTGGTGGGATTGAAAACCCGGAAGTAGGGCGCGGCGTCGGTGCCGCACCCGGCCGCCCACTGCCACCCATGCTGGTTACTGGCCATGTCACCGTCGACCAGTTGGTCGAGGAACCAGCGGGCCCCCCACTGCCAGGGCAGATGCAGGTCTTTGACAAGGAACGATGCAACGATCATCCGCACCCGGTTGTGCATGAATCCGGTCTCGGCAAGTTGACGCATGCCGGCGTCGACAATCGGATAGCCGGTCCTACCGGTTTTCCAGGCATCGAATAGCGCCTCGGCGTCACTGTCCTCATCGACTTCGATCCGGTCGAAGGCGGAATTCCAGTTTCGCCATGCGCTGTTCGGCCATTCGTGCAGCACGGTGGCGTAGAAGTCGCGAAACGCCAGCTCTCGCAGGTATGCCTGCGCCCCCTGGCCCGGACCCAGGTCCGCGGCCATGGTGCGCGGATGAATGGTGCCGAACTTCAGGTGCGCCGCCATGCGGCTGGTGCAGTCGAGGTCCGGACGGTTGCGGTCGTCGGCGTAATCGTCCAATCCGGTGCCGGTGAACTGCTCCCACTGGCGCCGCGCTGCGTGTTCGCCGGCAGGCAGTTCAAGTTCGACTCCAGCGTCCGGAATGTCATCGATGCCGGGGCGCCCGGGCACGTCAGCTGGATCGATCCAGCGTGCCGAGGCCCGGCCCGACGCGGCCGGCGGTCGCCAGCCGTGCGTGCGCCACGCTTGGAAAAACGGGGTGAACACCTTGTAAGGGGTCCCGTCGCCCTTGTTGACTCGGCCCGGTGACACCAGATACGGCGACCCCGTCGCCACCAGGTCGATGTCACCGAGTGCGTCGGCTACCTCCTCGTCGCGCCGTTTACCGAAGGGCGAGAAGTCCTGTGACACGTGTACCGACGTCGCCCCAATCGCCTTCGCAAGCAAGGGCACCCGAGTCTTGGGGTGACCGCGGGTGACCAACAGGCGGCCATCGAGGGCGTCGCGAAGTTCGCGTAGCGCGTCGTAGAGGTACTGCAACCGACGGGGGCCGGCCGAGGCCGTCAATCGTGGATCCAACACGTAACAGGCCAGTACCTCACCGTCGGCCCCATCGTCCTCGGTGGCGGCCAACAGGGCGGGCAGGTCCGACAGGCGGAGATCGCGACGGAACCACAACACGGCAGGCATGGCATTGATGGTGCCCGCAATCTCGGATAAAGAAAAAAAGAATCCCCCGCACGCCGGCAGGCGCGCGGGGGATTCCACACCTCGCAGAGGTGTGTTGTGTCAGGCGGCCGGTGGCATCAGCACCGAGTCGATCAGATACACATTTGCGTTGGCAGTCTGCACGCCACCGCAGACGACTGACGCGTCGTTGACCTTGAGTTCGGCCGGATGGCCGGTAACCGTCAGATCAGCGCCCTGCACCGTGGTGTGGGTGCCGACCACCTGCGACGGGGTGGCCTGTCCCGGAACCACGTGGTAGGTCAGGATGCTGGTCAGCAGCGGGGTGTCCGTCTTGAGTTGCTCAATGGTGGCGGGGTCGATCTTGGCGAACGCCTCGTCGGTCGGAGCGAACACCGTGAACTCACCGCCATTGAGGGTGTCTACCAGATTTACCTCAGGATTGAGTTGGCCTGAAAGAGCTGCGGTGAGCGTTGTCAGCAGCGGGTTGTTCGACGCCGCGACCGCAACAAGTTCCTGCGACATACCCTGCACCGAGCCCGGCCCCTCGGGTACCTGCTCGGCATAGGCCGTGCAGCCCGGCCCGACGAGTTCGGCACCAGACGTTGCGGCCGTTCCCAGCGAAAGTCCGATTGCAGCGGCCACCGCGAATCCGGCTCCCGCCAATGCTTTTCCGTTGACCATCATGTTGTGCATTTCCTTTCACCCCAGCGGCGCCGTGAGTAGGCCACTGTGCGGTTTCTGTCCTGGCGGATGATGGTTATCAGTCCTGCCGGACGGCGGTTGCTGTCCTACCGGACACTTACACCTCACATTCGGAGCGGCTCGTGTCCCGGATGGGTTGTCGGACAAAGTGTTTTCCGACGATCGCCGGCCGATGATGTTCGTCGCGATGATGTTCGTCGCGATGACGCCGAACAGAGAATCCCCCGACACGCCAAGGCGTGTCGGGGGATTTCGGGTAGCTGCGATGCCTAGTTGGCCGGAGGCATCAGCACCGTGTCGATCATGTACACGGTGGCATTGGCGGTCTGTACGCCACCGCAGACCAGGCCGGCGTCGTTGACCATCAGATCGTTGCCCTCGCCGGTGACGTTCAGCGTCGCGCCCTGCACCGTCGCGTGCTCGCCGGCGACCTGATCCGGCGCGGCCTGACCGGGCACCACGTGATAGGTCAGGATGCTGGTCAGCAGATCAGAGTCGGTCTTGAGCGACTCCAGCGTGGCGGCGTCGAGCTTGCCGAACGCCTCGTCGGTCGGTGCGAACACGGTGAACTCGCCACCGTCGAGGGTTTCGACCAGGTTGACGTCCGGATTGAGCTGACCCGAGAGCGCCTGGGTCAATGTCGCCAGCATCGGGTTGTTCGATGCCGCCACGGTCACCGGGTCCTGCGCCATGCCCGCCACCGAACCCGGACCTGTGGGCACCAGCTCGGCGTAAGCCGCGCAACCCGTGCCGATGAGATTGGCCGCGGGATCGGCCACCGGGGCCGCTGAGGTGGTGGTCGCGGACTCGACGGCCGACTTGGCCGCACTGGTCGCCGAGGTAGCGGTGCTCGCGTCGTCGCTCGAACACGCCGATGCGCCAAAGATCGCCACTGCAGCAATTCCTGCCGCCGCTGCGGTCTTCCGGTGAAGTGTCTTCATATTTTCCCCTATCCGTTCATGAACAGGCATCGTCGCCCGTCCGGAGCTCACGTACGACATTCCCCGCTGCAGCGCGAATGGATGGGCCTGGGAGCGTTCTGTCATATTTACGTAATATTTGGCACATGTCGGTTTCGCGTCTGGGTGCCTGCCCGCGATACGGCGGCCACGAGCGGCACAATGGACGGGTGAGCGAATCCGGCGGACGGCTGCGGGTGCTGATCCTGGGCAGTACCGGGTCCATCGGGACGCAGGCGCTGGAAGTCATAGCTGCCAATCCCGAGCGCTTCGAGGTCGTCGGACTCGCTGCGCGGGGCGGGAACCGTGACCTACTGGCTCAGCAGCGTGCGCAGACCGGTGTGACGAATATCGCCGTCGCCGACCCTGCCGCCGCCGTCGCGATCGGCGACGTCCCCTATTCAGGACCGCAGGCGGTCACCCGGTTGGTCGAGGACACCGCTGAGAAGATCGGTGTCGACGTGGTGCTCAACGGGTTGGTGGGCTCGCTGGGTCTGAAGCCGACGCTGGCGGCGTTGGCCACTGGTGCCCGGCTGGCGCTGGCCAACAAAGAGTCGTTGGTGGCCGGTGGCCCGCTGGTGCTCAAAGCGGCAGCACCCGGTCAGATCGTGCCCGTGGACTCCGAACATTCGGCACTGGCGCAGTGCCTGCGTGGCGGCTCCGCCGATGAGGTGGCCAAGCTGGTCCTCACCGCTTCGGGAGGTCCTTTTCGAGGCTGGACCGCCGCTGAGCTCGAGCACGTCACACCGGAACAGGCAGGTGCCCATCCCACCTGGTCGATGGGGCCGATGAACACGCTGAACTCGGCATCTCTGGTCAACAAGGGCCTGGAGCTCATCGAAACCCACCTGCTGTTCGGGGTCGATTACGACCGCATCGATGTTGTGGTGCACCCGCAATCGATCGTGCACTCAATGGTGACGTTCACCGACGGCTCGACCCTGGCCCAGGCCAGCCCTCCCGATATGAAACTGCCGATCGCGCTGGCGCTGGGATGGCCTTCCCGGGTCGCCGGCGCCGCGTCGGCATGTGACTTCACCACGGCTACGAGCTGGGAGTTCGAACCGCTGGACAGCGAAATCTTCCCGGCCGTCGACCTGGCCCGCGAAGCCGGTCGGGGCGGCGGATGCTTGGCCGCGGTCTACAACGCCGTGAATGAAGAGGCCGCTGAGGCATTCTTGCGGGGGCGAATCTCGTTCCCGGCGATCGTGGGAACCATCGCCCGGGTGCTGCGCGCTGCCGACCAGTGGGCGGTGCAACCAGCTACCGTGGAGGATGTGCTCGAGGCCCAGGATTGGGCCCGGGACCGGGCTCGGCGCGAGGTCGAGCACGAATCCGCAGGTCAAAGTAGCTAGAAGTAGCAGATAGGGACTGGCCGCCACATGATGTTCGCGATCGGCATCGTGCTTTTTGCACTCGCCATCCTGCTGTCGGTAGCGCTGCATGAATGCGGCCACATGTGGGTCGCGAGGGCGACCGGCATGAAGGTTCGCCGCTACTTCGTCGGCTTCGGTCCCACCCTGTGGTCCACCTTCAGGCCGAACAAGCTGGGGGTGACCGAGTACGGTCTCAAGGCAGTCCCGCTGGGCGGTTTCTGCGACATCGCGGGTATGACCTCGGTCGAGGAACTTGTTCCCGACGAGCAGCCCTACGCGATGTACAAGCAGAAAACGTGGAAGCGCGTCGCGGTGCTGGCTGCCGGCCCCGCCATGAACTTCGCCATTGGTTTGGTGTTGGTGTACGCGATCGCAGTCATCTGGGGCCTACCCAACCTGCACCCGCCCACCAATGCGGTGGTGGGCGAGACGTCGTGTGTGAAATCTGAAGTCACCCAAGGTGTTCTCGGGGACTGCATTGCGCCGAGCCCGGCTGCGGCGGCAGGCATCTCGGCGGGCGACGTTATCGTCGCGGTCGGCGACACCTCGGTGGCGACGTTCGACGAACTGGTCGCGGCGGTTCGTGAGTTGGGCGGGCCGGCCACGTTCACCGTGCAACGCGCCGACGACGGTGTGACGCGGGAGTTCACCACGCTGGTCGATGTGACGCAGAGTCAGCGTTTCGTCGCTGGCGACGGTGCGGGCGCCCAACCGGTGCCGACCGACGTCGGAACCATCGGCGTCACCGGTGCCTACTTCGGGCCGACGCAATACAACCCGCTCTCCGCGGTGCCGGGGACCTTTGCGTTCACCGGTGACCTCGCGGTGGAACTGGGCAAGGCGCTGGCCAAGATCCCGACCAAGGTCGGTGCGCTCGTGCACTCCATCAGCGGCGGTGAACGCGACCCCGAAACGCCGATCAGCGTCGTCGGAGCCAGCATCATCGGCGGTGACACCGTGGATCAGGGACTGTGGGTGGCGTTCTGGTTCTTCCTCGCTCAGCTGAACTTCGTGCTCGGGGCGATCAACCTGGTTCCGCTGCTGCCCTTTGACGGCGGCCACATCGCGATCGCCATGTTTGAGAAGATTCGCAATTTGTTGCGGTCGGCGCGCGGAATGGTGGCCGCCGGGCCGGTGAACTATCTCAAGCTGATGCCCGCAACCTATGTCGTGTTGGTGGTGGTGGTCGGTTACATGCTGTTGACCGTCACCGCTGACGTGGTCAACCCCATCAGGCTTTTCCAGTAGTCGGCCAGAGCGGAGAATAGAAAGCATGACCACGTCGATCGGACTGGGGATGCCGGCGGCACCCCCGCCCACGCTCGCACCTCGTCGCAAGACGCGCCAGGTGATGGTTCGTGATGTCGGGGTTGGTAGCGATTATCCGATCGCGGTGCAATCGATGTGCACCACCAAGACCCATGACATCAACGCGACGCTGCAACAGATCGCCGAACTCACCGCGTCGGGCTGCGACATCGTCCGGGTCGCGTGCCCGCGCCAGGAGGATGCCGACGCGCTGTCGGTGATCGCCAGGAAGTCGCAGATCCCGGTGATCGCGGACATCCACTTCCAGCCCAAGTACATCTTCGCCGCAATCGACGCCGGCTGCGCGGCCGTGCGCGTCAACCCCGGCAATATCAAGGAGTTCGACGGCCGGGTCAAGGAAGTCGCCCAGGCAGCAGGTGCGGCGGGCATCCCGATCCGCATCGGCGTCAACGCCGGTTCGCTGGACAAGCGATTCATGGAGAAGTACGGAAAGGCGACGCCGGAGGCGCTGGTCGAGTCGGCGCTGTGGGAGGCCTCGCTATTCGAGAATCACGGCTTCGGAGACATCAAGATCAGCGTCAAGCACAACGACCCCGTCATCATGGTCGCCGCCTACGAGTTGCTGGCATCGAAGAGCGATTACCCCCTTCACCTCGGTGTCACCGAGGCCGGGCCAGCTTTCCAGGGCACCATCAAGTCCGCCGTCGCCTTTGGCGCGCTGTTGTCCAAGGGTATCGGCGACACCATCCGGGTGTCGCTGTCAGCCCCGCCTGTCGAAGAGGTCAAGGTCGGCAACCAGATCCTCGAGTCGCTGAACCTGCGCCCGCGTGGCCTGGAGATCGTGTCGTGCCCGTCCTGTGGACGCGCGCAGGTTGACGTGTACACGTTGGCCAACGAGGTGACCGCCGGTCTGGAGGGCATGGACGTACCGTTGCGGGTCGCGGTGATGGGCTGCGTCGTCAACGGTCCCGGCGAAGCCCGCGAAGCCGACCTCGGCGTCGCATCCGGCAACGGTAAGGGGCAGATCTTCGTCAAGGGCGAGGTCATCAAGACCGTGCCCGAGGCCCTCATCGTCGAGACCCTGATCGAAGAGGCACTCCGACTCGCCTCCGAGATGAAATCCGAGATGGGATCGGAGATGGGATCTGAAATCGGAGTAGAACGCGGTTCAGATGATGCCAGTGGTTCGCCCATTGTCACCGTAAGCTGATACTTGGCCCCGGTGTGCGGGGCTGGCTTCAGGGTACGTCGCAGAAAGAGTCCAGATGTCGGCTCCTCCGCTGTTTCGCCTCGTCGATGAGCGACGGGTGTCGGTGGTCTGCGACCGGCGCGACATGGCATCGGTGCGCCAGGTACTCGACGACGATCCAGTGGCGTCGTGCATGGTTGCTTCCCGGGTCGCTGAGCACGGAATCGATCCGTCGGGGATCGGCGGCGAACTGTGGACACGGCGCCGGGCGAACGAATCGCTGTGCTACGCGGGTGCGAACCTGATCCCACTGCGTGGCGGGCGCAGCGATCTGAACGCCTTCGCAGACAAAGCGATGAGCCAGGCGCGGCGATGCTCGTCGTTGGTCGGCCGTGCCGAACTGGTCCTGCCCATGTGGCAGCGCCTCGAGCATGTCTGGGGCCCCGCCCGGGACGTACGCGAGCATCAGCCGCTGATGGCGCTGAGCACCGCGCCCGCCTGCGCGATTGATCCGGCGGTCCGGCCGGTCCGCATCGAGGAGCTCGATGCCTACCTCGTCGCGGCCATCGACATGTTCATCGGCGAGGTCGGTATCGACCCACGCGCCGGAGATGGCGGCAGGGGCTACCGCCGCCGGGTCGCTGGGTTGATCACCCATGGACGGGCGTGGGCCCGGTTCGAACGCGGGCAGGTGGTGTTCAAGGCGGAGGTGGGTTCGCAGTCACCCGCCGTCAGCCAGATCCAGGGCGTGTGGGTGCACCCGGACTGGCGTGGGCGCGGCATCGGCACCGCCGGGACCGCCACGCTGGCCGGCTCAATCGTAGGCAGCGGCCGGATCGCGAGCCTGTACGTCAACAGCTTCAACACCGTCGCGCGGGCGTCCTACGCGCGGATCGGATTCAGCGCGGTGGGTAACTTCGCCACGGTATTGCTGGACTGAGGTAGTAACAGACGCCGAGACTGCAGCCGCGCAGGAAAAGTTCGAGTGCGGCCCTGCGTAGATGCAACTTGGGCGCGTCTGGCCGGTGCGCCTGCTTCGAAATCGGATCGTTACTTTGTAACATCAGTCACAATGGCAACACTGACCTCATCAGTATCACGGACCTCATTAGCATCACACGCGGTGGGCCTCGCCATGGTAGCCGCGTTGGTACTCGCGCTCAGCGCCTGCACACCTCGGCCCGATGGACCCGAACCCACCGCAGAGGAGTTCTTCGCTGCGCTCGCCGTCGGTGATACCTCGGCGGCAGCACAGCTCAGCGACCGCCCTGAAGCCGCAAGGGTGGCGCTCAACCAGGCGTGGGCAGGCCTGCAGGCTACCGGCGTGGACGCGCAGATCCTGAGCGCCAAGTACGCCCAGGACACCGGAAGTATCACCTACCGTTACACCTGGCACCTGCCCAAAGACCGCACCTGGACCTACGACGGACAGCTCAACATGGCCCGGGACGAGGGGCAATGGGAAGTCCGTTGGAGCGCGACCGGAGTGCACCCGAGGCTGGGGGAGAACCAGACCCTCGCGCTGCGCGCCGACGAACCGGGGCGGGCTTCGGTCAACGAACGCAGCGGCACCGACGTCCTGGTACCCGGCTACCGGTACCACCTTGCACTCGATGCTCAGGCGGCCGGCCGTGAGCTCATGAACACCTCGCGTGCCGTCGTGGGGGTGTTGCACCGGTTCGATGACACCCTGGATCCGCAGCGACTCGCCGAGCAGGCCAGCTCGACCACGGGCTCGTTGAGTCTGATCACGCTGCGGCAGGCCGACCACGACGCGGTCTCCGGTGCCATCGGGTCACTACCCGGCGTGGTGATCACTCCGCAGCCCGAGATAGTGCCTACCGATGATAATTTCGCGCCCGCACTCGTCAACCAGGTCAAGGCTGCCGTCGCCGAGGATCTCGACGGCGCCCCCGGTTGGCGCGTCGTCACCGTCAATCAGAATGGGGTTGACGTCGACGTCGTCAATGAGGTGCCCGGCCAGCCCGCGCCGTCGGTGACGATCAGTCTGGACCGCTCGGTGCAGGATGCCGCCCAGCATGCTGTTGACACCACCGGTAGGCAGGCCATGATCGTGGTCATCAAACCGTCGACCGGTGAGATCCTGGCCGTGGCGCAGAACGTGGCGGCCGACCGGGAGGGGCCGATCGCGACGATGGGCCTGTATCCACCCGGGTCGACGTTCAAGATCGTCACCGCCGGCGCGGCGATCGAGCGGGACATGGCCACGCCCAACACGCTTCTGGAATGTCCGGGACAGATGGACATCGGCCACCGCACGGTGCCCAACTACGGCGGTTTCGATCTCGGCACCGTGCCGATGTCGCGCGCGTTCGCCAGCTCGTGCAACACGACGTTCGCCGAACTGGCCAGTCGGATGCCCCCGCGTGGACTCACCCAGGCTGCGGCCCAGTACGGCATCGGGCCGGACTACAACATCGAGGGTATCGACACCATCAGCGGATCGGTGCCGCCCACGGTGAACCTCACCGAACGCACCGAGGACGGCTTCGGGCAGGGCAAGGTGCTGGTCAGTCCATTCGGGATGGCTTTGGCCGCCGCCACCGTCGCCGCGGGCCGCACTCCGGTTCCCCACCTCATCGAGGGTCGGGAAACCGAGATCACCGGTGAGCGCGAGCCCATCGCGGCCCACGTCGTGGATAGTCTGCGCCCGATGATGCGACTGGTGGTCACCAACGGCACCGCCACGGGCCTCGAGGGTGCCGGCGATGTGCGCGGCAAGACTGGCGAAGCCGAGTTCACGGGCGGATCGCACTCCTGGTTCACCGGCTACCGCGGCGATATGGCGTTTTCGGCGCTGATCGTCGGTGGCGGCAGTTCGGAGTACGCCGTGCGGATGCTCAGGGGCATGCTCGATGAGTTGCCGCCGGGCTACCTCGCCTGAGCGTTGCCGGGATCACAGCGACTCCGATGTGGTTCGCGCAGTTGACGGCGGTACCGTGGAAAGTGCGATGACCGAAATCAACCACCTACCCGCCGCCATCCCCGCCGATCCAGTCGAGATGCGGATCTCTGATGCCGATCGCAATGGCACGCTGCGCCGGTTGCACAACGCCGTCGCGCTCGGGCTGATCGACATCGACGAGTTCGAGGAACGCTCGGCGATGGTCTCGCAGGCCCGATTGCGCTCCGACCTCGACACACTGGTCGGCGACCTGCCTGGACCGGGCGCGCTCGTGACCGCGGCGGCGGACCGGGTCGAGCTGCGCGGGGTGCTCGGGTCGCTGAAGCGACAGGGCGAATGGGTGGTGCCCAGCCGGCTCGCCCTGCACCGGCGGATGGGGTCGGTCGAGCTCGATCTGACGCGTGCGCGGTTCGCCGGACCCATCGTGGTCATCGAGCTCGACATGAAATTCGGCGGCCTGGATTTGCGGCTGCCGGTGGGGGCGAGTGCCTCTATCGACGACGTCGAGGTCAACGTGGGCAGTGCCCACGACCATCGCAGGGACGGCTCCGCCGAAGGTAATCCGCACGTGATCCTCACCGGCAAGGTCGTGTGCGGTTCGGTGGACATTCGGGGTCCCCGCAAATCGTGGCGGTTTCCGCGGCCGAATCGTTAAACTTAGCGGCCCGCCGCCGGGCAGCTACCTGGCGGCCACCCCGGCTGGCTGGATAAATATCCCGAGGTGACCGGGGCGGCGGCACGCTTTAGCATTGCCTCATGTCAGTCCGAACCGCCCTTCGTCCCGGTGTGGTTTCACCGATGCTGTCGGTGCCCAAGTCGATCGCCCGCCCCGAGTACGTGGGGCGAACCACCGCGCGCGAAGGCAGTGAACCCTGGGTGCAGACGCCCGAGGTGATCGAGAAGATGCGGGTCGCCGGTCGGATCGCTGCCGGTGCGCTCACCGAGGCCGGGGCTGCCGTCACGCCCGGGGTGAGGACCGAGGAACTCGACCGGATCGCCCACGAGTACATGATCGATCACGGCGCGTATCCGTCGACGCTGGGCTACAAGGGCTTTCCCAAATCATGCTGCACGTCGCTGAACGAGATCATCTGTCATGGAATTCCGGACTCAACCGTGGTCCAAGACGGTGACATCGTCAATATCGACGTCACCGCCTACATCGACGGCGTACACGGTGACACCAACGCGACGTTCTTGGCGGGCGACGTCTCCGAGGAACACCGACTGCTCGTCGAGCGCACCCATGAGGCCACCATGCGGGCGATCAAGGCGGTCAAGCCCGGCAGGGCGTTGTCGGTCGTCGGCCGTGTCATCGAGGCCTATGCAAATCGCTTCGGCTACAACGTCGTTCGCGATTTCACCGGGCACGGTATCGGCACCACGTTCCACAACGGGCTGGTGGTGCTGCACTACGATCAGCCGTCCGTGCAGACCGTGCTCGAACCGGGTATGACGTTCACCATCGAACCGATGATCAATCTCGGCGCCCTGGACTACGAGATGTGGGACGACGATTGGACCGTGGCCACCAAGGACAAGAAGTGGACGGCACAGTTCGAGCACACCCTGGTGGTCACCGACATCGGCGCGCAGATCCTTACCCAGCTGTAGGGCGTGGGTAGCCTGAACGTGATGACCAGACGACAAGTGGCTATAGCTTCTGTGGCTGCTGTGGCGATGCTCACTACGGCGCTGCTCGCCGGGTGTTCGCACCTGGTCACGGGAACCGCCCAGTGGCCCGGGTCCAGGCTTGAGCGTGCAGTGCTCGATGAGGGCGACTTCGCACCCGGCGTGCGTTACCAGCGCATCATCAGGGACCGCGGTGAGGCAGACGGCGCAGACGCACCGCCGCCGATGCTGTCGTCACCCAAAGGTTGCACCGACGGGTTGACTCGCGACATCGCTTCCACCGCCGAGCGCGGAGCGGGCAGTGCTGCGGAGTACGTGGTGGCCTATGACGGTGCGAGGATGGTCATCTCGGTGTTGAGCTGGCAGCTGAATCTGGAGCGGCTGGCCGCCACCGCCGAGCGTTGCGCCGAGTTTGAGACATTCTTCGAACCATCGGATCCGGGCATTCCGATGACCACGACCCGGCTGCCATCCCCGCGCGGGGATGCCTTGGTATACCAGCAGACAATGCGGCTCGGTGGCGAAGAAACCAGCGTGTACTTCTCGTTCGAGAACGTGGGATCTATGGCGGTGTTCGCCATCGCGTTCCCCACCCCGGACCCGTCCGTACCCGTCAAAGGCACGCTGCCGCAGACTTTTTTGGAGATCACCGGGAAACAGGCGGCACGTGCGGAAGCTGCGTGAGCGGCTCCGTTGAGAGCGTGCAAACCCACCTGTTAGATCGGTTGCTGCCTGTAGCGTGACGTCGTGCCCTCTCTGCCTCCTACCACGATCACCGTCGACGGTCTCGCGGTGCCCGTCGAGGTGGCCGGTACGGAGACGGGGTCGGTCGTGGTGTTGCTCACCGCGGCCCAGCAACCGCTCGCCGCGTACGCAGCGGTGTGCGAGCGTCTGCACACCGCGTCGCTGAAGACCGTGGTCCTCAGTCCGGATCCGCGGTTGACCGCCAAAGCTGTTATCGGCGTTCTCGATCAACTCGATGTCCGCTGGTCGTTGTTGGTCGGTGACCGACTCGGTGCGGAATTGGCATGGGAGCTGGCCGCGACCCGGCTCGACCGGTTCACCGGGCTGGTGGTGATCGATCGCGGTCATCCTCGGGTTGCCGATCTCAGCGGAATGATCCGTGACGAGCACTGCCCGCCGGTCGAGTTGAACACCACGGCGCTGGTCAGTACAAGCGCCGCGCGGGCGGTCGCCAAAGCCGGCCAACGATTCGTCTATGGGGACTACCGGATCGTCGATTTGCTGAGCAGACGCAACGCAGCCGACTCGACCGCGCAACTGGCCGCCGAGATCGTGATGCGCACCAGCACCTGGTAGAGGGGCGCGGCGATATCGCGCTCGTTCTCGTCGAGCAGCCACTCGTCCTGGGATAGCTCCAGCGGGGCGGTCAGGCTAACCGATCCGGATGAGCTTCTTGTTCATGAACTCTTCAATGCCGTACCGGCTCAGCTCGCGGCCAAAGCCGGAACGCTTGATGCCACCGAATGGCAGTTCGACGCCGTCGGCGGCCACGCAGTTGACGTAGACCATGCCGGCATCGATCTTGTCGGCAACCCGCTTGGCCTGTTCCGGATCGGTAGTGAAAATGTAAGAGCCCAAACCGAATGCAGTGTCATTGGCCATGTCGACGGCCGCATCCTCGGAGCCGACCTTGAAGACCGTCGCTACCGGGCCGAAGAGTTCCTCGCGGTAGGACGGCGACTCGGGCGAGACGCCGGTGAGTACACAGGGCGGGAAAAATGCGCCGTTACGTTCACCTGCGGCGACCAGGCTGGCGCCGGCGGCGACTGCTTGATCGACCTGCCTGCCCAAGTTCTCGGCGGCCACTAACGATGACAGCGGCGACATTCGGTCTGCAAGCTCACCAACCTTGGCGGTGAACTTCGCCAGGAACTCGTCGTACAGGTCGGCTGCCACGATGAAGCGCTTGGCGGCGTTACATGCCTGGCCGGCGTTGTCGTATCGGCCCGCCACCGCGGACTCGACGGTGGCATCCATGTCCTTGGTGCTCAGCAGGATGAACGGGTCAGAGCCGCCGAGTTCGAGAACCACCTTCTTGAGGTTGCGGCCCGCGACCTCGGCGACGGCCGCACCGGCACGCTCGGAGCCCGTCAACGAAACACCTTGCAGTCGGGGGTCGGCGATCAGGCTCGCACACTGCTCATTAGTTGCATAGATGTTGGCGTAGGCACCCTTCGGGAACCCTGCGTCAAGGAAGATCTCCTCAATTGCTGCCGCCGATTCAGGGCACTGCGGTGCGTGCTTGAGCAGGATGGTGTTGCCGAGGCAGAGGTTGGGTCCGGCGAAACGCGCTACCTGATAGAAGGGGAAGTTCCACGGCATGATGCCCAGCAATGTGCCGATGCCGAGCCGTCGAATGACGGCGCTACCTTCGCCGGCCAGCAACTCGATCGGCTCGTCAGCCAGGAAACTCTCGGCATTGTCAGCGAAGTATTCGAAAATGGCGGCGCTGAAATCGACCTCGCCCAGCCCCTCCTCGATGGACTTGCCCATCTCGCGCTGGATGATCTCGGCGAGCCTGTCGCGCCGCTCGGTATGCAGCTCGGCCACGCGCTTCATCAGTGCCGCGCGCTGTGCCACCGTCGTGTTCTTTGACCACTGCTGGTAGGTCTGGTCCGCAGTTGTGATCGCCTCTTCAATTTGGGCGTCCGTTGCCGTCGGATATTCCCGAACGGTTTCGCCGGTTGCCGGGTCGACCACTGCGTACAGACTCATCTACATCCTCGATCGTTGATCGTGCGAGTTTGGTGGTGTAACCACCTATCGAAGTTATATACGGCTAACTTTTGACCGCGCAAGAGTTTCGGACTACCGGCGAAATCGAGGTGGTCGGTTGACCGACGGAGTTTCGATCGATGAACCCCGATCGAGGAACCAATGTCTGCTGATGGGCTTATGAATCGGCCGGCGTCCGCCAACGATAGGGTGAATGCTGTGTCCGACGCACCAGTGATGACCGGTTTCCCCCCGGATTTTGCGTCGCTCGTGACGCTGGCGAATTGGCAGGACCCGCCGTTCAACCGCTGGGCGTTCCAGCACCTGCGGGAGGTGGTACCCACCCAGCGGATCGCACGCGGGTTCGGCCCGTTGGCCTCATTGCAGCGGCATGACGAGTCGCTGCACCCTGAACAGGTGCCGCTGCAGCGCCTTGCGGGGCATAGCTCCACCCTGGCCGACGTCTTGGCCGAGACCTGGACCGACGCGGTTGTGATCGTGCATGACCGCCGCATCGTGTTCGAGCGGTACTACAACGGCATGGCAGCCGATACCCCGCATCTGTTGATGTCGGTGACGAAATCGTTTGTCGGATGCGTCACCGGCATCCTTGCCGAGCAGGGTCTGCTTGACCCGGAAGCACAGGTAAGCAACTACGTGCCCGAGATCGAGGGCTCCGGGTATGGGGGCGCAACGGTCCGCAATCTGCTCGACATGCGCAGCGGGGTCGGGTTCCGCGAGGAATACACCGACCCGTCGGCTGAGGTGCGCGTGATGGAGCGGTACATGGGGTGGCGACCTCAGAAGGAGGGCGACGAACTCCATGGGACGTACGAATATCTGACCACCCTGGCACCCGACAAACCCCACGGTGGGTCGTTCGTGTACCGGTCTGCCGATACCGACCTGCTGGGCTGGGTGTGCGAACGCGCGGCGGGCGTCCGGATGGCTGACCTGATCTCGCAGCTGATCTGGCAGCCGTTGGGTGCCGAGTTCGATGCCGAGATCACCTGCGATCGAGTCGGTTCGGCGATCCACGACGGTGGTATGTCGGCGCGGGCGCGGGATCTGGCACGGTTCGGGCAGCTGATCCTCGACGACGGATTCGTCGACGGCAGGCCAATAGTTCCGAAACAGTGGATAACTCATGCCCGCACCATCGATCCAGACATCCGGGCGGCGTTCAGCACATCAGATTCCGAGCCGTTCCTCACCGGAGGGTGGTACCGCAGTCAGTTCTGGTTCATGCCCGGAGTGCTGGGTGACCTACAGGTGTGCCTGGGCATCCACGGTCAGATGGTGGTGGTGGACCGTTCGACCCGAACGGTTTCGGTGAAACTGTCGACGTGGCCGGACGCCCAGAACCCGGCATACCTGCTGGACACGGTTAGAGCGTTCGTCGCGGCGGGCCAACACGCGGCCGGGTTGGTGGCCGCTGATTCTTCACGACCGAACCACACTGGTCCGACCGGCATCGTCGAGGGACGAGAGCGCGGCAAGAGCAGCTGAGCCTGACGAAGCTACTTGACGACTACTTGACCCAGCCGATGGGTATCACGGTCGGCGGCTCCACCAGTGGTTCGCTCTGATACAGGGCGCGAATACCTTCGATGTAGGCACGGCAGCGCTTGGTCAGCCCGTCCGAAGTCTGCATGCGGCCCTTGGTCACCAGGATTCCGAGGTCGGCGCCCTTGAACCGATAGTCACCCGGCCCGTACACCCGCATGAAGAAGCACTCGTCCTCGTGGGTGACGTCATGCCAGTCGTTGGTCAGTCCCACAAAGGTCAGCGTGTCGTCATCGTTGAGCCGGTAGCGGCCGGTTGGGGGTGCGGCCAGGATCCGCTCAACCGAATCGATGGGTTCCTTCATGATCAGCTGGGCCCACACGTCGAGTGCTGCGAGTTCCCGCCAACGATCATTGATCTCTTCGACGTCGACGGTGTAGTCGACATCCATGAACTCAAGCAGGTGGAACAAGAACAGCGGGATGTCGGAGTACGCGCCGGCGGTGACATTGGTGATTGACGAGGCGCCGGACACGCGCGGGTTCAACTCCCCGAGATAGACCTCCTCAGAGTCGAGGTCCACCAACACGTCGACTTCGAAGAACCCCTTGTATCCCTCCTTGCGGAGCTGGTTACCGAGACGCTGAACATGCTGGATGGCGATCGCCCGATGGACGTCGGACAGCGCTTCGGGGAACAGGTCATTGCCGCACCATCCGCCACGGTAGGGGGTCAGTTCGGGATAGCCGGTGAGGTCGGTCATGAACGGGCCGACGACGGTGCCGTGCTTGGTGTTGACGGCCTCCACCGCGACGGCGTCGTTGTTGATCCGCTTCATGATCTTCAGGTCCTGATCGATCATGTTCTCTGCGTTCTTGTCCCAATCTTCTTCCTTGGTAATGAAGAAGGTGGTCTTGCCTGAGTCGCCGTAGGGGGTTTGCACTACCAGGTCGGTGCCCAGCCCTGCCTCGGTGGACAACTTGTTGAGCTCTTCGTAGTTGTCGGCACGGCCGAGCACGTTGGGCACCGACGGCGCGCCTGCCTCCTCGCCCAGTTTCGTGGTGACGATCTTGGAGTCCAGGTGCCGGCGAAGCTCATCGGAGGGCAGGATCAGGTTGTAGTCGAGTTCGCGGCAGATCTTTTCGGTCTCTTCGTCGAAGAACACCATCGCGACCATCGGGCGCACGCCCTTCGACCTGCACTTGGCCTCGATGTGCTTCTGGACCTCGGGATCGCGCAGCAGGTAGTTGTTGATCTCCTCGCTGCTCTTGAATTCCACGTAGGGCTTGCTGGCCGGTGTGAAGACCCGCGGGTGAGCGCCGTCCCAGGAGTCGTAGTAGGCGATGTATTCGAATCCGCGAACCCACCGGTCGATGCCGAGAAGGTTGAACCCGGTAGCACCGATGAAGAAGATCGGCTGCTCGTTGGTTCGAAAAAAAGTCCGAATCTCTGAGATCCCCTTCAAGCCGCGGGATCCCAACACTTTGGAAATCAAGCTCTGTCGTTCGCTCATGGTCCCCTCGCGCGCCGTATTCTGCCGATGTTGTCGACGAATTATCGCTGTGACGAAGACAAAAGTAGTCGGAAACGGTTGACTTATCGCGATGTCGTCGGATGAGGAGATTGCAGATGCCCCAACACCCGCTTGAGCCACTAACCGCGGACGAGTTTCGGCAGACCGCAGCGGTACTGCGCCGCGAAGGGCAGGTGTCGGAAAGCTTCCGTTTCGCCGCCATCGAGTTGAAAGAGCCGCCCAAGGCTGACGTCAAGGCGTGGCGGACCGGTGACCCTGTCTCTCGCACGTCGTTTGCGGTGTTGTGGGATCGGGCCACGAACAAGACTTACGAGGCCACCGTTGATCTCACCGGGGACAAGGTGGTGTCTTCCGAGCACATCCCGGGCGTAACGCCGAACTTCACCCACGACGAATTCCACGAAGTCGATGAAGCGCTGCGGGCTCACCCCGATGTGATCGCGGCGTGCGCCGAACGCGGCTTCACCGACATGGACCTGATCCTCATCGATGTGTGGACCTACGGTAAGGCGCTGATGCCCGAGCAGCACCGGCATCGCCGACTCGGCTGGTGCGACTTGTGGGCGCGCGCGACCCCCGACGGCAATCCCTACGGTCATCCCATCTCGGGCCTGAAGCTGCTGGTCGACATGAACACACTGGAACTGCTCGATATCGAGCGGCATCACGATTACGGCCACCCCGAGGTGGACTGCGAGTACATCCCGTCGGTACGGGGCACCGAGGTTCGTACGGACCTCAAGCCATTGCACATTACCCAGCCCGACGGCCCGTCGTTCACCGTCGAGGGCACGGAACTGAAATGGCAGAACTGGACCATGCGCCTCGGATTCAATTATCGCGAGGGTCCGGTGATCTACCAGGTGTCCTTTGATGACAAGGGAACCAAACGCGATGTGGCGTACCGGATGTCGTTTGCCGAGATGATCGTGCCCTACCGCGATCCGACCTTCGACCACTACCGCCGCACCGCCTACGACATCGGCGAATGGGGGTTGGGTTGCATGACGACCTCCCTGGAGCTCGGCTGTGACTGTCTGGGAGAAATCCGTTATGTCGACGCCACCCTGGCGGACTCGAAGGGGGAGCCGTTCGATATCAAGCACGCCATTTGTCTGCACGAAGAGGACAACGCAGTGGGCTGGAAGCATGTCGACCAACGGACCGGAGCGGAGGTGCGCCGGCAGCGTCGGATGGTGGTGTCGTGCCACGCGACGGTCGCGAACTACGAGTACCTGGTCTACTGGCGCTTCTATCAGGACGGCAACATCGAGTGCGAGGTTCGGGCGACCGGCATCATGGTCACCACCCCGTTCCTCGAAGGTGAGAAGCCTCCACCGTTCGGCACTGTCGTCGACAAGAACACCTATGCGCCCTACCACCAGCACTTCCTGGTGGCGCGCCTGGACCTGGATGTCGACGGTGACGAGAACACGGTCATGGAGGTCGATTCGCTTGCCTCACCGCTTTCCGAGGAGAACCCGTACGGGTTAGCCCTGGTAACCAAGTCGACTCCGATCACCTCCGAGTCTGAGGCCGCGCGCGACTTCGACTGGTCGACTCAGCGGGCGTGGAAGGTCGTCAACCCCAACAAGCAGAACAAGGTCGGCACCGATGTGTCCTACAAACTTGTTCCCGGGGCGGCATTCCCGGCCATGATGGACCCGTCGACGCCGCAGTTTCTGCGGGCACCCATCATCGGGCATACCTTGTGGGTGACCAAGAACAGCGCCGAGGAACGTTGGCCAGCGGGCAACTACCCGACGCAGTCCGAGGTCGACACCGGGATGAGCGAGTGGGTCAAAGATGATGCCTCACTGGTGAACACCGATGTAGTGCTGTGGTACGTCTTCGGTGTCCACCACATCACCCGAATCGAGGAGTGGCCGATCATGTCGGTCGACACGATCTCGTTCTGGCTCAAGCCCGCTGGCTTCTTTGACCAGAACCCGTCGATTGATGCGCCACCAACTCCGAAGGGTGTGTCGGGCGCCTGTCACGACTGCTGATCAGTCGTCTCCCTCGTCCGGTGTCCAGGCCTGGGGCAGACTGGGCTGACCGGGGAACAGGAAGTCCACGAACGCTTTTGCGGTGGGCTGTGGCTCGTGGTTGGCCAGGCCGGGGCGCTCGTTGGCTTCGATGAACACGTATTCGGTCCGGGCGACGTCGGGGACGAGCAGGTCGACCCCGGTCACTGGGATACCGATGGCCTCCGCGGCGGCGACCGCCACCGACCGTAGTTCTGGATGCACTGTGGCGGTCACATCGTGGATGGTTCCGCCCTGGTGCAGATTCGCAGTCCGGCGTACCCGAAGGCGGGTCCCTTCCGGCAGGACGTCATCGAAGGACCAGCCCGCCTCTTTCACGGTGTTCTCGGCGACGTCATCGATCGGAATCCGGGACTCGCCACCGGTAGCGGCTGCACGCCGCCGGCTTTGTGCGTCGATCAGTTCGCGGACGGTATGGCGACCGGTGCCGGTGACCTCGGCGGGCCGGCGCAGCGCGGCCGCGACTACTTTGCCGTTGATCACCACCAGCCTCAGGTCGTCGCCTTCGGCGCGCTGCTCGATGAGGACCTCGGGGTGCTGCTGGCGGGCCCGGGCCAGCGCCGCGTCGAGTTCCGCGTGGCCATGGATCCCCACCGTGATGCCGTTGCCCTGTTCGCCATGCCGTTGCCCTGTTCGCCGCGGGTGGGCTTGACGACGACATCACCCACCTCGGCGAGGAACTCGTGGTCGGCATCATCGAAGGTGGCCAGCCGTCCGTCCGGCACGATAATGCCCGACTCGGAGACGATGCGCCGGGTCAGTCGCTTGTCGTCGCAGCGGCTCATGGCCACCGCAGAGGTGCACTCGGACAACGCTTCACGAGTGACGACGCTGCGCCCACCGTGCGAGAGGCGCATCTCGCCGGACTCAGCGTCGAGCACCTCCACCCAGAGCCCACGGCGCAGGGCCTCGTTGGCGATGATCCGCGCGTACGGATTGAGGTCGTCGACGGTTTCCGGCGGATGGGTGAACAGCGGCTCGGTGATGGCGTTCTCGCGTTTTACCGCCATCACCGGAACCCGGGTGACCCCGAGCTTTTCGTACAGTGCGATCGCAGCGGTGTTGTCTTGTGCCACTGAGAGATCCATGTAGGCGCGGTTGCGGGCGCGGTAGATCGCGCTGAGGGCGTGGGGCAGCGCGGCGCCTACGCCGGGCAGGGGCGCGGCCGGATCCACGGCCAACGTCCACAGGCTCGAGCCGTTCTCGGGGTCGCAGAACAGGACTTTGTGATCCACACCGGTCACTGTGCCGAGCACGGCTCCGTCGTCGTCGCGCACGGCGATAAGACAGTCGACGGATTCCTGGTGACGATAATTGTCCCAGATCGCTTCCACGGGTGCAGGCACCATTCCGCAAGCGCCAACTTCGCCGGTTCCGCGAACGGCTGTCCGAAAATGATTCGGCCCCAACCGAGTTCGAGCACAACGTCTCGGGCAATCGCGTCCACCATGTGTGGCGGTGAGGCATCATGGAGGGCGAGGGTGATTCCCTCGGGGTGGTGTTCGTCGGCATCTGGCTGAGGGTCGAGGGTGCTCATACGGCCGGTCCGTTAATGCGGTGCTGTTGCAGCCACATCTCGAGCAGCGCAGTCTGCCAGAGCTCGTTGCCCCGAAGCGGTGTGAGCTTGCCGTTGGGGTCGCTCAAGAGTCGCTCTACGGCCTCCGGGCGGAGCAGCCCACGTTCCTTGGCTGCGGGCGCGTAAAGCGCATCGCGGACCAGATCGAGGTACGGGCCTTCGAGATGGGTGAGCGCGGGCACCGGGAAGTAGCCTTTCGGGCGATCGATCACGTCGGCGGGGATCACCTGGCGAGCAGCCTGTTTGAGCACGCCTCTGCCGTCGTGGGCGATCTTGAATTGCGGGGACATGTTGCGGCCAATTCGACGAGCTCGTGGTCGAGGAACGGTACCCGGCCCTCCAGCCCGCAGGCCATCGTCATGTTGTCGACCCGCTTGACCGGGTCGTCGACCAGCATCACGGTGCTGTCCAGGCGCAGCGCCCGGTCCACCCCGGTCTCTGCGCCCGCTCGGGCGAAGTGTTCGGCGACGAAACGCTCACTGGGATCATCGTGGGTCGCGACTGCAGCGGACACCAGCGACGAGTAGGCCGATTGGTCCGGATCGACGAAGGCCGCGCGGTAGCTGGCCACCGCCCCTTCCAAGGATGCCGCAGTCGGCTCACCCATCGGCGGGTACCAGTGATAGCCGGCGAACACCTCGTCGGCGCCCTGTCCGGACTGAACCACCTTGACGTGCTTGGACACCTCCTGGCTCAGCAGGTAGAACGCCACGCAGTCGTGGCTGACCATCGGCTCGCTCATTGCGGCGATCGCGCCGTCGAGAGCGGGCATCATGCGGTCGGTGCCGATCCGGATCTGGTGGTGATCGGTGCCGAATCTCTCGGCGATGATGTCTGAAAGCCGGAACTCGTCACCCGCGACGCCACCGACCGACTCGAAGCCGATCGAGAAGGTCTTCAAACCGTGCTGGCCGGCCTCGGCGAGCCATCCGACGATCGGGCTGGAATCGACGCCACCCGACAGGAGGCAGCCCACCGGTACGTCGGCGACCAGCCGTCGCTTGACGGCCAGGCGCAGAGAATCGAGAACTGCTTCCTCCCAATCCGTTTCAGACCAGGCTGAGCGTTCGTCGGCGCGGGTGAAGTCCGGCTCCCAGTACGCAATGGTGATTGGCTTCTGATAGCCACCTCGTCCGTCGGGCTCGATCTTCACCAGCGGCGCGGGAGGGACCTTGCTGACGCCGCGCAGAATGGTGTGGGGTGGGCCCGCGGGCAGCCATGACTTCGGCCATCGGCACGACGGCGCTGATATCTGGGGTTTCTTCCGCCGAGGCGTACCTCGCCGGTAGCTCCACACACGCGTTCCACCGTACTCCAGTTCGGCCTTTGGGCTGGTGTGAGATCTTCGAACGTGACAGTTTGTGGAGACAGTTCGTGGAGATTTAGCAGGCGAATAGGAGAGAGCATGCTTTCGAAGGCCGATCTAGAGGGACAGGTCGCCTCGGGGGCCGTCGACACCGTAATCGTCGCGTTTTGCGACATGCAGGGCCGGCTGATCGGCAAGCGGGTTTCGGCGCGACTGTTCGTCGAGGATGTCGCAGAGCACGGTGCGGAGTGCTGCAACTACCTGCTGGCTGTCGACGTCGACATGAACACGGTCGACGGGTATGCGATCTCCAGTTGGGAGACCGGCTATGGCGACATGGTGATGACGCCGGACTTCACCACGCTGCGACTGTTGCCGTGGCTGCCCGGCACGGCGATGGTGATGGCGGATCTGTCGTGGACCGACGGGCGGCCCGTCACGCAAGCGCCACGCAGCATCCTGAACCGTCAAATCGATCGGCTTGCCGCCCGCGGGCTGGTGCCCTACGTCGGCACCGAGTTGGAGTTCATGGTGTTCGACGACAGCTTCAGGGCAGCCTGGCAGGCTGGATACCGCGGACTGACGCCGGCCACCGACTACAACGTGGACTACGCCATGCACGCGTCGACCCGGATGGAGCCGCTGCTGCGTGACATCCGCAATGGCATGGACGGTGCAGGCATGTACTGCGAAGGCGTCAAGGGTGAGTGCAATCTGGGCCAGCAGGAGATCGGGTTCCGTTACGACCATGCCCGGGTGACGTGCGATAACCACACGATCTACAAGAACGGCGCCAAAGAGATCGCCGATCAGCACGCCAAAAGCCTGACATTCATGGCGAAATACGATGAGCGCGAGGGTAACAGCTGCCACATCCACATCTCGTTGCGAGGTGACGACGGGGCCGCGGTATTCGCTGACTCCGACGACGAGCTGGGAATGTCCGCGATGTTCCGCAGCTTCATCGCGGGCCAGCTGGCTACGATGCGCGAGCTGACGCTGTTCTACGCGCCGAACATCAACTCCTACAAGCGTTATGTGGACGGCAGCTTCGCGCCCACAGCCGTCGCCTGGGGGATCGACAACCGGACCTGCGCGATGCGGGTGGTCGGCCACGGCCACGGCATGCGGGTGGAATGTCGCGCCCCCGGCGGCGACGTCAACCAGTACCTTGCGGTGGCGGCGCTGATCGCCGGTGGCCTTCACGGTATCGAGCAGGAGCTCGAACTTCCCGAGGCCCTGCAGGGCAACGCGTACACCAGTGGTGCCCAGCGGTTGCCGACCACGCTGGCCGAAGCCGTTGAATTGCTTGATAATTCGCAGGTAGCGCGCGCCGCGTTCGGCGATGACGTCATCGACCACTATCTCAACAACGCACGCGTGGAACTCAAGGCGTTCAACGCCGCAGTGACCGACTGGGAGAGGGTGCGTGGCTTCGAACGGCTCTAGTCCCCGCGCGAGCAGACGCAAACTCGCACAGAATCACTCTGAATCACGCGAGTTTGCGTCTGCTCGCGCTGAGGGGGTTCGCGCTGAGGGGGTGGGCGCTGAGAGGGTGGGCGCCCGGCCGCTGATCGGGCTGACCACCTATCTGCAGCCGGCCCAAACCGGAGTGTGGGACGTGCGGGCCAGCTTCTTGCCCGCCATCTACTTCGAAGGTGTCGGGCAGGCCGGCGGTATCTCGGTGCTGCTGCCGCCACAGCCAGTGGACGCGGGTATCGCCGGGCGCGTGCTCGACGGCATCGATGCAGTGATCATCACCGGCGGCCGCGATGTCGACCCGGCGGCGTACGGGGGTGCGCGTCACCCGGCGACCGATGAGCCCAGCGCGGACAGTCGCATGCGTGACGCCTTTGAGATCGCGTTGCTGCAGGGAGCCCTGCGCCGCGGTATGCCGGTGCTGGGTATCTGCCGGGGTGCCCAGGTGCTCAATGTCGCACTTGGCGACACGTTGCACCAACACCTGCCCGACGTTCTCGAACACAACCGCCACCAGCAGGG
>ERZ888423.986-NODE-986-length-27002-cov-8.459346_pt1 | contig 27002 bp, 25 predicted proteins | sample MGYA00520523_ERZ888423 | MGnify/ENA primary metagenome ERZ888423 (study PRJEB32303, sample SAMEA104408611) | aquatic metagenome | biome: Brackish water; feature: Pelagic; material: water | place: Baltic Sea | collected 2014-06-08T10:24:00 | depth 30,27 m ...
GCGTAGCCGCGGATCGCTGACACGATTTCTGGGTCGGCTACGTGGGAGAAGACATAAAATCCGTCACGCTTTAGTCCCGCGACCGCCTGATCGATTTCACTGGAGTCAACGAATCTACTCGGTGACGAAGATGCCACCTGCCAAGCGGAAGAATCTTGAACGTTAATTGCCTTACGAGAAACCCATTTACCCACTTTGGGGTGAAAGTCCATGGAAGAACGCATGTCGTACTGACTTTGCGGATCTGTTGAAGTGGGAACTGGATTCGTGGCGTCGAACTTCTTGGCAGCCTTGAGCGTGTTTCGTAGCCGTGGAATACGAAGAACGTTCTCAATCACTTGGTTCATAAGGAGAACTTTACTCCCTATTTTGTCAGGTTTTCCGATTGAACGTCGACTTCACTTTGCTGACAAGTGTTGCGGCAAGTTGCGGGTAGGAAAGGTAGGTCGCAATCGAGTCACTCTGGCTCGAATCAGCATTAACCACACCCAGCCCTCTGGAGTAGTTGGAATTGACTACAACACCCAAGTACCCGCGGGCAATGTCACTGAGCCCTATCCCCCGAAGCAGATATTCCATGTGTTGGGACTGGTTGTGGAAAACCTTGATCCATGGTTCACGCGGGTGAATCTCGATCACACCTGATTTTTGCAACCACATGTTGTACCACGTGAATTCATAGGGCGAAAATTCCAAAGCGTCCGCATACGTCCAGTCTCGTGGAGCTAGAAAATCCTTCACGAATGATTCCAGAACGTTACGCGAAAAGACGGTGTGACCGTGACAGGTAAGCACCACCCGAGAATCCACACCCACTATTTCAGCGATGCTGCGCAGTTCCGCTTCCCTTGAGACCCAATACTGGTTGTAGTACTCGGGTTCGACTGATAATTCGAGGTCTTGGACTAACACGGAATACGGAGTATCAGAGTCAAACATGAAGTCAGAAACGCCAAAAGGACGGATGAACTCCGCGTCAGAGTCCACACAAAAATAGTTCTGAGCCAACCCCAACTCCCAAAACGAGAGTTTCACAATCTCTTGATTGATATAGCCCGGCCGCATGCCGTGAACTTCATGATCCACCAAGTGGCCAACCACAAGCTGCTCGGACAGGAGCGTGACCGATTCACCAGACAGCGGGTCAAATAGTTCCAGATCAGTTTCCGGAACTACCAGAAAAAGCTGAATAGCATCTGACTTGAATTGGTGGAAGCTTTTCACCATGCGTTGCGCGTATTCGAAGTCCCCCGAATACGACTTGCACAACATGGCAAAATTTTCCAAGGGTTATTCCTTTACTGCTTCGATCAAGCCGGCTGAACACAGAAACATGCCACGCCAGGACGTGTCACCTTCAAGGTCCATTTGCGCCTGGCGGTACACCTTCGGGTCAATACTTCCAGCCAACATGGGGTATGCGGGGTGGTAGTTGTACCAGTGGAACTGCAGGTCTTTGTAGTCAAATGACTTCACAATCTCAGAGAGCTCGAACGGGTTGTGGAACTTGGACAGGATTTCGTCGTAACCATCACCCGTTGGCCTGGTTCGTTTGGGTGGCTTGTCCACTGCCAAACGTTGGTCCAGATCAGCCGACACGATCTCACGAATGCTCTCGGGAACATCGGGCAAGAGTTCGTCCATGACGAACTCTTTGGTCAATCGGTTGAATGTGAACATGGAGAACATGGAGTTGCGAAACTGCAGCAGCAGCCTGCCGCCGGGCTCGAGGAACTTGTCCATGGAGTCGACGAACCACCGGTCGTCTTCCACGTGAGGAATCACGCCAAGGGCCATAACGGCTTCAAATGAACCGGCGCGTTTGCGCTCAGTGTCAATTGCCTCGTGACTCTGTACATCAAGTAAATTTATGGATTCCGGATCTAACCCGTGTTCGGTCATGTTGGCTCGGGCAAATTTCACCATTTCCGGTGAGACGTCATTACCCGCAACCCGAATTCCATCTCCTGCAATGGTGACCAGCGGGGTTGCGTCCCCAACTCCGTGCTCGTAGAGAGAAGTTACGCCTGCATCAGCCAAAATCCGGCGGACGAGCTTCAAACGGAAGAAGTTGGCTGGGTATTCCTCATTGGTCCAGATTTTCTCTTCGTTGTACTGGTCAGAGTAAGTTGAAGCGCTACCGTCGTAATGGGAAGCAACCGACATTAGTTCCTCTTTTCTAAGTGCGAGTACGTGATCAAACCGTGCTCGGCAAGTTCAGCTGCCAGCAAGGATATTTCAGACAACGGACGCCCCGTGAGCGTGGCTATATCTTGCTCGGAGTGTGAGCCGTCCGAGTACGCCAAGATATGGGTTCGTAGTAGTACTTCATCAGCCACCGTTCGCGCGTGCATGGTGTGATACAAACCGCGCTTACCCAACTGTGGTTCACCTTTGATGGGGGTAGTCAGGTACTCCGAGGCTTCAAGTTCTGCAATGCAATCCCGAACAAGTTCAAACCCGCCCTGCAGACCGGCTGGAGTCACGAATTCCAAATCGTCCGCGGAGGTGTGGTACTCATCAAAGTGTCCGTAACGCGTGCGCATGAGTGAAATCAAAGGTAGGTCAACCCCCGGGGCGCAGTATTGCCGCTCATCGCTTCCGCGATCCATAAACGAGTACACAACCGGCTGAGAAGTCGCAGCGATCACCCGTTGCGCTATCCGGTCGATTGGAGTGTTTCCATCACGTGAGGCGAGATACGAGTAGTCCCCTTCGTCTCCAATGCAGGTCAAATTGAATCCAGCGACGACATGAGACTGAAGTTGCTCCAGATTCTGACTTAAGTAGGTAATTGGCCCGATGGTTTCTGGGACAAAAACAAATCTGTAGGTGTATTTGCGAGATGTCAATGACGTGAGCCAGCGAGCCAAAGCAACGGCAACGACGGGCCCTGAGAGCTCGTTATTCGCCAAGGAGGGGTGACACACGTAAGTCGAGATAAAAACCTCTGAGTCGCTCTCACCGGGCAACACCCACTCCCCGTAGGTCAGAGACCCAGGCTCCAAAGTGGAATCAATGACCGCCCGGTAGGACCCGGGCACCAATGTGTCACGTTGATTTTGCGTGAGGCAAAAACCCCAAGTTCGGTTGTAGTAGCTCGTGACATATGGAATTGCATCGGGGTGATCAGGATCAGAATGTAAATGAGCCTGCAAAGAATCAAAATCAATCTCAAGGTCTACCGGCTCGGAGTAACTCACCACGTGAACATTGCTGTCGGCCGAATCAATGATTCGCTCACCGGTAGGGCCAACCAAGTAAGCCCTGGTCAGGTTCCATTCAAGGGGAACAACCCAGTCGAGCACCACGGTGCCTGATTCAACCTCGTGAACCTCAAGCCCTGGCAAGTACTCGGAAAAGACTTTTAGGGTATCCCTAACCCCATTACCCGTAATGCTCCGCGGGAAATCCCACACCCGCTGGGCGAGTGAATGCATGAATTCGCCCTCAATGAGCGCAGCACTAGCAGATTCCGCGGAAGGCACGCGCCTAGACTAGCGTCACCATGGATTCCCCTAAACCGGCTCGCGTACTACTGATTATCGCGACTTTAGGCCAGCGCCCAGCCTTTCTAGCGCAGACCATTGCGTCAATTCACGCCCAAAGCGTCCCGGTTGACCTGGTGATTGTGGGACCGACCGACAATCGAAATTTGCGGGAGATTTCTGAAACCCAGAAAATCCCACTCTTACCCGATCCAGGCTCACTCCCAGAAGCAATAAAACTCGGCGCAACCCACATCCAAGACCACCACGAGTTCGTGAACTGGCTCAATGACGACGACCTGCTCGAACCCAACACCCTTCACGCTGTCATGGAAACTCTCGATGCGAACCCAAAAGCAACGCTCGCATTTGGTCACTGCCGTTACATAAACACCGATGGAAAAGAACTTTGGGTGAGCAAAGCAGGGAAACTCGCCCCGCTGATTTTGCCGTGGGGACCAGATTTAGTCCCACAACCCGGAATGTTAGTTCGAACCAGCGCTTGGAAAAGTGTCAACGGAGTTGACCCAAGTTACTCCCTAGCTTTTGACCTTGACCTGCTTTTGCGCCTGAAAAAAATTGGCCCGTTAGTCGCGGTGAATTACGTGGTTTCAAGTTTCCGTTGGCACCCCGACTCACTCACCGTGGACGACCGAACCAAGAACCTCAAAGAATCGGAGCGAGCAAAACGTAATGCTCTACCGGCCGCCCTCAAGCCAATTTCACCACTGTGGGACGCACCCGTGCGTTGGGCTATCCGTAGGGCAGCAAACCGAGTTTCCTCTCAAGCCCAAGCCAAAAGCTAGATTCAAAACCTAAGAACGACGAAGGTTGCGGGCAAGCCACACACTTGCATAGTGTTTCCCGTAGTTAAGGCGCTCTACGAGCGATGCAAAACCCCGAGGTTTCAAAATCATCCGACGGGCTTGGTGGAACTCACGAAATGAGTCCTGCCAGCGCTCCGTTGACACCCCGCCCTCAAAAAACGTGGCAATTACGCGATCAGTCATGAATGGATCTGAAACCAGACTAAGTGAAAGTGCTGCTGCGTAATCTGCACTGATCGAATACTTGGCGTCAAAGCCTCCTGCGGCTCGCAGTGAATCAGTTCGAATGATTGTGCCTTGGTGGGGTGGAAATGCCCCTCGGGCAAAGAGTGCCTTCTTTTCAGTGTGATAATCCCAGCTCTTGCTAACGACTGTTTTGCCACTTGCTTCACTGATCTCAACTTGACCAACAACCCACACCGGCTCTGCTTCATTGATTATCTGTTGCAAGTCCGCGATCACTTGCGGGTCGGCAAGTGAATCTCCAGCGTTTAAATAGTAAATATACTTTCCGCGAGCAAGACTTAAGCCTGCATTCATGGCCGCATAAATTCCCCGTGGTTCGCACCAACTAAAAAGGGCGCTGGCAATCAAAGAGTCTTTCACAGCAGTTTCGACGGTGGTGGAATTTTTTGAACTGTCAACAACCAAATACTCGACTCCTGCCAAATCGACCTGCCCAACAAGTGAACGGATCGTTTTTTCAAGACCCGGTAAGTCGTCCTTCACGACAGTCACCACTGTCAGCCACGGAACTTCATTCACCATTGAAACTCAGGAACTCTCAGTTGAACGCGCTGAATCGTGCACTGACGCTGGTGGAGACACGCTTTGAAATGCTTGGTCCACACTGAGTTTTCGTAGCACATCAATGCTTTGCCACTGGTTTGTCTCTCGTTGAGTCAAAGGCTCCGTACTCAGCGGATAAACATTTCGGTGCACCAAAAAGTACTGCGGGTGCCAACTCCAAGGAGCAGAAGGGTCACCCTTGAACACTTGCAGAGACTCTTGGTGCCTGTAGCGTGAAACAGTGTCAATATGGGCAATAAAATCAATTACAATTAAGTGACCACCCTCAGACAAAAGCGAATCCACTTTTGCCGCCAATAGGAACAAAGATGTTCGCGGCAACAGGTACAACAAATGCCCAACCACAATCGTGTCAAAAGTTGAACCCGACCAAAAATCTAAATCCTCTGGGGCTATTCCCGAACGAATATCAAGATCGGGATACAAGCCTTTCCCTTCTGCTATCGCGGACTGAGATGCATCAAGGCCGGAGCCACGAGCTCCAAAAGCCTTTCGCGCTTTTTCTAATCGGAATCCTGTCGTGCAACCAATTTCCAGGACCGACTTAATGGGAGAAACTGCATTAATGATTTCCATCTGCTCAAACGCAGGGTCAGCGATAGTCCCGATTCCGTCGTAATTCACACGATGGTACCTATCTCCGTCCGCTCCCAAGGCTGCTTGTTCCTCTGGAGTCATTAACTCAACGGTCCACTTGAGTGTTGCGTCTTAATCAAAACGCGCCCCGAGTAATCAATCGGGTGCATATATGGCCGGTGGCCGAGTTTTTCAAAGTACTCGTCCACCGCCTTGCGAGCACCCTGCCAGTGTCCATAGTCGTCGAAAATACACACCCCACCCACAGCCAGTCGTGGGTAAAGAACTTCAAGTTCCATGCGGGTGGATTCGTACCAGTCAGTGTCTAAACGCAAAAGTGAAATCGTTTCAGGAAATATCGATTTAAGAGTTTGAGCAACGTCGCCTTCAACAAAGGTGAAGTTCTCAAATGGGTAACCGGTGGAACGAACATTTGCTTGGACGTCTGGTAAACCGGCAACGCACCACACATTGTCACCGTCAGCTACGGCGGTCGTGGAAAGCATGTCGGCAGCCGTGACTCCTGTTCCCGCTTCAACGTCTGCTGCAGTTGGGTCAGTCATGCCAGCAAAAGTGTCGTAGAGCCAAATCTTTCGATCCGTAACGCCCAGGTCCGAGAGTTCCGTCACCATAGCCATGACACTGCCACCGCGCCACACGCCGCATTCGACAAAGTCGCCAGGGATTTCATTGCTCACCGCGTGCCGCACCGCGTTGATCAATGACCACAATCGCTCACTTGACGTCATGGTGAATGGCTTTAGGGAACCAATAAGTTCTGAATCACGCGGAGTTGCTTCGACGGGCAACCTGGACTCTCCTGAGGAGACTCGTGAGATTTGTAACCCAACTCTACGGGCTGTTTGGTCCACAAATCGTTCAAATGCACTCACCTGCGCATTATGTCAGTTGGCTTCGCGGTCTCTGACCATGGAAAGCTGCAGAACCGGAGCTGGTTCAACAAACAGGCACTCGTTGGGACCTACTTCACCATTTTCAAAGAGACGCATGAGCGTGGCATTGAGCTTCCAGTCAATGGGTACGACAGGAGCAGGTGGTTGGGCATCAAAATCCGCCACTACTTTGGCCAAGAAGTCAGTCCGGAATGCAATGGCACACACCGTATTAGTGACGGGCCGCTCCGATTCGTAGACCACTCGAGCCGAACTACCAATCCACTGATTCTCACTGCTAAGTTTTAGCAGGTGCTGAACCCCAATTTCCGTCAAAGGAAATGATGCTGAAAGGTTTACCATGCTCACTGGTCCCGGAGTGTCGGTTAGTTCAACGAGGCCGATTGCTAAGTCTCTTGTATTTGAAGCATAAGCATCGTCTTCCAAGATGACCGTCCAGAGAGACCCCGACTCGATTGCTGCACGGTAAAGATCCACGTGTGAATACTCAATATTGAGCAGGCGTCGTAATTCGGTAGTCACCGAATTTTTACGTCGATTTAGGCGGAATTTGACCGAACGTCCAGCAATGCGGATCTGCTCACGATGGCGATTTGGGCCATTTAGATAGTCACGCCACACCCCCTCAAGTTGAATCTCAGCGAGGACCGACTCTCGTGCCATATGGGAATCAAGTTCAAAAGGATAAAGATCAAAGAGGTTTTCACAATTTATTTGTACGGTTGTCGCAATTCCAAGATATTCGAATTCGCGACCAAGAGAAGCGGCCAATCCTTCGGAGCCTTGAGCACTGAGAAAGCGTGAATTCGCATGGCTGACCAAACCAATAAAAATTGAGTTTTCTTTATCCATGATCCGCTAAACCTGTTGCCGTCGGCCGGAGTTGCTGGAAAGGACAACAAAAAGAAGCACACACATGTAGGCCGTCATATAGGAGAACGAATGAATTGTCTCAGTTAGCCCCGCCAGTAAGACGAACACGACTAAAGCCAAATTTCTCCCAAAGTCAATTGATGCTGAACGTAGTGAAAGCAGCAGCGCACTCACAAAGGTACCAACACTAAGGAATAGCATCGGGACCCCAAATCGGACCAGCTCGTCAAATAACACGCTGTGCGCGTGCTGATGCGGAACAAAACTTGGATCGGAATCCCTACTATTAACAAAATCAATAATTCCAGAATCACCCACGCCAAACCACGGGCTTTGTAGCCACAAGTCCCCAAAGTCAAACCAAATGGTTGCCCGCCCGTTCAAACTGCGGTCAAAAAAGAAAACATAAGCGAAATAAGCCACAGCGAGACCCACTAGCACGATCACCCTCAAAGAGATTCCATTTTTGATCCGCGAAATAGGCGCACTCCACAAGGCAAGAATCACAAGAGCCACACCTACGGCAAAAACTGTCGAACGAGCCTGACTCAGAGTGAGAATCACGATCCCGCTACTCAGAAATACGTAACGGTTCGCTTTGTTGTAGTTAAATGCTAAGACAACAAGTAGGCCTCCAATGGGAGCGGCGTAGTTCACGCTCCCGAAGGGACCACCCCACCGGGTTTCTATTCCCAAAAGTTCGCCAAGGAGCGGGATCCGACTCCCTCCGCTGTCGGTTACGTCAAAGCCGTCGGGCCCGAAGCCCAATACCCCGAAAAGGATGGATGCAACCGATACTGCGATCAGACTGTAGCCAAGCGTTAGCCCGGAAAACCAAACGGCTTTGAACGTTGGAGGCTTGACGCTGACCATAATCAAAGCAAATGGAACGACGAAGGCAGTCAGGTTAAAAAGCGAACCATCAAGTTGAATCCGAACCACCTGGTAAAGCCAAGCAGTGAACATGAATAACAGTGCTACGCGAGCAAGGGGCGAAAGTGGAACTGATGCTTGAGAAAAAAGCCAACTAATGACAGCTGACACAAAAAGCGCGAATGCAACCCAAATTCCCCAATCTTGACCTTTGAACACGTTTTCATTGGGGGCGATCGAGTGGAAGTACGCGCTCATGGCGGGGATAGTGAAAAGAATCGGCAGAAACCACAGTCCAATATCGGAGTTGGATTTGCCGGCTCCCGTTCTCACGTTGGAGATCTTAACCACACGGGAGGCCCGCTCCAAAGACCAAGAAAAAGAAACGCTGCGTCGGTGGCCACACGATCGGGGTAAGTTACCCACGTGAGCCACGCAAGAAACCTGGAATCCGCTGAGCCTGATGTGAAGCACAATGGGCTAAACGTGGTGGATTTTCCGACTCAAAGAATCCCAAAGGCGATCTCCAAAGCCGTTGCACTGCTTCCGCCACAAAAGCGACGTCTACTTTTTCTAGCCTCTGGAATCCAAATTTCTCTCGGGATTCTTGACCTTGTCGGAATCGCTCTGATCGGATTGGTGGCGGCAGTTGCGGTTACCGGTGTTGATTCAGTAGCCACATCAGCGGATGGATCACCGAACCTTCCTCAATGGGCTGAGTCGTTTCTTTCTTCAATCGGGCTCGGGAGCCTCACTTTTAGCCAACTCACCGTAATACTCGCGCTCGCAGCCGTCGGTATTTTGGTTCTCAAGACACTTCTCTCCGCCATAATGTCGCGTCGAATCATTAGATTTCTTGCGAACCGTCAGGCAGATGTGTCGGTTCGTTTAGCGAATGAATTTTTACGCCGGCCATTATCTGTCGTGCAGCGGTGGACCACGCCAGAGGCAATGTACGCGCTTGGAAGTGGGGTAGGCGCGGCAACAGTTTCACTGCTGGGCTCTGCAATTACCATCGCTGCGGAATTGTTTCTGTTCACTATCGTGGGAGTGAGCCTTTTACTATTTGACCCACTCCTCACCGTCATTTCGATTGTGCTCTTTGGCGCGATCGCATTCATTCTCTATAAAGTCCTTGGGTCTTGGACTGCTCGGAACGCTCAGATCATTACCGACTCTTCTATTGACACGCTTACGGCGGTATCAGAAGCGTTATCAACTTACCGTGAAGCAACGGTGTTGAATCGTCGTGACCTTTACATTGAACGCTACGAACGACTCGTAGGACGCTACGCAAAGGCGAGTGCCACAGCGAGTTTTATCATGGAGATACCAAAATACATTTTGGATATTGCCCTCTATGTTGGCATTCTGATTCTGGGGGTGGTCCAGTTCCTGACAAAGGACTGGACTTCAGCGGCTTCCACCGTCGCTCTCTTTCTGGCTGCCGGGTCGCGAATTCTCCCCGGCTTGCTACGGTTACAAGGAGCCACGATCACGATCAGGAATGCCGCGGTACAAGCTCAACCAACGTTTTTCATGTCCGACTACCTGGCTTCAACCGCGGATGCGGAAACCCAGGAAGAATCCAGCAGAGTAAGAACTCGCTCTCGAGAGATCCACGATCAAATCGAACGCGGTTACGGGGACTTCAAGGCAGACATCACAGTCACGGATGTTTCTCTGACCTATAGTGACGCGTCAGCGCCGGCTCTAGCTAGCGCCACCTTGTTCGCCGCCACCGGGACTTCGGTGGCCTTGGTGGGGTCAACTGGAGCGGGTAAATCCACCCTCGCCGACGTGATTCTTGGCGTAATGAAGCCCGACTCCGGTGAGGTTACAATCAGTGGGATTGATCCTCGATCGGCAATCGATCGTTGGCCAGGGGCCATTTCCTATGTTCCGCAAGCGGTGGCCTTGGTCGCCGGTTCAGTTCGAGAAAACGTTGCATTAGGACTGATCGGAGATGAGATTGACGATTCACTCGTCTTAGAGGCATTGCAGCGAGCTCACCTTGACACTTTTCTTGTTGAAAGCCGTGAGGGACTTGACACCATGATCGGTGAAAGAGGCTTTCGTCTCAGTGGAGGCCAGCGCCAGCGGCTTGGGATCGCGCGAGCCCTCTACACCCGTCCGAAGCTCTTAGTTCTTGACGAGGCCACGAGCGCACTTGACGCCGAGACGGAACAGTCAATTATGCGAACTCTTGAAGAACTTGAGGGTCAAGTAACCACCATCACTGTGGCGCACCGCCTTGCAACCGTTCGCTACGCGGACCAGGTTCTTTACCTCGCAGGTGGGAGGATCACCGCCCGCGGCTCCTTCGAAGAAGTCCGATCACAGGTGGTTGATTTCGACCGTCAAGCCAACCTCTTAGGCCTCTAACAATCATGAACTACAGCGCCCAAGATGTGTCAGCGGTTGTCTGCACCATGAACTCAATTGAATCTATTGAGGTTTGCCTGCAGTCTTTGCGAAACTGCGGCGTCGGGGAAATTATTGTGGTCGACGCAAATTCTCATGATGGAACTCGCCAGGTAGTAGTAAACTTTGCAGACAAAGTTATCACCGACCCCGGTGTCGGGTTAGGGGTTGCCCGCAATCTCGGAATTGCACAAAGCCAAGGCTCCCTCGTGCTTAACTTCGGCTCAGACAACGTGATAGAACCTCCTGAACTAGAAAAAATGATCCGTGCCCTGTCATCAGAATCACTGGCCGGAGTCAGCGCACAGACCAGGGTTCAGGGAAATGACTATCTTGCCCAGAGTCTCAACACGTGGTGGCAGAGTCGTTTCCGCAGTGGGCCAGCGAGCGTTATTGGAACGCCATCGCTCTTTATGGGGCAAATGTTGCGCGATAACCCCTTTAACACCTCCCGCCAATTCTCCGATGATACCGAGTTATGTGAACGTTGGTCGCTAAAATTCGGTGCCAAATTTTCTATCAGTGATGCAGTCGTCCAAGAAGTAGGTAAAAGCAGTTGGTCCGAGATAGCGCAGCGTTGTCGAATGTACGGGTACTCAGACTATGAAAATTTTGCGCAAGGACGCGAACGCGACTGGTCAACACCTCGCAAAATCAAATCTTTCATGCATCCTTTGAAGGTGGACTTCTTACAACCACTAGCACGTCTACCCTTAAGAGTTGCTTTCAAGAACATACCTTTCCTCGCCGCGTTCACTTATATGCGATACGCGGCTTGGATTCGGACGACACTTGTCAAAGAGAAACTGGCTGGAGAAGAAACAAACCTAAAGTAAAAACATTTATCGTTCAGCGATTGAGCGTCGTCATCGATGAATACTCACATGAGAGGATTAGATCGTGCAGCAGGAAACTTCAATAGTTATGGTTCCTAATTTTTTTCAACGCAATTGGTTTCCGCTGACCTCTGGACTTATTTGCTTCCTCTGGGCTTGCCTTGCGTGGCTTACAGTGACCCCGAATCAGGACATTCTCGCGGACGGGATCCAAGCTCAATCAGTACTCACCGATCCGCGAATTGTGCTGTCATTCCCTGGACAAAAACATGGTGGTCCTCTTGAATACCCAGCGATACTACTTGCTGAGGCATTTGCTCCAGGGAATTATTACGCGAACGCGCTCATTCGCCCATTCCTAGCGTTCGCAACTGGTTTTATCCTCGCCCTTCTTTTTGGGCGGCTATTTCCACTCGCGCCACGATGGTCATTTATTGCAGCTATAGCGGTTGGCCCCACAATCATCCATGGGTTGTTAGGTCCAGACGGCAACACGGTCGGCGTGTGGTGGCTTCAACCGAACTGGGACATGGCTTGGCTGTTTGGCGTGTCTGGAGCACTCGTCATTTCCCAATTCCTCAATAAGGACACAAGCGGTCAGGACTTCGCGAGCTATTGGTGGCCCGTTTTGGGTGGGTTGTTCTTCGGATTAGGTTTCTTTGCCCACCCGGCGATCATTTTGATGCTCATTCCCCTCGCCGTCTTGGTAGTGCTCAGATCACGCTTCAGCGTAAAAATCTACTTGCTAACAATTTTCGGTAGCTTGGTCGGCATTTGTCCCGCAGCCATCAGTTATGTGGTGAACGCCGGAGTAAACACATGGGATCCTTCCCATGGCGCATTTATTTCGGTGGACTACTACTCGAGCATGGGTGGGTCTGTGCTCGGGCTTAATGGGGTACCTGACTACATGACGGTCTTGCTCCCCTATGGTCTGGGGCTGTCACCTTCCACGATGCTGATTTCGGGAACAGTCCAGTCGATTTTGATGTGGATTTTTGTGGCGTTAATTGTCTTCTCTTCAGTCTTTTCTCTCGTCAAGGTCTTGAGGAACAGGGAGCCGGTTGGTTCGGGTGCGGCAATAGCCCTGACCTGGCTCTCCGTTATGGGAACCATGGTCGTGTTCATCACTTTCATTGATCCCGTTTGGATTTATAGCTCTGGTTTGAGCATTTTGTTCTGGCTCTCCGTTGGAGCGCTGCCATCAATATTTGCGCTTCGCTGGTTGGGCAACAGCCTCACTATCGGTGTCATCACTCTCGCTGGACTGTCGACAATCACTCACAATGCGAAATTCTATGGAGATATCCCACTGCGTATCCAGGAAAAAATAGACGTCATGCACGAAAAGAAATCGACCGCCCAGAAACTCGAACAGGCGGGTGCGGAATTTGTCTTTGGCTCTTACTACGACGTAATTCCTATTGGCTATGCCTCAGGCATGAACATGAGGACTATTACCAACAAATATAACCGCTTCCCTCTAACTCCCGCGGAACTAGAACTCGAAAGCATTCCAGTCGCTATCAATACAACTCCTTCAGATCCATGGGGTGAAGAGTCACTCCAGGCTGCCCAATCAGGCTGTACCCCTCGGAGCGAAACAGTTTCAGACTCTTTTGGAGTTTTCCAGATTTTTGATTGCCCACCGGCCTCGGTGGACTTCCGGAGATAAGCTGACCGAAGAGGGTCAACGTTGACTCTCGGCTGCACTAACTTACGGTTGTCTTAGCGCCTGCTAATAAAATCGGATCGGGCTTCCATCGCCTCGTATCCCAGGAGTCACCATTACACGGCCGATGATTCCCACGTCATGGTCGGATCTGCCAGCAGAAGTTGGTCAAATTGAACCATTGCAGCAGCCATCGAATTAAAATCAACGGTATGGCGCCAACTGAGTTCCAAATAAGCTTTTCGACTGTCGCCCACAAGTAAATTCGTGTCCGATTTTCTCTGGTTGACCTCGGAGCTGACTACAAGTTCAGACCAATTAACGACTCCAGCCGCTGCGAAAGCCCGATCAATGAAAAATGAAAGACGATGCGAAATGCCTGTTGCTAATACGTAGTCGCTTGGAGAATCTGCCGCAACCATGAGTTGCATCCCCCGCACGTAGTCGGGCGCCCAACCCCAATCTCGGGCTACTTCAATATCTCCCAACTCCAGAACACTCTGAAGGCCAGCGGCAATTCTGGCAACCGCCATGGTAATTTTGCGCGTTACAAAGCCTTCACCCCGCAGAGGTGATTCGTGGTTGTAAAGAATCGCATTAGTCGCAAAAATCCCCTCATTTTCACGGGCTCTCCTCAACATGGAGATCACTTCACTCTTCGATTTCGCATAAGGCGAGTTAGGAACCGGCTCTGTCTCCTCGTTTTGTGGTGATCGGTCAACTCCTTCAAAGATCGATCCAGAAGCCGCTGTGACCAGTCGAGGAGAAACACCACTCGAACCTTTAATAACTTCGCGCATACCAACCAGAATCGCCTCCACAGAGTCAATATTGACCTCGCGGGTCAACACAGGGCTCGCTATCGATTCAACAATTGAACTGATTCCGCCAAAGTTGAAAATTTCATGCGGGGCGTAATCACGGACCAAAGCGATCAACGACTCTTGGTCACGCAGATCACACTCCGCAACCTCAATACCTGAGGCATAGGCCTCAAGGCGTGCAACGTCAGCAGATTCGTGGCCGGGCTTTACCAACCCCAGAACAGAACAACCTGAAAGACGCAGCGAGCGGGAAAGGATTGAACCGTCCTGGCCCGCAGCTCCGGTAATGAGTACGCGCTTTGTACTAATTAGAACTGCCCCTCGGGAGCACCTTCGAGTCGAGCAACGTCAGCGTCAACCATAATTTTTGCCAATTCAGGCGGGAGAATTTTAGCTTCCCAACCCAATTTCGCCTTAGCTTTTGCGGCGCTACCGATTAACTCATCAACTTCAGTTGGGCGGAGGAACTTAGGGTCAAATTTTATGTAGTCTTCCCAATTCAGTCCGGCGTGTTCGAATGCGAAGGTTAAGAAATCTTTGATTGTGTACGCGGATCCTGTTGCCAACACGAAGTCATCTGGCTCGCTCACTTGCAGCATGCGCCACATTCCATCGGTGTATTCGGGCGCGTAACCCCAGTCGCGAACTGAATCTAAGTTGCCCATCCAGAGTTCTTTCTGGCTACCTTTCGCAATATTGGCAACGGCCATGGTGATCTTGCGGGTAACAAATGTTTCGCCACGGCGTGGTGACTCGTGATTAAACAACTGGCCATTAACCGCGAACATGTCGTATGCCTCACGGTAGTTACGAGTGATCCAGTAGCTGTACACCTTTGCTGCACCATAAGGGCTACGCGGATAAAAAGGCGTGTCCTCATCTTGGGGGGGTGGACTCGCCCCAAACATCTCACTTGTTGAAGCTTGGTAAAAACGCATTGACTTATCCACTCTCCGGATTGCCTCAAGTAGATTCAGGGTGGAAACTCCCGTGGCCTCAGCCGTATAAAGCGGTTCGTCGAAAGAAACTCGGACGTGGGACTGAGCCGCCAGGTTGTATACCTCCTGTGGGCAGATATCAGATACCAATTGATGCATTCGAGCAGCATCGGTCACGTCGCCATAATGTAAGTGCAAATTACGGCCAGGAAGGTGATCCTCATGGTGCAGGTGATCAATCCGACTTCGATTGAACGTCGAGCTACGTCGAACGACACCGTGGACCTCGTAGCCCTTGTCCAGCAACTGCCCGGCCATGTAGGAACCGTCTTGCCCGGTAACACCGGTAATCAGGGCCCGCTTTTGCTCGCTCAAGGTTTCCTCCAAGATCAGTCAAAGTATCCCTCCAACCCTACCGCTGAACCACTACTCTCCCGTGAATGGAGGCATTGTTGCTGAGCCATCTGCGCTCACACCAGAGCGCTTAAACACCGACTTCACGGTCCAAACCAAGATCGCCAGATCCAATCGCGTTGATTGGTTGTCCACGTACCAAACATCAAGTTCGAATTTCTCTTCCCAACTCAGTGAATTGCGGCCTGACACCTGCGCCAGACCTGTGATTCCTGGCCTGACCTCGTGCCTTCGGGCCTGCCTCGCTGAATAGAGCGGCAAATACTCCACGAGCAACGGCCTTGGTCCCACCAAGCTCATGTCGCCACAAACCACATTCCACAGCTCCGGTAACTCATCCAAACTCGTGGAGCGCAAAAAGTCACCGAATCGAGTCAGCCTTTGCGAGTCAGGTAAAAGATTTCCCGATAAATCCCGATTACTTGTCATACTGCGAAACTTGACCAACTCAAAAGGCTCCCCAGTCAGACCGGGCCGAACCTGTCGAAAGAGCACTGGGGAACCCAAGAAGGCGCGAACCAATAGCGAGAGCGCCCCGAGAATCGGCGATAGGACAATTAAACCCACGAGTGAAACGAGGACATCAGCCAGTCGTTTCATGGCTACGAATCTAGAGTTGACGAGATCACGGAACAGATTTCTTCAATGTCACTGTCGGTGATTCCCGGACCCGACGGCAAACACAGTCCCGAAGCATAGACAGAATCAGCCTTACCGGACATGAACGAGCGAGCACTCGCAAACACTGGTTGCTGGTGCATGGGCTTCCAAATCGGGCGGGATTCAATATTGTGTTCCTCAAGCGCCAGTCGAACCCGCGTTGGCGCTTCCGAGTAAACACCCAAGCCAAAACTCACCACACTTAGCCAAGCATTCGAGCGCCCCCAAGTTGGGTCGGGCTGAACCGAAACGGACTCCAATCCAGTTAAGCCAGCCCGATACAACTCCCGGACTTCCCGCCGGCGCGCCACGGTCTGATCAATTCGCTCTAGCTGTGATCGGCCTAACGCGGCCAAGATATTGCTCAGCCGATAGTTGTAACCAATTTCCTCGTGCTCGTACCAAGGCAAGTCCTCCCGTGATTGGGTTGCCCAAAAGCGAACTTTGGTTGCAAAGGCCTCGTCATTTGTGACCAGCATTCCACCACCAGAAGTTGTCAAAATCTTGTTTCCGTTGAATGACAGCACCCCACCAGAACCCAGACTGCCAAGCTTATGTTCGCCGAAAGACCCACCTAGCCCCTCGGCCGCGTCCTCGAACACAGGCACCCCAAACTCACCGAACAACGGTAAAAGTTTTGCATAATTCGCAGGTGATCCATATAAATCAACCGGCAACACGGTCCCCACCCGCCGGCCCTCAGCAGCCAAGGTTTCCAATGCAACTCGGGACTGGACAGGATCCATATTCCACGATTCATCAACGTCCACAAAAACCGGCTCGGCACCCAGATAGGTGACCGCGAATGCAGTCGCCCCAAAAGTAAGAGTGGGAACAAGTACGGCGTCCCCTGGACGAACTCCCAAATACTTCAAACCCAAGTGGATGGTAGCCGTACCTGAGCTAAGTCCCACAGCGTGGGAAAGACCAAGATAGGAAGCCATGCGCTCCTCAAAGGCCAACAAGTCAGGCCCTAGTGGCGCGATCCAGCCTGACTCCATGGCTGCCTGGACAGCCTTCATGTCCGCCTCCGTGGCGGTAGGTGCGGACAGGAGTCGCCTGTATTGCGATGTCTTCACCTTCACAGCATATTGACTCGCGACCAACAACAGGAGAAGCCATTAGACTCGCCTCGTGTCGCGCATACTGTTCGGGGTAACCATCCCTATGACTGCGCATGCATTTCTCAAACCTCAATTGGCTAGTCTCGTTGCCGGAAATTGGGAAGTTCATCTTGCTTGTAGCCCAGATTCAGGTTTTCAAGAACTCTCGGAACTGCCTGGAATCAACCTTCACTCGATTCCCATGGAACGCAATCCAAGTCCAGTCAAAGATCTCGTGAGTTTGTACCGCTGGAGCAAACTTGTTCGAAGAATCAAACCGGACATTATTGTTGGGAGCACCCCAAAGGCCGGGCTATTATCGATGCTCTCGGGAAAGTGGAACAACATCCCAGCCCGCATTTATCACGCGAGGGGATTCCGAGCCCAAGGCTTGACCGGAATAAAAGAGAAAGTAGCACTACTTGCGGAGCGCCGAACAGTCAAGGCAGCCACCAGAGTCCTCTGTGACAGTGTCAGCCTGAGCAACGCCCTTGTAACGGCTGGTTGCCTCGATGAAAGCGCTCGAATAGTTCTGGGCGCAGGCAGTTGTAGCGGCGTTGACACAAGATATTTTCGGCCACCTTCTGTAGGAGAGAGAAAAGTCGCCCGAGGGATGCTCGAAATTCCTGACACTGAATTTGTGGTTGGGTTCGTTGGTCGCGTGACGGAAGACAAAGGTATTCGTGAGTTAGTTAGAGCAGTTGTCGACGTGAATAAAACCCACAGTCAGGTAAAGCTGATACTCGTAGGGCCGGACGAGGGCGGTCTGCAACACCCAGCGAACCTTCCAGCAGGCAATCCGATTAAGTACTTGGGTCCGACCTCAGATGTTCGCTCGGTTTATTGGGCGTGTGATGTCTTCGCCCTTCCGAGTTACCGTGAAGGTTTTCCCATTGCTCCATTAGAAGCACAGTCATGTGGCCTACCGTTGATCACTACAACGGCCACCGGCTGCATTGATAGCCAACCACCAGCAAATTCTCAACTCACAGTGGCGCCTAAGGACCCCGATGCAATCGCAACAGTGATCACGTTCCTCTTTACTGAACCGGAAAGCCGGACTAACATGGGCGGTCAGGCTCGGGACTGGGTTGTAGAAAACTTCACATCCTCAGATGTAATTCAACGCCACATTGAATTTCTGAAAAGGCAGGTGGTGAAATGAATGAACCGCTGTACATAATCGGTGCCGGCGGCCACGCCACCAGTGTCGCTGAAATTGCCTTCGCCGCAAACCTCAACTTGAAAGCGTTCATTTCTGCTGATTCCTTTGAAACAGAACTTCTGGGGATTCCTATCCTTATCGCGATTCCACAACAGGTTGGCTCAACACCATTCAATCTCGCAATTGCTATCGGTGACAACTACAGGCGCGAATTAGCTTTCAAGAAGCTGATCGACCGATTTCCAATTGAGTCCTTCCCAGCTCTAATCCACCCTTCCGCCTCAGTTGCTCTGAAGGCAACCGTCGGTTTCGGGACCACCATCCACCAAAACGCCACGGTAGGAAGCAATACAACAATCGGCAATTTCTGCACCCTAAACACTGGATCCAATACAGACCATGACTGTCAACTCTCGGACTTTTCATCGCTTGGCCCCGGAGCCAACCTAGGTGGAAACGTGACTGTTGGACACAGAGCTGTAGTGGCAATAGGGTCGACGGTCCGCCACGGAGTAACGATCGCCACAGACTCCATAATCGGCGCCGCCTCATATGCTCATGAATCAAACGCAAGTGACACGATCTCTTTTGGTTCGCCCGCCCGAACCATTCGAAGTAGAAGATCCGGAGACAAGTATCTGTAAACTCAACATGGATCGGCCGACTAAAGGGGAACTAAGTTGAATTCGCGCTATTGGGTTCAAAGGCGCATACTGCAAGCTGCGTGGGATGGACTCTCTTGGGTTCTCGCTGTTCCACTTGCGCTGCTGTTGCGTTATGACTTCTCCGTTTCTGTTCGACTCACCATAGTTGCGTTGCTCGCGGGAATCGCCGCAGCGCTGCTGCATTTAGCGTCAGGTTCGATATTCCACATTTACCAAGGGCGTTATGTTGTCGGTTCTTTCGACGAAGTGCTAGGGGTTGTGATCACCACCTTCTTTGTAGGTGGGATTGGGACTATGGCCCTCCTGTTTATCCCCGAAAGCACCTTCCCAAGATCAACCTTCATTATTGCCACTGGGATAGCCGCCGCCAGCATGCTGGGCGCCAGATTCGTATTGAGGGGAGCCCGACAACAAAAAGCACTACAACGCGAAGGCAAGCGGACCCTCATTTATGGCGCGGGAGATGCCGGGTCACAAATCGTTCAACTCATGTTAAACGACCGAAACAATGCTTATCAACCAATTGGTTTTATTGATGATGACCCAAAAAAACACCATCTCAGACGCACCGGTATTAGAGTTCTTGGTGACCAGAGCAAAATTGAAGAATTGTGTCATCAACATTCGATCGATACGGTTTTAATTGCGATTGCAGGTATCACCGCAGCACAGCTTCTAGCACTCGACCAACGCCTACAGCCCATTGGTATTCAAGTCACTATTATCCCAACTGCCTCGGAAATAGTGGGTGGCGCCGTTCGCCTTGGCGACATTTCAGACGTGACAGAGGAAGACCTCATGGGTCGCCGGCCGATAGAAACTGATGAACAGGAAATTACGAAATTCATTCGAGGTAAACGAGTCCTCATTACAGGTGCAGGTGGGTCTATTGGCTCTGAACTAGCCCGGCAGGTAAATCGCTATCTCCCAGCAGAACTTTTCCTCCTCGACCGTGACGAATCAGCCCTACATAGCGTTCAACTGACCTTAGATGGTTCTGGGGACCTCATGTCCCCGAATCTAATTTTGGTAGACATCCGTGATTCCGAAGCGGTAAGTCGGGCCATAGCAAAAGCCGCGCCGGAAATTGTGTTTCACTCAGCCGCCCTCAAACACCTCACACTCTTAGAGCGATACCCAGATGAAGCACTCAAAACGAATGTTTACGGTACCAAGAACGTGGTTGACGCTGTTTCGGCTCAAGGGTGTGACACTTTTATAAATATCTCCACGGACAAAGCTGCCGACCCTGTTAGCATTCTGGGAAAAAGCAAACTCCTCACAGAGCAAATCACGGCGCATGCTTCCACCGTTAATTTAGGAAAATTTGTTTCTGTTCGCTTTGGAAATGTTTTAGGCTCGCGCGGATCCGTCATTGAAACGTTTCGTTTTCAAATCCAACGCGGGGGTCCAGTAACAATTACGGACGAGAATGTCACTCGATATTTTATGACCGTTAAAGAAGCCGTTCATCTGGTCTTGCAAGCCGCTGTCTTGGGAGAATCTGGCACAACACTCGTTTTAGACATGGGCACTCCAGTTCGCATCATGGATTTGGCCCATCACATGATCTCTCGATCAGGGCGCGACCTACAGATTCAGTTCACGGGGCTCCGAGCCGGAGAGAAAATGGAAGAAAGGCTCCAGGGACTGCACGAAGTTGTCGAATCTACAAGCCACAAATTGATTTCATCAACCCGAGTTCGTCCAGAAGCAAATTTACCCATTAGCTTAAAAGCGCATAGTGAGTCATCATCAACAAAACGGCTGACTTGAAGTGTGACCTCAGTTGTGGAACCGCTGACTGTTGTGAGCTCCGTTTTCAAACCGCGACCACCAACCGAGGGCAAGTCACTCGTAGTACGGTCATCTTCGACTATGATTGGTGCACTCGCGAGGGCAGTCGGTGTCTTCGCAGTTCGCTGAAGCGGGTTGGCGGAAGGACTGAATCGTAGACATGCACAATCAGGACGTAGTCAGCGACTTTTACGAGAATTGTTACGAGCGAATTTTTAATTCCACAGGATTGGTTAGTTGGAGTTACCGCTTAACGCATCGTCAGATGGAGAAGGGGATGTCCGCGCCATCAGGTGCGAGTATCTTGGAAGTCGGGGCCGGTACCGGTGAACACCTGAGTTATGTCGATCCAGACTTCGACCGTTACGTAATGGTGGACTTGTTCGGCCCTCCAGCAAATCCGTCTTGGGAAGGTGACCCGCGCATAACGTGGGTCACAGGCGACATCAGCTCCGATTTGCAGTTCGAGGGATGCTTTGACCGCATCATCTCGATGTGCGTCTTTCACCATCTTGCTGAGCCAGCAGCGGCAATGCAGAATATAAGACGATGGCTCAAGCCCGGAGGCGTGTTCACGCTATTCCTCCCGAGTGATCCTGGCATATTCAATCGACTCAATCGTCGAGTCTTCGTGATGCCCAAGGCTCGTCGACTTGGTTTTCGAGACTACGATTTGATGAATGCCCGTGAGCACCGCAATCACTATTGGTCACTACGCACCGAGTTGCTTGAACAATTTGCAGGCGACCGCATCCAGCGTCAGTACAAACCATTCGGGATCCCCTCAGGCAACCTGAGCACCCATTCGTTCTGGCAAATTACCAAGTCCAATTGATGAGATCAACCCAGAGAGTCGACTTCCAAGCCAGGGGCCAGACCCAACTTACCGGCATGCTGTCGGTTGTCGGCCTGGGTTTCCTTTCGCTCGTTCCCGTAGTCATCGTGCTCATTGCTCAAACCCTTCAGATTGGCTTTGGATTGACCCTGGCAAGCTCTGTGCCCATCTCGGACTCCAATGTCTGGTCCGGATGTGCAAGCGAACTGTCGAAATTGACAACTCCAGAGAACCTCGGTTGGTGCTTGAAGCGTCCGAACCAAATGTTCCTGCAATCCCCCTTCTTCCTAGCCTCGCCCAACAGCATGGGCGGGGCCATTGTGCTGCAGACATTGGTTCTCAGCGGGCTAATGTGGTGGCTACTCATCAGTATTCGAAGGACGCTACCCGTCACCCGGCTGGCAGTGTGGATCGTGTACCTCGCTTCAATCTGGCCGATAGTGTTGTACGGGACCCAGTTTGCTACCGAAAGCCCTGCGCTGGGACTCTCCCTAGTTTCCGTTGCCTTCTTACTCAACTTCCTGGGCTCGCGGCGGTTCATATGGGGCTTCGCGAGCGTTGCCACTGCGTTGCTTGCTTATCAGTTGCGGCCAGGAAACCTTTTGCTTACGCTCCTGCTTGCGCTGGGTTTGCTTGTGTTCGCGTGGAAGGTCACGCGTAGGTGGCTTCTCCCCGCTCTGCTCACAGCCGGGTTCGTAGCTGTGTGGTGGCTCCCTAACCAAGTGATGCGGATGGTCGGCTGGTCGGAAGCAGGTCACTCGTCAAATTTCTGGTCCGTGCTGTACTCAGCCGCATCTCCTGAGAACGACACTTGGGAGGCCTCATACGTGCGCTTCGCCAAGCAAGTGGGGTGTTCCGCTGACTGGAATCCTGACCCATGCATGGGGCTAGAGTCGGCGAAGTTCGCTGAGATTCTTCGGGATGCGTCATTTCAATTGATTCGTGACAACCCCTTTGCGTTGCCGCGTCAGGCGTTTACCAACCTCACTAACTTGCTCGACACCGGATTTCTCAATCTGATGTGGGTTAATCCGTTCCCGACGGCTTGGAATGTCCTTCAGCCTGATTACTGGCAGGGAGGAAATGCCCTTGGGGTAATCACAGCATCCCTGCTATGGGTTGCCGCCTCGGGTCTGATCGGGCTTATAGTCTTGGCCCTTGTTAAGTGGCGCCGAAACCCTTCTTGGAGGGAGGGTCGGCTTGAACGATTCGGGGTTCGCGGCACCCACAGGCTTTTCATTTGTATCGTCTTGGGCCTCGTCACAATCGTGGGCTCGATCGCCTTCTTCGCTTTGGTCGGTCATGACGAACCTCAAAGGCACATGGTTCAGAACATCCCGTTCGTATTGTTGGCGCTGGCCGCTGTGGTTACCATATTCAGCAGACACGTCAAAGTTGGAAGCAAGTCACTTGTTGCGCGGACAGCCGAAGATGTATTTGACTCTGTCTGGTCCAAGTTGGGGCTCGGCATGCTTGTTGCGGTCATCTCATTGGGGGCGATCATTGAGGGCCATACGGCTGGACAGACCCTCACGATCAAGCGGTCGTGTTCAAATGAGCAGGAAGTTCTGCAGGAGTACATTGTGATCGGTAAGGCTCGATGGAATGCCCAGACAATAGTGCAAGGTCCTTCGGACTGGCGCGTGCTTCAGGGACGCTCAACTCAGTCGTTCCCGTCAGGGTTCTCATGGCCGCAGTCGCAGGTCAACGTGTTGCCTCCGGGCAATATCATGACCATGCGATCAACTACGGATGGGAATATTATTCCGGTCTTCTTGTCCGATTCGCTCAACGTCGGCGCATCCACATCAATGGAGCCGGTAGTGTGGTGCACGCAAATTCCTTCTCAGTACGACTCCATGATCGTTCACGATTTACAGCTATATATCGCGCCCTGACGACTAGGGCATGCCGAACCCAGAGACTGCGGCTAGCCGACGAACTTTAGACGGGCCGCAGCGACTGAGGACATTCGGACCAGCAGCCAACCGTGGCTGAAGCGCGATATGTTTGTCTCTCCGTAGGTCCGCTCCTTGTAGTGCACCGGAACGTCCCGAATCTTCAGCCCAAGGCGTGATGCACCAAATAGCAAGTCGAAGTCGCCGAATGGATCGAAGTCGCCGAAGAAGTCGCGATTCGCGACGATGCGGTCGTAGTCTGAGCGGCGCAGAACCTTTGTGCCGCAAAGGGTGTCACGGATCGGCTGCCCGAGCAGATAACTGAAAAGGTATCCGAAAAACTTGTTGCCCAGGATGTTGAGGAAGCGCATAGCCTTGGCCTCCATCGGATAAACGAGTCGTGAGCCATTAGCGAACTCACAGCGATCATCGTCTAGCGCGCGCACAAATAACGGGAGTTCCTCTGGCGGAACTGAGATGTCGGCGTCGAGAATTATCAGAACGTCTCCCGTGGCGCGGGCAAAGCCTACGCGTACCGCATCTGCCTTCCCCTTGCCGGGCTGCTGAAGAGCGACGAGCTCCATTGGAGATGCGTGCTGTCGTTCTGCGATTGCTCGCTGGATTACCTCCCACGTGTCATCGTTGGAATTTCCTTCGACGAAGATAAGTTCTTGGCGCTCGGCGAGCATGGGAACACGTCCGATCAGTTCGTCAATGTGTCCAGACTCGTTCCTAGCCGCGACGATGACACTAACGGATTGCACTGGCTGTGAAGAGCGCTCGACCGAACGAGCAACTGTGATCCGGATCAGGCACAATGCCCGGATGAGAGGCAATGGCGCGATCCAACGATTTATCAGTGGCGCAATGAGTGGAATGTGAATAGGGACTAACACACCATCCAGTCGCTTGGTCACCTCGAAACCTTCGATTGCAAGCATGTTCTCGATCTCGTCCCATGGCACGTAGTTCTCGCCCTCGACACGTTTTTTGATACCGATTTTCTCCGCAAGGAGGATTAGCGGGCGCCAGAGCCTATTGTACGTCACGATCATCACTCTTGTCGGACGTGCAGACCAATACCGCACCTTGCCGAGCACATTCTGTACGTCGTAGACCTCATCTAGCAACATGCTCATGACGATGTAGTCGGGATTTGGTAGCGGAAGATCTTCGAGATCCTCGATCGGGGCATTGAGGAAGGTCATCTCCGAATTATTCTCGCGGGCGACGGAAACCGCAGCTTCGTCGAGATCGATTCCCCAGCCTGGGTCGGCCGCGCATCTTGCTAGCGTGGTGCCATCGCCGCAGCCTAGATCAAGCACATACGAATTGGGGACGATCAGCGAAGAGATGAGCTGATCCACCTGTCGATGGAAGTAGCGTCTGCTTCTGCGCAGCCGAGCAACTCGAGGTTCCTTGTCCGTTGACCACTGCTGCCTGCGCTTGACGTGCTCCGCGAGATACCGATTCACAAGTTCCTCACTGGTTGGGATAGGCGAAGTCGGGCACAGTCGAACGCGTCGATACGCTACGGGAGGCTAGGTCCGACATGGGCATGAGTGGCTCGATCGTAGGGATTTCCAGAGTCGGGTTGGCTGCGATGAACTTGGCCCTGTCCCGTTCGAAGAGGATCCACAGCAGTGCGCCGATTGCCGAGCCCAAGGTCCCACCCGGCAGTGGGCGCCAATTCGTGACTTGTCTGTGGAAAAATTCGTGATAGAAATGTTGGTACACCCATAATGACCATTCACTACGCCAGGGTTCAATCATGATCAGTCGCCCGCTTGGTTCAGGGTGCGGTTGGCCTCGACGAAAAATAGCCTGAGGTCAAAGATGTGATGGAGCACATCGGTCATGATAATCGCATCGTGGGCGGAGTACGTGAAACTTAGCGGAATCGTGTAATCTTCACGCTCCACACCGTCGAGAAGGAAGACCTCGCTGGTTATCACCTGAGGGAGGTACTCCTTCAAGAATCCGGCTTCCGACCCTAGTTCGAGGATCGAGTCCTGCTGGACCGGCAGTCGTGAGCAGATCACCGAGCAGTACTCGGAGTACAGGGATTGAAGGAAGGGTTTTGTCCTTGATGATCTGACGTCGCAGGACGGAGGTGTTCGGATAGTCAAAATCGACACCGCTGGTACTTGAACTTCAAAAGAGAGCGACACGACCATATACTAGTCCATTTGAATGGGCTTGAAGCGGCTCATCGGCAGCAGGATGGACTCTCTAGGTCGAGTTAAAACTCGCTCGGGTAAGTGATCGCAAGCTGGCATTGCTATCACGACTGAGGATCAAATTACGGTACCAATTTCGATTGCAAACTTTGTCGAACCCTGTGAAAAGTACATTCGGATCCTTGTCAAAGGTCGTGACAACGAAGCCACACTCCCGGATGAGATCAACGAAAGCCTCGGGGCTTGAACCCGAGGACCTTAGGCCCCAAGGGAAGTACTCGATCAGCACACTGACGTCACGATTTCGCGACAGTGTCGCTTGTGCACCACGCAGCACTGAACACTCGAACCTTGGACATCAATCTTGATCAGACCCACGCTCCGGTCGCGCAATGACTCGAAATCATCGAGACGGATGGTGGGGACCTCAACGGAATACTCGCTCCTAGGATTGCCATACATCTTGTGATCGAAGTTCAGGCCCTCAGAAAGAAAGAGGCGTGCAGACCCGTTCACGTCGCTTGCGGCAGACTCAATGGCAAGGACCTGAGCGTGCCGTGCGGTCGCACGCTGGAGGCGAGTGAAGTTGTGCGGATCCGGTTCGAAGGCGAGCACTTGTCCTTTACTCCCAACTAGCGAGGCGAAAAAAATCGAGTACACCCCAATGTTGGCACCAACGTCAACAATCACATCCCCCGGTGCAACTAGGCTTCGAACCCAAGCGCGCTCAGTCCGGTCCGTCCAACGTTTGTATACTCGGTACAGCGGCCAATAAAGAAGGAACATCCTTAAATATAGCAAGCCGACGATGGAACGTACGACTTTTTGATAGAGCATTCGTGGCTCCCTCGTGAGACGGCTCTAGAGAAGAATAGCGACCAATGGTCTTCGCAGACCCGAGCTGTGCACCTTTCCTCAAATTATGCCTAGCCAGCCAAAGTTGCGTAGGCAACTTATCATATTTAGGAGTAGCCAAAGTCAATAATGAGGGTTGGACGGGTTTCAGCGGGTTATTGGGTTCTTGTGTGGCGATTTAAATATTGTCGTTCAAAAAAGATGCAGGCAACAAATCATGAATGAGTGTTATCGATCAAGTAGTTTTGGGTCTGCTTTTTGATCGGACTTGACAGCGGTGCGGCCAAATAATCACCGGAGTTAAAGAAGAAGACCCCCAGGGCTGACTGCGCTGACTCCTTGAACCAAGCTGTTGTTGATTACTGAAAGGTGGCC